>Ga0209614_1000553_pt1 | contig 32215 bp, 34 predicted proteins | sample BlaSprsedimmetaG_FD_185484 | JGI IMG/M metagenome (GOLD analysis project Ga0209614, IMG submission 185484) | Hot spring sediment bacterial and archeal communities from California, USA to study Microbial Dark Matter (Phase II) - Blank Spring... ... | reverse complement strand
CGAACTCCACCACACCAAGCTCTACTCGGACTATCATGGTCTTGGACTCCTCTCCTCCGTGGATTAACCGATCTCACTGAAGAAGGAGTCCACCTATTCAGTCAATGCCCGAGTTTGGGATGCTTCCGCACGGGGCAGATCCGGGTGACTGCCGACCCCTCATGTAGTATGCTTCGCCTGATGGGCCACTACATGATGCGACATGCCCGTCCGACCCGCCGGCAGTGCGGAACCGCCACCGGCACGGTACCTTTCTCCCCCTTGTGGAAGCCGGATCGTCTGCTGCTGCGCGTCCGGAGACACGGCGTCGTCACGCTTGAACAGCCGACCGTATGCCACGTCTCTCTACATCTGCGCGGCGTGAAGCGGATCTTCAGGAACGGCCAGTATATCCGGCTGTGAACGGAATACCTCTCCGGCGACTCGACGCGATATCATCGTCGGCATCACCCGTGCCCTGACGACCGGGGACGAACGCGACCGTAAGGAGAGCCATCGATGGCAACGCACGGCGGATCGAAGACTGCAGTGGTGGCGGCGGTCGTTGGCAACTTCACCATCGCGGTGATCAAGTTCGTGGCTGCTGGGATCACCGGCTCCTCGGCCATGATCTCCGAGGGCATCCACTCTCTCGTGGACACCGGCAATGGCGGTCTTCTGCTGCTGGGCATGAACCGCGCGAAGCGACCCGCCGATGAGGACCACCCCTTTGGGCATGGCAAGGCGCTGTACTTCTGGACGCTGGTGGTCTCGGTCTCGATTTTCGGCATCGGTGGCGGGATGTCACTGTATGAAGGCATATCGCATATCAGGCACGTGGCGCCCGGTGCCACGATGTCCGATCCCACGGCCAACTACATCGTGCTCGGCATCGCCATGCTCGTGGAGGGATGGTCCTTCAGCGTCGCATTGCGGGAGTTCCTGAAGGTGAAGGGCGATAAGGAGGCGTGGGAGTACATCCGGGGCGCGAAGGGTCCCAGCACGTTCACGGTGCTGCTCGAGGACAGCGCGGCGATGGCGGGTCTGGTCTTCGCGTTCCTGGGCGTGTTCTTCGGCCACCTGCTCGGCAACCCGTATCTGGACGGCGTAGCATCGGTCGCAATCGGCGCGATCCTCATGGGTGTGGCCTTCGTGCTTGCGTTCGAGACCAAGGGACTCCTGCTCGGCGAGGGCGTGGATGCAGAGACGCTTGCCGACATACGTCGGCGGGTCCTGGACGACCCGGCGATCGAGGGCGTGGGAGACATCCTCACGATGTACATCGGGCCATACGCGCTGCTGGTGAATCTCGGCGTGCAGTTCAAGAGCGGGTCGACCATCGAGGAGATCCACGACTCCATCGGACGCATCGAGGCGGATCTGATGGGCGCCTACCCAGCGTGTACGCGCATTTACATCGAGGCCGAATCGCTGCGCCCCGCGCTTGCTACAGCCGAGACGCCCTCCTGATCGAGAGCGTGCGTCAGTTCGCGTAGGCGGACGGATCTTCGTCTGCGGATGGCCCGGACGCGGGCGTCACCTGGCCGACGACGGCTGCAGCGTTGTTGAGAGCCGCGACCCGGTCGGTGCCGTGCCTTCGCAGGCGGTCCCCGATGCCCACCAGACGGCGGACCGACCGCAAGTCCAACTTGCTGAACCGGAACGCATCCCACTCGGCCCGCTTGCTCACGGCCCACAACTCGCCCGTGATCCAGCGCAGGTTCTCCCGGTCTTCGATGGTGAGGTAGTGCCAGTCGACGCGCAGTCCGTAGCGGATACGCTCCATCGCGCGGTCCACGGCGCGCTGACGGTTCACTTCGTACAGCCGCATGCCCCGGCTCTCGTCGTTCGTCGGGTTCTGCATGTCGCTTCTCACTCCATCCATTGGAGTACGCCTCGCACGGATTGGTATTCAACACCACGCGTTGAGATTCCTTCTTGATGAAGAAAGCGTAGGAATGCTAAGGGTGTATGAGCGCTTCAGGTGTGGTCGCGCACGAACCGCGCCACGACCGCATCGGCCTCGTGACGGAGCATGGCGACCTCGGGATCGAGATCGAGGGCGTGATGCAGGCGCTCGATGAGAGCGTCGCCGCTCCTGAGGCTCACCCAGCGAAGACGGCGCGCCAGGCGCTCCCAGGGGCTGGTGCGGTTGCGGGCCCACAGCCATACGAGCAGCGCTGCAAGCGCCACCAGCGCGAGCGCGCCCATCCACGCGTGTGTTGGGAACGCGACGACAGCACCGAGGACCAGCACGATGCCGGTCATCAGCCACACGATGGGGGCGGGCTGGCTCATCACGAGGAACATCAGCTTGGGGGCCTCGATGACGTCGCCATGCTCCGCCGAGCCGATCTCCCCACGGCGGAGCCGGATGTAGACGGCAAGAGTCCCCCGGCGTCGTCGCATATCCCAAATCGTGAGCACGAGGAACGAGGCGAAAGCGACCCCGATCGCCCACCTGGCGAGCGGCGCGAGCTCTGGGAACTCGATGACCGCCCCAGCACCTGCCGCGAGGCCTGCGACGATGTACAGCAGCGGGATGGACAAAGGCGCCTCAGCTAATCGCGCATCCGCGACCCGATCGACGTCGCTGGAGAGCAGGTAACCCACGCCCACGGGATCGAGCATGTGCGCTACCACCACCAGGAACAAGAACACCACTATGCCGAGCAGTAGCGACATCCCAGCAGACTCCTTACGCGCCTTACTAACCGAAGTACGCTACCACGTTCTCCACTCCTGCACGAGCGCGGAGTCCCTTCGGGTATACTGTGCTGGTGAGCCGGCAAGGGACGGGGTGGGTTGGTCCGGATGTTCAGATCATTCAAGAGATGGTTCGCGTCGACGTCGAAGCCGCAGCGCATGATGTGGCTTGGAGTGCTCATCATCGCATTCCTCGGATTCGTGCTCGGCAGCACCACCGCTACATCCACCAACTGGTTCTGCACGCAGCCGTGCCACAATGTGCACGACGACAACACCCTCACGTTCAACGCGGGGTCGCATGTGATGATGTCGTGCGCCGCGTGCCATGAGCCGTTCGAGGGCGGGCTCATCGCACTCACGCTCGCCAAGATCGAGGTGGCGCCCGACCTCATCCCCACCGTGCTCGGCACCTACCCGATGCCGCTCAACGAGAACCACTCCGTAGCGCTTGAGATGGGCGACGAGTTCTGCACCCAATGCCACGACCTCGGGACTCGCGTGGTCAACGCGTCCTACGGCATCATCATCGACCACGCTGCACACACCGACCGGGGCATCACCTGTGCGTCGTGCCACAACCGGGTGGCGCACCCGGAGGAGGGCATCGAGTACCAGCAGGAGGGCAACCGGCATCACGAGGACTGGATGGTGATGGATGCCTGCTACCGCTGCCACGGACTCGAAGCGGACACCGAGGCCCCCGGTGAGTGCTCTGCCTGCCACACGGAGGAGTTCGACCTGGTCCCCGCCAGCCACGATGCCGCAGGCTGGTATGAGGAGTTCGGCGAGAGCGGAGGCCATGCCGCCGCCTACACCGAGGAAGCCTCTCGCGTGGCGCAGGCCGAGGAATGGGTGGCCGGGCTGGAGGAGGTCCACCACAGCGAGGCGCCCGAAGACCTCGGCTACGAAAGCACCGTGAACACCTGCTACACCTGCCACCTCAAGCAGTACTGCACCGACTGCCACGGCATGGAGATGCCGCATCCCGCCGGCTTCACGGAGGATCACGGCGACCTGGGCCTTTCGAGTCCGGAGAGTTGCGCAACATGCCACGCGCGCAGCGAGGAGGAGGCGGCGGGCAACGAGTTCTGCAACGCGTGTCACCACCCCGACAGCACGCCGGGCACCAGCTGGATCGACCAGCACTGGGTGTCGGTACGCGACTCGGGTGGCAGCGCGTGCTTCGAGTGCCACAATCCCACGTACTGCGCCACGTGCCACGTGAGCGGCGAGGAAGCCGCACGGGAGTTCATGCTGCAGGAGGCGCAGTAGCACGCCGATACATGCACCTTCCGGCGAGGAGAGCTTACCCGCTCGCCCCACGTGCGATGCCGGCTACCATGCCGCCGAGATACGGCACGAGCCAAACGACCCACACCGCAACGCTGTAGCGATGAAACCCTTCGCGCGCTTCCGGTCGGCCCCGCAGGAACACCCATGTGGCCCAGAGGGCATGGAGCAGCATCAGCAGGAACGCCGCAAGACCGGTGACGCCGTGGATCACACCCGGGTCTTCCCCCATCATCACCAGGAGCCGCATCAGGTACGTAGCGGTACCGTCGCACACGATACCGAGCCAGAACAACACGATGTGCCAGCCCTTGAGGTCGCGCTGGACGCGCTCCGACCAGACACCTGCGGTGTACAGGACGAACGCAAGCGACATGATGATCGCGGGGAGTATGAGCTGCTGCGGCATGCGCTCATCCTACCGCAGGCGCGGGCAGACGGAGAGCCGGGCGATGGCCCGGCTCCACGATGAAGGTGCTGGTGGGCGATGAGGGATTTGAACCCCCGACTTCCTCCTTGTAAGGGAGGCACTCTCCCGCTGAGTTAATCGCCCGATGAGGTGCGGGCGCTATTGTAGCAGTAGGGAGCACGATCGCGTCTCGATGACGCACCTCGGCGACTCAACGGTCACTCGCTCCCTGCGCGAACAGCCCTCATGTGCTCGATGAAGACGCGGTCGTGGTCCTGCACGTGTGAGGCAAGCCAGTCCTGCAACATCTCAACGAGGGGGCGCATGCTCGTGATCTCACCGCTGCGCAGCCCGAGGACTGCACCGCGCGCCTCATCGGTGAGCCGGTGATGATCGGCCTTGTGATCGTCCGCCGCAGGCCCCGTGTACGATGTCGCCTCCATGAGGTCCTCCTCGGTGGCGAAGTGAGTGTGCACGTGGTCCATGAGACGCTCGAGGACGGCCATCATCTCCTCCGGGCGATCGTCGGCCGTCTCGGCGTACTCCAGTATCCTGTGGATCTCGCGGTGCTGCTCATCGACGACCGGGTCGCCCGTTGCGAGCGATCCATCCCAGCTGCTGTCGTCCATGACCGCCTCCCCCTGAGCCAGGCACCATACATGTGCCGACAACCATACCGCATCCCTGCAACCGAACGCCTCCCGCGGCCCTAGTCGGCGAAATGCTCCTCAGTGGGTCGCGCACTCCTGGCATGCTCGAAATCGGAGAGTCCGATGTGACAGTAGCCGCCGGGATTCTTCTCAAGATAGTCCTGGTGATAGCCCTCGGCCGAGAAGTAGTTGGTGAGCGGCGCAACCTCGATGGCGATCGGCCGGTCATAGCCGTCCTGCAATCCGGCTATCGAGCGATCGATGACAGCGCGTGCCCCAGGGTCGGTGTAGTAGATGCCGGTGCGGTACTGCGTGCCCACGTCGTTGCCCTGACGGTTGACCGATACGGGATCGATCACCTCATAGAAGAGCTCCAGGAGGAACGGCAAGGGCGCCACTGCAGGATCGTAGTCCACCCGGACCGTCTCGGCGTGACCCGTACGGCCGCTGCAGACCTCCTCGTACGAAGGCGAGTCGGTGGTGCCGTTGGCGTAGCCCACATCCGTAGCAACCACGCCGTTCACCAGAGAGAAGTACTTCTCCAGCCCCCAGAAGCAACCGCCGGCAAGGTAGATGGTCGCCATGTCCTCTCCTTCCTCGACGGTATCGGATGATTCGCCGACCGGCGCGGACTCGTCTGGCGCCCGGACCACACCAGGTGCGCCTGGCGCCATCGAACAGCCGGAGACAATAAGGGCTGCCGTCAGCAGAACCGCCATCCCTGTCGCTCTTCGCGGATTCTGCCCATAGCACGCTCCGTCGCCGACGGTGTGGCCCCCCGGCCGCTACACGGCGTTTGCGAAGAACCCGGTGGCGGCCTCGAGATACTCGGGGAACCGCTCCTCGAGCTCTGACGAGAGACCCATCTCTGGCACCACTCCAGCAGGTTCTATGCCGAGGAGCGTGATCGGCGGCGGGGACACATTGATCTCGCGTGCGAAGTCGAGCACCTTGAGCAGATTCCCCTCGTGGGTGCTGATACCGTCGAGCTTCTTGCGCGAAACCACGTCTTCCGGCGAAAAGAACCGGTACTCCCCCGGAGCGAGCCCCATACGCGCCGAGTCGACCACGAGGACGGAGTCTGTGCCGGGGTCGAGGTAGTGGAGCAGGTCGAGCAGGTTGCCCTGCAGCTCGATGGCCCGGAACCCGCGTTCGAGTCCGCGCTCGGCGATCGCCTCGGCGACCCTCAGACCGATCGAGTCGTCCAGCCCCATATACGTGCCGATGCCGATCAGATACCGCATCGATACCTCCACACGCCGCCGATGCTCAGACGGGCGACCGCACTGATGCCGCTTCTGACTACCGCACGAACTCCACATCAAGATGGTGCGTGGAGCACGAGATGCAGGGGTCGTACGCGCGCACCAGCATCGAGAGCTTGAGCGCTATGTCGTCCTCCGGCGCTCCGGCCTCGAGCAGCTGCGGCACGAGCTCCTCGAAGTCCACCTGGATGTTCCCGTGGTTCTGATTGGTGGGGATGATGCAGTTCGCACGGGTACACAGACCGCCCTCGTCGTAGCTGTAATCGTGATAGAGGATGCCGCGTGGCGCCTCCACCGCCGACACGCCGCTGCCGTATCGGGTCGGCTGCACCAGACCTTCGTCCTTCAGGCCTTCTTCCAGCAGCTCGTCGATCAGCCGGACGCTCTCGTACACAGCGTGCACGCACTCCACCACCTGCGCCACCGAGTTCATGTACGGGTTGGTGCATACCGGCGCGAGGCCGAGCGTCTCCGCCACCTTCTTGGCCTCGGGGTGGAGTTGATCGTAGTTGACGTTGAAGCGCGCGAGCGCCCCGGCCGCATAGCTGCGCAGGCGGTTCTTCGTGTGCTTGGCGGTGGACTGCGGCACCACGTACTCGTTGGTGATGTCCAGGTAGTCGTTCGCGTCGTAGACCGCGCGGTCGCCATCGGCGAGCACGGTCTCAACACGTCCGCTGAACAGGCCGTACTGCTCGTCCTCGGCAACCGCCATGTACTCGGTGGGGCGGTCGAAGGCGGGGAGCTTGTCGGCTACCGAGAGGATCGTCTCCACCGTGGCCTCGAGATCGGGCACGGCGCCCACCAGCCGGTCGCGCATCGCCTTGAGGTCGCGCTCCGAGGGCAGGCTCGAGAAGCCGCCCGGCAGCACCGTGATGGGGTGCGTGGTGCGGCCGCCGATGAGCGAGCCCCACTCGTGCGCAAGCCGCTTAAGCCTGAGCGCGCGCACCACCACCTCGCCGTGGGTGGGGATGAGCGGGAACACCGAGGGAGCATCGAACAAGTCGGGCGCCACAAGCAGGTACACGTGCAGCACGTGGCTGTCGAAGTTCTCGGCGTGCTTCAGGACCGTGCGCAGCTTCCGTGTCTGGGGCGTCACTTCGATGCCGAGCGCCGCCTCCGTGGCGGTGACGGAGGCAAGCGTGTGCCCCACCGCGCAGATCCCGCAGATGCGGCTGGTGATGCGCGCCACCTCGGAGTAGTGACGGCCGCGTACCATCGCCTCGAAGAAGCGCGGGTTCTCGGGCACCTGCCACTCACACGTCTCGATCGTGCCGTCGCTGACGTTCACCACGATGTTTCCGTGGCCTTCCACCCTGGTGAGGTGGTGAATATCGATGTCTACGTTCTGAAGCATGGCGCTAACTCCTCAGGTTGGCCGTGAACATCCGGGACTTGCCGATCGCCCGCTCCTGACTGAAGCCGGCGCGCTCCATGAGCACGGTCTCGAGCGACCGCAGGTTTGGCTCATCCACGAAGCCACGGCAGGCCTCGCAGGGTATGCCGAGCGCGGGACACGGCGCGCCGCATCCGGCGCGTGCCACCATCCCCATGCAGTAGTCGCCCTCGTCGAACCGGCAGACGGTGCCGTTGCGCTTGCACTCCACGCACACGGGGTACGACGGGATGAGCGGCCGGTCGTTGTGCAGCAACGCGGAGAGTATCCGCACGAGCTCGTCCTTGCTGGCAGGGCAGCCGTGCGCGTAGTAGTCGACCTTGATGGCGGCCGAGATGGGCAGCGCCGGGCCGCTCTGCAGGTGCGGCATGCGGGCGTCGGGGCCGTACACGCACTCGTGGTAGTCGTCCTGGTGGTTGCGCAGCGCGTTGATGCCCCCGGTGCAGGCGCACGCACCGTAGGCGATCACGATGCGCGAACGGTTGCGGATGTCACGCAGCCGCTCGCGGTCCTTCTCCATCGTGAAGCTGCCCTCCACGAGCGCGATATCGATGCGCTCGGTGGTGGTCTCGGTCATAGCCTCGCGGAACTCCACGATATCCACGTGCTCCAGCAGACCGAGGATCACCTCGTCGCCGAGGTTGGTGAACTCGATCTGGCATCCCTCGCACCCGGCGAAATCGAAGAACGCGAGCTTGGGCTTGGACATGTCAGATCGCCTCCTCAAGCGACTCGATCTCCGCGTAGGTGAAGACAGGGCCGTCCACGCAGACGTACTTGTCGTTGATCTGGCAGTGGCCGCACTTGCCCACACCGCACTTCATCCGCCGCTCCAGGTCCACGTAGATGTTCTCGCGCGAGATGCCGATGGCGTCGAGCTCGGCGATCACGTACTTGAACATGACGGGCGGACCGCAGATCACCACGCGTGTCTCGGGCGAGATGTTGACCTTCTTGAAGAGGGTAGGGATCACACCCACGTTGCCCGTCCAGTGCACGTCGGCGCGGTCCACGGTCTCGTGGTACTCGATGACCTTGGATGCGCGCCACGTCACGCGGTCCTCGGTGAACAGCAACTGCAGCGGGTCGCGCGCCCCGTAGAACAGCACGAATCGCCCAAACTCCTCACGCGTGTCGAGGATGTACTGGATGAGGCTCCGTGTGGGGCACAGCCCGATACCGCCAGCCACGATCAGCACGTCCTGCCCCCGGAGCTTGTCGAGCGGGAACCCGTGGCCGAGCGGCCCCCGGACCATGAGCGTGTCACCCACATCCTTGGCGTTGATGGCGGTGGACACGCGGCCCACGGTGCGTACCACGATGTCGAAGGTCCCGGTGCGAGTGGGTGAGCTGGCGATGCCGATGGGGATCTCGCCGAACCCCATCACGCCCACCTCGAGGATCTGCCCAGGTTCGAACTCGAACGGCTCGCCGTCCACCATCTGGAGCGTGAAGTGCTTCTCGCTCGCGGTGGGCTGGGCGGTGTGAAGGATCTTCGCCTTCCGCGGCAGGAAGAGGCTCTCCTGCTCGCACTGACATCCGTTGGACTGCATCGTCTGGGTACTCATGACGTCCACTCCATGATCTTGGTGATGACTCGGACAGGGTCGGCGATATCGGCCGTGCACGCTTGCGAGCAGCGCCCGCAGCCTACACACGCCGGGCCGCCGAGCTTGTCGTTGAGGTAGGTGGTCTTGCGCATGAACCGGTGGCGGAACCGCGAACTGTGGTGCTCGCGGAAGTTCTCCTTGGAGCCGCCTGCGCCAGTCACCGCCGCGAACTCCCGGGTAAGGCACGCGTCCCAATACCTCGTGCGCGACCCCGACTTCTGGTCGAGGTTCCAGGAGTCCACCACGTCGAAGCAGTAGCACGTGGGACAGACCGTGTTACACGAGCCGCACGAGAAGCAACGCTCGGCCAGCTCGTCCCACATCTTCTCGTTACCGAAGGAGTCGCGGACCTTCTCGGCGATCTGCTCGGTGGTGTAGGCGAGCCGCTCGGAACACGTGCCCATGACGGCCGCGTTCACACGCTCGGCCTCGGCGATCTCGTTCTGCGTGGCCTCGCGGAAGTCGCCGTACTCCAGGAGCGCCTCGCCCTTGGGAGTACGGGTCTTGAACACGTAGCCGGAGCCGATCTTGGTAAGGAACGCGTCGTGGCCCAGCGGCTGGACCTCCGTGCCTACAGAATCCCAGAATGCGCGCGATGACACCGCCTGGATGTTCGAGCCAACGATCGTGGTGGCCTCGCGCTGGCACAGGTAGTCCCAATCGGCGTTGTTCTCGCGGAACAGGAAGTCGAGCTGGTCGATCGCCTTCACGTCGTAGAAGTGCACGCCGAAGAGCACGGTGTCGACCGGACAGATGCAACTCGAGACCTCATCGCCATCGAAGCGGGCGATCGCCTGTTCCGGCGGGAAGAACACTGACTTCGGCGGCAGGATGGTGACGTCGAAATCCAGCCGCAGATCGTCAGCGCTCTCCAGGTCTTCGTACGCGAACCTGGCACGACGTGCCACAGGTCCGACCACACGTTTCGCTTGGATCACCGCAGTGACGAACGCGGTGAACTGCCGTTCATCCAGATAGTAGACGCCCATGTTCCCTCCCCCGAGGCCGAGTATTGTAACGCCACGTTACAAGAGGGATTTCCTCTTGCCAAGACGAATTCCTTCTTTTCTATCCGTTTTCGATACGTTCAGAAGGATGAGCGATCGGCACCACAAGGGTGAACACCGACCCGTCACCGTTGCCGCTCTCTACCTCGAGACGCCCCCCGAGGACCTCCGCAAGACGCTTCGATATCGGCAGCCCCAAACCGGTACCTGGGTGCGTGGCGGCGAGATCATGATGGCCGCGGTGGAACTGCTCGAATATCGACTCCCTCTCCTCGGGTGGGATCCCGATGCCCGTGTCGATGACGTCCAGCGCCACCATCGAGTCGCCGTGAGGACGCACGACCACCAGCACTGAGCCCTCCTCGGTGAACTTGATGGCGTTGGACAGTAGGTTGAGCATGATCTGATCGATCTTCCCGCGGTCGCTGCGGATTGCGTTGGGCGCGTTGCCGTCGAACCGATAGGAGAGATCGAGGTCCTTGGCGACTGCGAGCGGCTGCATCATCTCCGTCAGTCGGCTCACCGCTTCCACCAGCGAGAACTCCTCGGCGCTCACCTTGATGTGCCCAGCGTTGATGCGCGCCAGATCGAGCACGTCGTCCACCAGGAGCAGGAGCTGTTGCCCCGACTCGTGCACCATGCGGAGCTGCCGCCGCTGCTCATCGTTGAGATCGCCGGCGAGCCCCCGGAGCATGATCTCCGTGAAGCCGATGATGGAGTTCAGCGGGGTCCGCAGCTCGTGGCTCATCGAGGCGAGGAAGTCGTCCTTGGCGCGCGTTGCCCGGATAAGGTCCTCGTTGAGCCTCAGAAGCTCCTCGGTACGCTTGTCCACCAGCTGCTCGAGGTGGTCGCGGTACTCGCCCAGCTCCGCCTCGGCGTTTCGGCGCACGCTGATCTCCGACTCCAGCTGCTCGTACGAACGCTGAAGCGCGCCCACCATGCCGTCGAATGCGGTTGCCAGGTCGCCCACCTCATCGGTGCTGTCAAGGCCACTCCGTGCGTGCAGGTCGCCCTGCCCCACCTCGTGCACGGCCATCCTCAACCGCTCGAGCGGCCTTACGACCGTGAACAGCGTGGAGAAGCCGATACCACCCATGATCACCACCGCGCCCAGCGCGATGCCAAGCACCATGTTGGTCGTTGTCGTCTGCGCATCGATCGCCGCCAGAGATGAGTGCTCGCCGAGTGTGACCGCATCGGAGACCATCGACTGCATCACGATCAACAGTCGCGCCGTGAGGCGGATCTCCAACTCACGAGATACCTCGGGGCCGAACTCGCCACTCCCACCATGGGCGTGCGCCTGGACGATGTCCTCGAACACCTGCCCCGCCTCAACGTGCCGCTCACGCACCCGCTCGAGTATCACTTCGTCCTGCGGGATGCCGCTGTCGAGTTCGGCCAGCGCCTCTCCGAGACTGGCGTGCTTATCCGCCCACTGACGTTGCGCACGAGGCTCGTAGTACACCAGGTAATCGGTGGTGAGCACGGAGAGCTCGAAGCACTGATTGAGCGCCGAGGCCACCGCGTCGTTGCGCTCCACGGCCGTACGCACCGAGTCGAGCCCCGTCCACAGCACGACCGACGTGGCAACCGCGATAGCGATGGCCGTGACCACGCTCCACAGGATGCGATCGCGGATCTTCATCGGATGACGCTCACCCGATCGGGGTCGACAGCATCCAGATACCGCGTGTCGATCAGAGCGAGGGCATCGAACGGAGTCGGATCAGCAACGACGCTGGAACCGATGGCCCATCGCGACTGGTCCTCAAGGGTCATCACGAGCGCCTGGCTGAGGCTGACCGCCCCCTCGGAGAACATTCAATCGCAGAGGTCGTCGATGTCGATGTCGAGTGATGCCGCCACATGTTCGGCCGGCTGGGCCGACGTATCGGTGAGCAGCCGTCGCTCCGTGTCCACGAACGAACGCACCAGCTGCACCCGCGTACCATCGGCAAGGGCGCTGTCGGGCCCAACGCACAGGTTCATCGTCTTGCCGTAGAGACCGTGCTGCTCGAAGAGGACGAACTCATCTCCGAGCGCCTCTTCGAGTTGCGAGATGAACGGCTGCCCCAGGGCGGCGGCGTCGAGCTGGCCGGCGGCCACCTCATGGGCGACCGCCTCGAACGACCCGAACGCGACCTCCACATCCCCCTCGGACATGCCATTGACGATCAGGAAGCTGTGCAGGAAGAAGTGGGCGGCCGTTCCCTGCCGCGTACCGATGCGCTTGCCCTCCAGGTCTTCGGGGCGTGAGATACCCGCGTCGGCACGAGCGACCACCCGGATATCGTTGCTGTCAGTAGCCACCGTGGCGATGATCGTCACGAGATCACCTTCCAGCGCCCCGAGCACGATGGGAGTATCGGCGCAGAGCGCGGCGTCCACTTCTCCCGTGACCACCGCTTCATAGGTGATCTGGCTGCTCGAGTACTCAACGAGCTCCACATCAAGCCCATGATCGCTGAAGATGCCTTCCTCGTCGGCCACATACGCCAATGCCGAGAGGTTCTCGCGACTGAGGCCGAGCCGCACGTGGGGCGGCTCAGCGGTTGGAGCATGATCGGGAGCGCTACACGAGACGACAGACGGAACGAGCAGGCACGCGCATGCCAAGACCGCGCGGACGACCGCACGCCTACCGCTCATGCTCCCCCTCCCATCGACGCGGGACGTCAGCACTCACGCGTGCAGGGGGTCCGGATACTCGCGTGAATGGTATGGGCACTCATCTGCATGATAGCAGTAAGGATGTCTCCAGAGCGCGCTTCAGGCTGGCGAGATCGGCACGGACCAACTCGTCCGCCTCCTTCTGGATCCGGCCCGCGAACACCCTGGCCGCTAGCGGCAGTTCGCCGCGGATCGTGGCAGACACGCGCGTGCCGCCGTCCTCGGCACGACAGCCGAGGGTGATCCTGATCTTCGCGGGGTCGCGGATGGTGAGCGTGAGCCGCTCAGGCCGCCTGTGTTCCGTGACCTCGAGGTCGATCGTAGCGGTTCGACCCTGGTAGGAGTAGGTGTGCGTGACACGGTCTCCCGTGCCGGTGATGCGGCCGCGCGACGATATCAGGTGGGAACGCCACGCGTGATCGTTGGCCGGATCCGATATGAAGTCGAACACCGCTTCCGGTGACCGGCCGATGTGCACGCTCGCCCGCGCCTCCATCATCCATCGCCTCTTCGCTTGAGGCCGAGGCCGACACCGATCATGCCGATGCCGGCAGCTATCGTCGCCATGCCGGGGCCGGGGCAGACGAGCATCGGAATGCCCGCGAGCACGAGCACGACACCCAGCGCTACCGTGAAGCATCCGCGCTTCTCAGGATCGGGTGGTCCGCCAGGGGTCGTCTCGGCCATGATCGACATCTCCCTCGGGCTCGTTGCGGGTCGCGGGCACATCCAGATACTACCTCACGCCCGTGTCACGTCAGGACGGTATCCAGAAGATCCGGCCCTCACGCGCTGCCGCGGTGATGCGGCCCGCCGTCCTGAGCGCATCGAGGTGCTTGAGAACCTCCGCGACATGCGCCCCGAGACCGTCCGCGATGTCTTCGAGCGTGCACGGCCGCCGCGACACCAGACTGAGGATGTCCTCGTCCTTGATGCCAGCCGCGCCCGTACCCTCCGAGAGGTGCTCCGGCCGCTCGGCAACGATGTCCACCACGCCCGGGAACGCGCTTGCGAACCGTTCCAGCCGCACATTGGGAAGAGGGCGCACGCTGGCCTCGGCGGGTGGACGCCACGCGGTGTTGAGCTGCACGCGGTCGGGAGCGATCCTGCGCACACGGTCTGCGATCGAAGCGACCTCGTCCGGGGTCCCGGTTGCTCCTGCGAGAAGCATGACCTCGAGCCAGACCTCGCCGGCGAACGCCCTCGTGAACGCCTCGATACCGCTCACCATGACCTCGAAGTCGATCGATGGATGGGGCCGGTTGACCCGGTAGAACCAGGAGCGGTCACCGGCGTCCAAAGAAGGTATGACGAGGTCGGCGCCCATGAGCGCCTCGCGCACCTCAGCCATCCACAGCAGCGAGCCGTTCGTGAGAACCGCCAGCGGCACGTCCGAGAACCCCTTGATGCCGGCGATGATGTCCCCGATGCCCAAATCAAGCGTGGACTCTCCCGAGCCGGCCAGGGTGATGTAGTGGAGCCGTTGACCGGACCCGAGCGCACACTCGATCTCGTCGAGCACGGCATCCACATCGACATGCGCACGGCGCTCGACCGTGAGATCGGTGGTGCGGCCGAGCTGGCAGTACACGCAGTCGTACGTGCATGTCTTGTACGGCACCAGATCCACGCCGAGTGAGCGGCCGAGCCGACGCGAGGGCACCGGGCCGTAGACGTGCCGGGGACCAGCGGCCTTGACCATACTCGCGCACCCCCTTCATGTACCTGGTATCGCCCGAGAGGCGCCCGCTCAGAACAGGAGGTTCATCACGACACCCGCCGAGAGAGCGACCGCCACCATCAGCCCTGTGGCCTTGGCCGTGTCGCGCCACCCCAGCTCGCGGAGCATCACCGCATACGTGGCCACGCAGGGGAACGTGAGCGTGAGCAGGACCGATGCCTTCACGAGCTGCAGCGGCGCGAGTGCCAGCGGCGCCAGCAGGCCCACGGCGACATCCTTGCGCAGGAAGCCGAGCACGAGAGCCAGCGCAGCCTCGGCAGGGAGGCCGAAGACGCGCTCCATGAGGGGCTCCACGGCCCCGGCGATCGCTTCGAACGCGCCGCTCATGTACACGAGGTCGATCGCAACCACCCCGATGAGCACCACCGGTACGGCCTCGAGCAGGAATCCCCGCAGGCGCATGGCCAGCTTCTTCCACAGCGTGGTGAACGACGGCCGCCGGTACGGTGGGATCTCCAGGATTATCTCGGGCAGGAAGTCTTTGCTTGTGAGCCGCAGGACGTTGCCGAGCACGAACCACACGACCGCCATGATCCCGTACGCGAGCAGCACGTACCGCAGGCCGTGCGGCGCCAGCAGCCCGAACATCATCGCCTGCAGCGACGCGCACGGCACACCGATGGAGATGAGCGTGGCGGCGATGAAGCGCTCCCGGCGAGTGTCCAGTACGCGCGTGGCAAGGATGCCGGGCACGTTGCACCCGAAGCCGAGCAGGAGCGGGATCACCGCGTACCCGTGCAACCCGAGACGGTGCATCAGGCTGTCGAGCAGTATCGCGAGCCGCGGCAGATACCCGATGTCCTCCATCAGGCCAAGCACACTGTAGAAGGCGAACACATACGGAAGGACCATGCCGAAGACGACGTAGAGGCCCGTTGTGAGGAGGCCGAACGACTGTACGAGGTCGAGGGTGCGCACGCCGTCCACCACCACGTAACCGCCCACCAGGATGTCGTGGACGAACCCGCCCCCGCCCAGCGTCTCGGAGAGGGCCGAGACCACCGGCATCCAGAGCCCCTCGAACAGCGGATCCATCACCATCCCGATGATCGACTCGCCGATGAACCTGATGAACGCGAACGCGGCGATGATCGCCGCCGCGCCGATGACCGTGCCGCTCACCGGCCTGACGCTGGCCTCCTCGAGAAGGTCACGCCAGGCGTGGCGCTTGGGCTCGATGTGCTGCACTTCCGAGATGATGGAGCCGATCTCGCACCACACGTCGCCGGGGGCCCGGGGCTCGGGCGCCTCGGCAACGGCGGCCGTCTCCAGCACGTCAACGAGCTCCTTGATGCCCACGCCTGCGATCGCCGAGACGGGCACCACGGGTACGCCAAGGCGGCGTGAGAGCGCCTCATGATCGATGGAGATCCCGCGATGCTTGGTCTCGTCCCAGAGGTTCAGGGCCACGACCATCGGCAGACCCCGTTGCCGGAGCTGCAACGTGAGGGCGAGGTTGCGCTCGAGATTGGTGGCGTCCACCACGTTGAGCACGACGCCGCCCCTGTCGACGATCTCGCAGGCCACGTCTTCGGCCGCACAGGTGGCTTCGAGGCTGTAGGTGCCCGGTACGTCGATCACCGGCACCCGTGCCCCGCCGAGGCGCATCTCGCCCTCGAGGAACTCGACGGTGGTGCCGGGATAGTTCGAACTCATCGCCCCCACACCGGTGAGGCGCGAGAAGACCACGCTCTTGCCCACATTGGGGTTTCCCACCAACAGCACGCGAAGAGCGCCCCTGTCGGCAGCAGGGGCGCTCGGGGTCGTACTGTCGCTCGGACTGCTCACGGCTTGGCCCCGTTGCCGTCCGACGGATCCCCGGGTGCCTGCGGCCGCTCGACTCTCACGCGGCCCGCTATCCCGCGCCCGAGAGCCACCCTGAAGCCGTCACACTCCACCGTGACGGGACCGCCAGCCGGCATCGCGCTGGCCTTGGTCACCTGCTTGCCCAGACGCAGACCCATGTTGCCGAGACGGGCTTCGAGTTGCGGCCCGCCGAGTATCTCGGCGATGCGCGCTTTCTCTCCCGTGTGGAGCGCGAGCAGCGTGTCGCCTGTAGTGTGCTGGAACGGAACCGGGGCCTTACCTCTGCCCCGCATCCCTCTCCCTGGTCCCCGTCTGGGCATGTCGACTCTCCTGTGTGGCTCGATTCGCCTGAGATCGCACGCGATCTCAGGACACTGACGGCCCGGTGTCCTTGAGCAGCCGCTTCACGCGGTCGAGCTCAGCAGTCAGGGCATCCGCCCGGTCGCTCAGGAAGCGCTTATCGGTCTCAGGGTCGTAGTAACCAGGAGCGACGGGGCCGTACCCGGCGCCCCTGAAACCAAAACCCCGGCCTGCGCCTCGCCTCAAGCCGCGCCCGAAGAATCCGCGTGCCGGAGGAACATCTGCGGGGCCGACGCAGTACCCCGCGCCCCGCCCCGTCATGGGACCCTGTCCCGTCGGTCCACTACCATCGCCTCGTGGCATGGCTGCCACCTCCCGATCAGTGCCGTGCCGTGTCAGCGGTATCGCTGACTTAGTACGTGCTAACCTTACACCTTCATGTGCGTTCAGTCAAGAGCCTGATCCGCTCGAAGGGGAAGCTGCGAAGGCGAGTCCGCGGACACGAACGTTTGCGGGAACGACACCGACGGCATACGGTTGAAGCATCCAGGTTTTGGGAATCGCATGGATATGCGGGGGGCGGGGGAGCCTCAGCGACGGTCGGTACACACGCTGTATGACTCTGCGCTGAATCGTGACCAAAGCTCACAAGAGAAGGAGGCGTGCATGGGCAACCGACGGACGGCCGCATCACGACATCGGCGAGGGAGGAGCGTGTCGTGCTCGCGATAGCGGTCGTGATGCTGCTCGCATTATCTCCGGGCGCAGCATACGGAGGATGGTGGCGGTACCTTGGACCGGACCTGGTGAGTGCCTCCCCTGCGGGCGATCCTGGTGACGGCTCGAGCCGCGGGATCAGCATCAGCTATGACGGGCGCTGTGTGGCGTTCGATTCGCGCGCGTCCAACCTCTCCCCGGACGACCAGAACACCTTCTATGATGGCGAACGGGACGTGTTCGTCCGAGACACCATCGCGTCGACCACGTACCTGGCAAGCAAGACGCCTTCAGGCGCCCTGGAGCCTGATCGCGGTGCGCGATCATCAGCGATGAGCAAGTGTGGCCGCTACGTTGGCATCTACACAGGATGCGACATGGTGCCTGAAGACACGAACGGCGAGCAGGATGTCTACCTGCGCGACATGGCCACCGAAGAGTACACGCTGCTGGACCCGCTGGGCGATGGGCCGCCGATGGGCGACAACGTCGACGAGATCCGCATCAGCGGCGACGGGCAGTTCGTGACCATCGAAGTCAGGTGGGACGGTATTCTTCCGGGCGACACGAATGGCAGAACGGACGTATACGGGTGGTCCGTGGCGACCGACCAATTCGTATGGGTGAGTGAGACGCCCACATCCGCCCTGGAGACTGACTGCGGCGCCCGCTGCGCGGGAGTAAGTGACGATGGCCGCTACGTTGGCATCTACACAGGACGCGACATGGTCCCCGAGGACACGAACGGCGAGCAGGACCTCAACATCCGCGATATGGAGACCGGCGAGTACACATATGCCGATATCACCGGCGACGGTTCCTCGCCCGGCGATCGTCTTGAGGACATGCAGATGACCGGAGATGGTGCGTTCGTCGTGTTCACAACGGACGTGGATCTCGTGCCTGATGACGGCAATGGACGCTCTGACGTCTATGTGTGGTCGGTCATCGATGAGCGGCTGATCTGGGCGAGCGAGACACCCGAGACAGCGCTTTCGCCCGACCGTGGTGCGCGCAGCGGGACCATCAGCGATGACGGCATGCTTGTGGCGTTCTTCTCCGGTCGCGATCACGTAGAGGACGACACCAATGACGCACAGGACGTCTACGTCCGGGACATGGCGACCGGGAAGTTCGAGCGCGTGATCGTCACCGCTGACGGCTCGTCCCCGGGCAGCGAGATCTACGATCTCTCTCTCAGCGGAGATGGCGACTGGCTCGCGTTCTCCTGGGAGCAGGGGCGGGACATCAGATCCCTCGGCGCCGCGTACTACGACCCGGCGGGCACAGGAGATGTCTCACCAGCCGAGGCGATAAGCGACTAGGCCCAGATCTACGTGGTGGGTCTCGAGTCACCAGTCAGCCCCGGCGGTGACCGTCTCAGTGGCGACAATCGCTACAACACGGCAGTTGCCATTTCCGAGCAGGCATTCCCGTTCGGGGCCGATACCGTGGTCCTTGCCACCGGCGCAGACTGGCCTGACGCGCTATGCGCCTCAGCGCTGGCGGGCGCTGTTGCCGACCCGGTTCTCCTGACCGCTCCAAATGCCGTGCCGGACGAGGTGGCAGCCGAGGTCGAGCGCCTGGGCGCCAAGTATGTCTACATCGTGGGCGGAACAAGCGCGGTGTCGGGAGCGGTTGAGGACGAGCTCTACAACCTGGTGGACGGGTACGTCTTCCGCCTGGCCGGCGCCGACCGCTACGCCACTTCGCGCGCCGTGGCGGCCCGGGTCATCGACATCCTTGGTGACACGTACAGCGACGCGGCGCTGGTGGCAACGGGCGCCAACTACCCGGACGCGCTCGCGGGCGCTCCGCTGGCTGCCGGGCTCGACTGGCCGGTACTGCTTGCCAGCACCGACTCGGTATACCTGCCCGTGGATACCACTGACGTCATGATCCTTGGTGGAACAAGCGCTGTCACTCCTGCGGTTCAGGCGTACGTCGAAGGCAAGCTTGGAGTTGACAATGTCGACCGCCAGGGTGGCGCGAACCGGTACGAGACAGCGGCCCTGATCGCGCAGGCGGGTGTGGACGCAGGCCTGCTGTGGGACGGCGTTGGCATCGCAAGCGGCGCTTCGTTTCCCGATGCGCTTGCAGGTGGCCCGGTAGCCGGTCTGCAGCGTACCGTGATGCTGCTGACGACCCCGGATGCGCTCAACGCCCACGCTGAGGCGGCGCTTTAGGCGAACAAGGCAGACGTCGAAGCCGTCAGGTTCTTCGGCGGCTCCAGCGCCCTGAGCACCGCAGTCGAGACCAAGGTGAAGACGATCCTCGGTATGTAGGACGTACGGCAGCCAGCAGGTCACACGGAACGCTGGCATCTGCGAGGACTCCGCCGCCTACGCGGCGGGGGCCTTCATATGTGGAGTGGGTGCGTCCTCACTGGATCCTCAGGCGCGTCAACAAAGGTGGACCTCCTGCTCCCATAGAGAGGTCCACCTGGAACGCTGGTGCCCCCAAGCGAATTCGAATCCTGATCGTGCGTGCGCTACTTGGGACTCGTTGGTACAGCGGAGGTGCGGCGAGTCCCAGTAGGTACCAACGAGTACCAACAGTCAGCAGGACTTCCTGCCACGATTCGGTCCCGTCACGATCATGGCACTCCTCGCCACCCTCGTGATCATCTTCATCTTCCAGGGTGAGATCATCGTAGAGAACCCGCTCCACATCCTCCTCATCGCCATCCCGCTCACGATCCAGACGTTCCTCATCTTTGCGATCGCCTACGGATGGGCGTGGCGCTGGAGGATCCCACACCCGATCGGAGCGCCCGCGGGCTTCATCGGCGCCTCCAACTTCTTCGAGCTCGCGGTAGCTGTGGCGATCGCGCTGTTCGGCCTGAAGTCCGCCGCGGCGCTGGCTACCGTAGTGGGTGTGCTTGTCGAGGTGCCCGTCATGCTCTCGCTCGTGTGGATCGCGAACAAGACGAGAGAGCGATACACCATGCTGGTCCGTACGAACGCGTAGTCCAGACACACGATGTCGAGGAATGGGGCACTCCATGTGTTGCGGTACGCCGACACCCAGAAGCATCGTGATCGAGTCGACCGTACCGCGCCTGAACGATGAGACCCGCGACCGCTGCGGGTAGACCGCCGAGCAGGTCAAGCAGGCCGCGGTCGTCGACGTATATGCCTCCCGGCATGCCGACGCAAGCACGGACTTCGGCAAGTACCCTACAGACCGAACACCGAGAACACCGAGCCCACGCCCGTGAACAGCGGCACGATGCCGAGGCCCAGGATCACCAGGGCAAGCACGACGGCGACCACGAGCGGCGCTCCCCCACGCTGGGGTTCGGCGACATCGGGCGCGTCGTCGTCCGTGGGGTCGAAGTACGCGACCTTCAGCACCCTCCCGTACCCGCCGAAGGAGACAACGGCCGCCACACCCGCAGCGAGCGCAAGCCATAGGCTGCCGGACTCGACAAGCGCGACGAACACGTACAGCTTGCCCCAGAACCCGGCGAAGAGCGGTATCCCCGTGAGCGACAACATTATCGCCACGAGCGACGCGCCCAGCAGCGGCGACCGCCTGGCAAGACCGCCCATCGTGGTGAGCGTGCCGTTCCAGCCCGGACGGACCCTCCCGGCCGCCTCGATTGCGACGAACGCCGCACACGCGCCGATCGCGTAGGTCACGATGAAGATGATCGTCGCCTGGATGCCGACGATGCCAGCGCCGATCGCAAGCAGCGCGTAGCCCACCTGTGCGATGCCGGAGTACCCGAGCAGCCGCGCAAGCGAGTCCTGGCGCAGCATGCCAAAGGAGCCGAACAGCAGGGAGCCCAGGCCGAGAGCGGCGAGCAGGTTGCCCGAGACCGAAAACGAGTCGGACGCGAAAAGCGCCCCACGCACGACGATCAGAAGGGCTGTGACGGCAGCGACCTTCGGTGCCGAGGAAAGGAACGCGACCGACGGCGCATCGGCATTCTCGTACGCGTCAGGCGCCCAGGAGTGGAACGGAAACGCGCCGAGCTTGAACGCGAACGCCGAGAGTATCAGGCCGAGCGCGAGCAACGCTGGCTGCGACTCGGCCATCGCAAGCGTTGCGGCCGCTGATACGTAACTCGTGGTCCCGCCGCCGAAGCCGAACACGAGCGCGATCCCGTAGAGCGTGAGGCCGGTGGCGACCGACCCCTGCACCAGATAGCGGATCGCGGACTCCTCGCTCCGCCGCGTACCCGCACCAGCGACGAGCGCGTAGCCGACCATGGCGAGACCGGAGAGCGATACGAAGAGCACCAGCAGGTCCGCCGCAGCGATGAGCGCGTGTCCGAAGACAGCGCCAAAGACCACGAGCCCCGCCATCGCCGGACCACGGTCCCACCCGACGTACCGCCGGTAGCCGGCGATGAGCGCGAAGGCGGCAAGCGCGTATCCGAGCGCGGGCAGTGAACTGAACCCGGCCCCGTACGCCAGCATCTCGAAGACGATGCCGGGCGCCTCCGTGGGCGCCGTGGCGAACCCGGACACGGCAGCACCTGTGAGCCCCAGGATCATCAGCGCGAGCGCCGCAGGCCGGGCGTCAAGAGCGTCGGCGATGAGCCCGAGGACCGCCCCGCCTATCGCGAGCGCTGCGGGAAGCCAGAGTACGACCGGCACTACGGGATCCATCAACTCACCATCCCTGCAAGCGAGGCGAGCGCACCAAGCGTCGCCGAGGCGATATCCGTGACAAGACGCGGCCACAGGCCGAGCGCGACGATCGAGATCACCAGCGGCGCTACGATCAGGAGTTCGCGCACCGACAGGTCGGCGTACCGTGCCGCATCGACAGGCTCCCCACCGTGGACCACGCCTCTGACGGCGCGCAAGGTGTACGCGCCGGCGAGCACCACGCCGATACCGACGACGGCCACTGCGAACCCGAAGGTGCCGAACGCGGCGACCACTGCGGCGAACTCACCGGGGAAACCAGACAGCCCAGGAAGACCGAGGCTCGCGAGCGATGCGAACACGAACACCGTCGCCCACTTGGGAAGAGTGCGGCCCAGACCACCGAACGCGGCGATCTGACGCGTGTGCGCACGCTCATACAGCGCGCCGACAAGGAAGAACAGCAGACCGGCGACCAGGCCGTGGCTCACCATGCCGAGCAGCGCTCCCTGGTAACCGAGCTCGGTGCCACTGGCCAGGCCGATCACGACGAAGCCCATGTGGGCTACCGACGAATACGCGACCAGCCGCTTCAGGTCGCTCTGGCCGAGCGCCATCGCCGCGCCATACACGATGCCGATGACGCCGAGTGCGGCGAGGATCGGCGCGGCGGCGGTGAAAGCGTCCGGCGTGTACGGGATCGCGATCCTGGCCAGACCGTAGGCGCCCATCTTCAGCAGCACGCCCGCGAGCATGATGGACCCGGCGGTCGGCGCCTCCACGTGCGCGTCCGGCAGCCACGTATGCAGCGGCACGACCGGGATCTTCACGAGAAAGCCTGCGGCAAGCAGCCAGAAGGCCAACGGCTGCGAGGCGGCGGCGAGCGCGATCGGCACCTCGGCCATACCTGTGCCCTGTCCTCCGCCGATGATCACCAGCACCAGACCCACGAGCATCAGCGCGCTGCCTGCGAACGTATATACGAAGAACTTCATGGCCGCATACCGGCGGTTCTCATGACCCCACCCGCCTATGAGCAGGAACATCGGGATCAGCACGGCCTCCCAGGCCACGTAGAACAAGACGAGATCCGCGGCCAGGAACACGCCCATGACAGCGGCCTCGAGCGCGAGCAGAAGGCCCATGTGCGCGCCTGGGCGCTCGGCATCCCATGATGCCAATACCGCGATGATTCCGAGAAACGCACAGAGCCCTACAAGCGGCACCGACAGGCCATCAGCGGCAAGGCGGACGAACGACCCGGCCCCGTTGACGGTGAACTCGTAGGTCAGACGGGCCCCTTCGACCGCATATTCGCGCCAGACCATGCCGGCCACGACGGCGACCGCGAGACTTGTGACGAGTGCGATGGCGCGTGCGGTACCAGCCGAGCGGCCGAGCAACGCGGTCGCGAACGCGCCGGCGAGCGGGATGACCACGAGGGCAGCAAGCGTCATCGTGCTCACCTCCCCAACCACAGTGCGAGACTTGCGAGCAAGACTGCGCCGGCACCGACGAGCGCCGCGTAGTGCTGGCCCTCGCCGGACTGCAGCTCGTTAAACTCCCGGCCGACACGCTGCGCGATCGACGCGACTCCGTTGGCCGCCCCGTCGATGATGCGGCGGTCGAACCGGTCGGAGACCGTGGTGGCTCCGCGCTCCGTTGCGGCCGCGCCGCGCATGACCAGCGCATCAACGCCATACGCAGACCCGGCCGAGCGCCAGAGCCGGCCGAGCGCGTGGGCGAGACGCGTGTCGACCTCGGGACCAGGCCTGTAGACGATCCAGCCGATCACCGCACCCGCCCCCGCCACCAGCGTGGAAGCCACCGCTATCGGCAGCGCGAGGCCGCCGTGACCACCGTAGAGGTCGGCGAACCACCACGAGGCGCCGCCGAGCGTAAACGCGAGTGCGGCGAGCACTACGAGCGGACCGGTCATCGACACCGGCGATTCGTGCGGGTGACCAGCGCCGCGGAACGAGCCGGAGAATGCGAGGCGGGTTGCGCGGAATGAGTAAAACGCGGTGAGACCGCTGGCGACGAAGAGCGCCACGCCGGCGACCGGCGCATGCACCCACACCGCGTCGAGGACCGCGTCTTTTGAGAAGAAGCCAGCGAGCGGCGGAAGGCCCGCAAGCGCGGCCACACCGACGAGCCAGGTGGCCCCTGTGATCGGCATGATCCGCCCGAGCCCACCCATCTCGCGCAGGTCCTGGGTGCCCGAGCCATGGATGACGCTCCCCGAGGCCAGGAACAGCAGCGACTTGAACGCCGCGTGCGTCACGAGGTGGAAGAAGGCGGCCACCCAGGCACCGGCGCCGAGTGCGGCGAACATGAACCCGAGCTGCGAGATCGTGGAGTACGCGAGAACGCGCTTGATGTCGGTCTGTGGCACCGCGATCGTGGCGGCTCCCAGAGCCGTCACAGTGCCGATGACGAGGACCACGAGCTGCGCGCTCTCCGATGCCTCGAACAGCGGCCAGGTGCGCGCAACAAGGAACACACCCGCGGCGACCATCGTCGCGGCGTGGATGAGCGCGGAGACCGGCGTCGGGCCTTCCATCGCGTCCGGCAGCCACACATGGAGCGGGAACTGCGCCGACTTCCCTGCGGCTCCCACAAAGAGCAGCAGCGCCACCGTGGTGATCGTGGTGGGCGCAAGCGTCGGCACAGCGGCAAGCACGTCGGCGATCACCAGCGTGCTCGTCTCGCGCCATAGGAGCGCGAGTGCGAGCAGAAGGCCCACATCGCCGACACGCGTGACCAGGAAGGCCTTGACCGCCGCACGAGCAGCCGACGGCTTGGTGAACCAGAATCCGATAAGCAGATAGCTGCACGCACCCACGAGCTCCCAAGCGACGAACAGGCCCACGAGGCTCGTGGAGAGCACCAGGCCGTTCATCGCTGCGGTGAACGCGGAGATCAGCGAGAAGTAGCGCGGTTGCGACGGGTCATCGGCCATGTAGCCGAACGAGAAGATGATGACCATCGAGGCGACGACACCGACCACCACGAGCATCATGGCGGCGAGCGGATCGGCGAGCAGACCGATGTCGATCGACCCCGAGGTGACATTCAGCCACGAGACGGACTCGGCCGCCACGGCAGCAGCATCCGACGCGCCCTCGCCGACGGGCACGGCCTCGAACAGCGTCGCGGCACCGACATACGCGCCGACGACCGGCCCGATGAGGGCGAGCCAGCGGGTGTACTTCACCGGTCCGGCACCCGCAGCCGCGATCAGGAGCGCGATCATGACCGGAGCGCCGATGACGACCCAGAGCGGCATCATCTAGCCTGACACCTCCCCGAACTCATCGATCCGTGTGCGCCTGGTCCGCCGGTACGCGGTGACTACGAGCGCCATCCCCACTGCGGCCTCCGCAGCAGCGATCACCAGCACGACGAGCGCGAATGCTGATACCGCCGCACCGTCCGCCCCGCGCGACAGGGCGAGTGCGACCAGCTGGACGTTGGCCGCTCCAAGCATCAACTCGGCACCGGCGAGGACGGCGATAATGTCGCGCCGGGTCAGCACGGCGTACATACCGAGCGAGAGAGCGGCAGCGCATCCGATGACCACGGTCACTGCTCACCACCCCCCTTCACGATCACGAGGACCGCAAGCAGTGCGGCAAGCAGCAGCACACCGACAAGCTCGAAGGCCACCAGACCCGGGCCGAGGAGGACCGCACCCACGTCCCCAGGCGCCACGACCACCGGCACGGTGGCGTCCACCGCAGGAACGAGGACGACGGAGAAGAGCACGAACACGCCGAAGCAGATGAGCGCCGCACCCAGATCATGCCGCGACGCGACCACGGGCCGTTCGTCTCCTCCGCGCCTGACCAGCATGAGCGCGAAGAGGATGAGTACGAGCACACCGCCGACGTAGACGAACACCTGGGAGACAGCGACGAGCGGGCTTCCGAGCACGAGGAACGCCGCAGCCACCCCCAGAAGGAACACCCCGAGAGAGATGACCATGCGGATCACATCACGCGCGAGCGCCGTTCCCGCAGCGCCACCCACCATCGCCGCAAGAGCCGCGACCAGTACGATATCGTTGGCGCTCATCGCTGCCCCCCTCGGCCGCTGGGCGCGGAACACCCAGGGGGCTCGATGCCATCCTTACCGGTGGCGCGGTCGCCCGAGCCGGCCCGCAACATCTCGCCCTTATCGAACATCATCAAGTCGCGATGCAGGAACGAAAGCTCGTACTGCCCCGTGTGCACGAGGGCCCCCGTCGGACATTGTTCGGCGCACAGGCCGCAGAAGCAGCACTTGGTGAGATCGAGATCATAGCGGGTGAGACACCGAGAGCCCGGCTCATCGGAGCGCTCGACGACCAGGGCGAGGTTCGGGCACGTCCGGGCGCAGAACGTGCACCCGACACAGACCTCCGACTCGCACCGGAGACACCGCGTAGCCTCGTTCATCGCCTCCTGATAGGTGAGGCCAAGCTCGACCGGTCGGAAATCGGTGACACGCTCATCTGCGTCAGCAAGAGGCATCCTGGCGCGCCGACGCTCGGGCTCCACATCGGAGATGTCGGCGACCGCATACTTGACGGGGGATGGCGCCGGTCGGCGCACACGCTCGGCATCTATCGGTACACCCTCCAGGAAACGGTGGATCGATGTGGCGGCCTCGTGGCCCGAGGCCACCGACGCGATCGCACTTCCGGGACCGGTGACGACCTCACCGCATGCGAAGACGTTCGGCACGTTCGTCGTGTTGGTATCCCCGTCTACCGCGAGCTGTCCGCGGCCCGTGAGATGTAGCTCGGTGCCGGCGATGAGTGTGTCGAGCCTGGCGGCCTGTCCGACGGCGAAGACGACGACATCAGTCTCGATCTCGGTGTACTCATCGCCGAACTGCGGGGCGAATCGACCGGTCTCGTCGAAGACCGACAGGCATGCCCGCATCCGCATGGCGCGGACATGGCCGTCTGTGGTGAGCACTTCCTCGGGACCGAGCGAACACATCGCGATGACGCCCTCGTCGATCGCTTCCTCGATCTCCCACGGGTGACATGGCATCTCGTCATCGCCCTCGAGGCACGCAAGCCGTACCTCGGATGCGCCGACACGCAGCGCGCAGCGCGCCACATCGACGGCCACGTTCCCGCCGCCGATGACGAGGACTCGTTTCCCGTGGACCCCGGCCTCCTGGTTCCGGTTGACCGACCAGAGGAACTCGAGCGCTCCGAGGACGCCGTCGGCACCCGCACCCGAGATCGGCAGCCGACGGCTCTCGCGCAGGCCCACGGCCAGCAGGACGGCGTCGAACTCGCGAACGAGCTGCGCCATCGGGATGTCGCGGCCGACCTCAGTGGAGCAGTGGAGCTCCAGACCCATCTCCACGATGTCGTCTATCTCGCGGTGGAGCACCTCTCGCGGCAGACGGTACGTGGGTACTCCGGTGTACAGCGCGCCACCGGGCTTGTCCTCGGACTCGTACATCACCACGCCATAGCCCAGACGCATGAGGTCCAGTGCAGCAGCCAAGCCCGAGGGACCCGAGCCCACGATTGCAATGCGCTTGCCCCGTGTGTTCTCGAAGACCGGCAGCGTCTCGGGACGCCGCTTCTGGTACTCCTCGTAGGCGAACCGGTGGAGCGGCCGGATGGCGATCGGCTCGTCGTAGTAGTTGCGCTTGCACGCCGTCTCGCACGGGTGGTGGCAGATGCGGCCGAGCACGCCGGGCATGATGTTGCGCTGCCGGACGAGCTCGTAGGCCTCATCCACGCGATCGTCCGCGATCAGGAACGACTGGCCGCGGGCGTCCACGTTGGCCGGGCAGTTGCCCACGCAGCCGGGCAGCCGGTCGGTCGTGTGCAGGTCGTCAATCACGCCGTTGTACTCAGGCGGCGCCGAGGTGAGCAGCGTGATCTCGTCGCGGCCGAGCACGCCGCGGAGGCGTAGCGCCCCACGCCAACGATCGCCCACGGTGACCTTCTCGGCCGGGTAGCGAACCGTCACCGGACCGCACTTGACCACGCCGGCGGTCACGGCGAAGCCGGTCGCAAGGGAACGTAGCCCCTGGAAGAACCCGCGGACCCCCTCGGCGTATTCGTCGGAGACCGATGCCGGCACCTCGGGGAAGTTGGGATCTACAGCCACAGTGCCACCACCCCCACCACGACGAGCTGCACGATGGCAAGCGGGGTGAGCACGGTCCAGCAAAACGTCATGAGGTGGTCCTGTCTGAGTCGCGGGAACGTCCACTTGATCCACATGACCGCAGTGATGAGCACCATCGCGATCAGCAGGAAGACGACGAGGCCGGGAATGCCGGGCAGCCAGCGGTACCCGCCGAAGAACACCGCAGCGCCGAAGAGCGAGGCCGAGATGAGCGCACCGTACTCGCCCATCATGAAGATCGCCCAGCGGAAGCCCGAGTAGTCGGAGAAGTAGCCGGCCACGAGCTCAGACTCGGCCTCTGGTAGGTCGAACGGTCCGCGGTTCATCTCGGCGATCGACGCGATGAAGTAGATGAGGAAACCAACGCAGGTGAGCGGTACCCACCACCACTCCCAGGCCGCCATGACCTCGGTGGGCTGGAGCGAGCCAGCGAGCACGATCACCGAGAGCACCGCAAGCGAGCGCGGAACCTCGTAGCTGATCATCTGCGCCGCGGCCCGGAGGCCGCCGATGGTGGCGAGCGTGTTGTGCGACGCCCACGCCGAGAGCAGAACGCCGAGCACGCCGATCGATGGGAACGCGAGATAAAAGACCATGCCCACCGTCGAGTCCAGCGGCGCCCAGCCAGCCCAGAACGGGATCACCGCAACCGACATCACCACCGGCGCAAAGACCACGAGCGGCGCGTATCGGAATACCGGCTTGTCGGCGCCATCGGGCACGATGTCCTCTTTGAACAGGAGCTTCGGTACGTCGGCGGCCATCTGCAGCATACCGGCGGGGCCGAGCTGCTGCGGGCCGAGACGCATCTGGATGCGTCCGGCCACCTTGCGCTCCCACCAGACACCGATGACGGCGCCACCCGCGATCCCCATGACCGCGGCCAACCCCCAGAGGAGTCCCCAAACGAACGTCATCGGTCCACCTCCCCGAAGACCGGGTCGAGCGAACCCAGGATCACCACGAGGTCCGAGAGCGTGTAGCCCTCAGAAAGGAGCGGCAGGAGTGCCAGGTTGGAGAATGCGGGTGAGCGGACCTTCATGCGATACGGGCGCACGCTACCGTCACTCACGAGGTAGACGCCGAGCGATCCGCGAGCGCCCTCGATGTGGTCGTACACGTCACCGGGACGCGGCGCGAGCAAACGCGGCAGCCCCTCGGCCATGATGTGTCCGGGTTCGAACTCCTCAAGCGCGTCGAGCGCCTGGCTGACGATCCGCGCGCTCTCGATCGACTCCCACAGACGCACGCGGGTGCGGTCGTAGCAATCGCCGTTCTCGCCGATCGGCACCGAGAAGTCCAGGCGCGGGTAGATCGAGTACGGGTCGTCGCGGCGCAGGTCCCAATCCACGCCCGAGCCGCGGGCCACTGGGCCCGAGGCGCCCCACGAGACCGCGTCATCGGCCGTGAGCACACCGATACCCTTGGTCCGCGCACGGAAGATCACGTTGCCGAAGAGGAACCGGTCGACCTCGAGCATGGCGGCCGGGTGCTGGGCGATGAACTCCCGGCACCTGGCGATCCAACCCTCCGGCAGATCGGCCGCCACGCCACCCGGCCGCACGTAGTTGTAGGTCAGTCGCGCGCCGCACAGCGCCTCGAACAGGTCGACGACGAGCTCGCGCTGCCAGAAGGTGTACATGAACGCGCTCGTGGCCCCGGTGTCCGCGCCAGCCGGACCGATCGACATCATGTGACTCGCGATACGCTGCAGCTCGCAGACGATCACGCGGATATACTCTGCGCGCTCGGGCACGCCGATGTCGGCGAGGCGCTCGACTGCACGGCAGTACGCCCAGTTGGCGTACATGCTACCGACGTAGTCGAGACGGTCGGTGAGCGGCACGACCTGCAGATACGTGCGATTCTCGGCCATCTTCTCGATACCGCGATGCAAGTGTCCGATGATCGGCTCGGCCTTGACCACGCGCTCGCCGTCGAGTTCCACGACCACGCGGCATACGCCGTGGGTCGACGGATGCGAAGGGCCGATGTTCACAATCAAGTGGTCGCCGTCACGCTCCACCTCAGGTGCCGGCGCGGGCTCGCCCATCTCGTCGGTCATGACCGGGTGCACGGGGGGCTCTCCGGGGGCATGTGTGATGTTCTCGTTCTCGATCACAGGTAATCAGGCCTCCTGATGATCGTGGGGTCCTCATAGTCCTTGCGGAGCGGATGGCCCACCCAGTCATCGGTCAGCAGTATCCGTCTGAGATCGGGATGTCCCTCGAAGATGATGCCGAACAGATCGTAGACCTCGCGCTCCTGCCAGTTGGCGGCATCCCACAGGTCGTTCACGCTCGGGATCACCGGCTCGGTGCGCGGCACGCGGGTCTTGATGAACATCCCCACACGCATCTCGCGCGAGTGCACGCGGTAGACAAGCTCGAACTCGTCGCCCCGGTCCACGGCTGTGACCATGCCGAGACGATCGAAGCCGAGATCCTTGAGATCGCTGATCGCCGAGTAGAACCGGTCCTTGTCGACAACGAGTACGCCGTCGCCGAACTCGACCGAGAACAGCGGGCAGCGCTCCGGGTATGTGGCGCAGAGATGCTCGCGCAGTTCGTTGACGTTCATCTAGCGCTCACCGCCTTCGGGTGCTGCCACAGGCGCTTCGCCGCGCCTGGGGTCCGAAGGAAGCGGGAGCACACCCTCGACCGCGCGCGTCCGTGACGGCGAGATCGACTCTGCACGCACCTTCTCGCGCAGACGCAGGACGGCGTCCTGCAGCGCCTCAGGCCGCGGAGGACAGCCGGAGATGTAGATGTCCACCGGCAGGAACTCATCGACGCCGCGGACCACCGAGTAGGTGTCGTAGTAGAAGATGCCGCCCGAGACTGCGCAGTTGCCCATCGCGATGCACCACTTCGGATCAGGCATCTGCTCCCAGAGGCGCTTCACGGCTGGCGCCATCTTGTGGGTGATGGTACCGGCTACGACCATGACGTCAGTGTGACGAGGATCGGGGCGCGGGATCGATCCGTGGCGGTCGAAGTCGAACTTGGAGAACGACGACGCGATGAACTCCATCGCGCAGCATGCTGTGCCCATCGGCATCATCCAGAGCGAGTAGCCGCGTGCCCAATCAGCGACCGCATCGATACTCGTCAGGATCACGCTGCCGCCGGGGGTACGCTCGAGCGCCTTGGCAAGATCGTCTACACCGGCCACTTCAGACCCCCCTTCCTCCACTCATAGAAGAGCCCCAGTGTGAGGAACGCGCCAAAGGCCGCGACTGCGATACCGTCGGCTACCGAACCGCGGATTCGCGAAGCGACCGCGAAGAGCAGGATCGTCTCGGCGTCGAAGATGACGAACAAGATCGCAACGGTGGAGAACCGGATGTTCACCGGACGCCACGGGGAGTCGGCCTGCTCGATACCGCACTCGTACGCCGATGCCTTGATCGCATTGGGGCGCTTGGGCGCAAGCACCGCATTGGCGCCAAGCATCACGAGCAGGAACAGGACCGGGCCGGCAGCCAGGCCGACCACGAACAAGAGGCTCTCACTCGATACCATCAGTACCCCCCCGGGAAGTCGGGTACGCACGTCCTTGGCACACGCTGCTTGAGAACGTGCGCTTGCGGCAAACCTACACGCCACAAGACCGTGCGACCAGCTTCGCTCACCAACGTCATGCGTCTTCGCGCTGTTATACCAGACCACGGTAAGATTGCAAGTTTTGTTACAAACTCAGCGTCCGCGCTCGCCGCCATCGGCACCGATCTCAACGTGTCCCCTCTGCACAATCATACTCGCCTGCAGGGCGAATGCCGCAGCCCGCCTGCTTCACAACGGGCGGGCTGGTCGTTTCCTGGTGCCCCCAGGGGAATTGGGATCCTGATCGTGCTTGTGACTATTGGGACTCCTTGGTACGGCGGAGCTGCGGTCCAGGAGCGCAGCGCGTAAGGTTT
>Ga0209614_1000552_pt1 | contig 32232 bp, 34 predicted proteins | sample BlaSprsedimmetaG_FD_185484 | JGI IMG/M metagenome (GOLD analysis project Ga0209614, IMG submission 185484) | Hot spring sediment bacterial and archeal communities from California, USA to study Microbial Dark Matter (Phase II) - Blank Spring... ... | reverse complement strand
GATCCCGACCCCCCCGCCAGCACCCGGATGAAATCCACCACCGTCCGCGAGGCCCTGCGCGACGCCATGGCCGAGGAGATGCGCCGCGACGAGACGGTCTTCCTGATGGGCGAGGAGGTCGCGGAATATCAGGGCGCCTACAAGATCAGCCAGGGACTTCTTGACGAATTCGGCGCGCGCCGGGTGATCGACACACCGATCACCGAACACGGCTTCGCCGGGCTCGGGGTCGGCGCGGCCTTCGGCGGCCTGCGCCCCATCGTAGAGTTCATGACCTTCAACTTCGCCATGCAGGCTATGGATCACATCGTCAACTCGGCCGCCAAGACGCTCTACATGTCCGGCGGACAGATGGGCTGCCCCATCGTCTTCCGCGGCCCGAACGGCGCGGCCGCCCGCGTTGCCGCCCAGCACAGCCAGGACTACGCCGCCTGGTTCGCGCATATCCCGGGGCTGAAGGTCGTGCAGCCCTATTCCGCGGCCGATGCCAAGGGCCTGCTCAAGACCGCGATCCGCGACCCGAACCCCGTGATCTTCCTGGAAAACGAGATCCTCTACGGCCGCTCCTTCGAGGTGCCGCAGCTCGACGATTTCACCATCCCCTTCGGCAAGGCCCGCATCTGGCGCGAGGGCAAGGACGTGACCATCGTCAGCTTCGGCATCGGCATGACCTACGCGCTGGAGGCCGCCGACGCGTTGGCGAAGGACGGGATCGCGGCCGAGGTGATCGACCTGCGAACGCTGCGCCCGCTGGACACCGAAACCGTCATCGAGAGCGTGAAGAAGACCAATCGCTGCGTCACCGTCGAAGAAGGCTTCCCGGTCTGCTCGATCGGCAACCACATCTCGGCGGTGCTGATGCAGCAGGCCTTCGACTGGCTCGACGCGCCGGTGATCAACTGCACCGGCAAGGACGTGCCCATGCCCTATGCGGCGAACCTGGAAAAGCTGGCGCTCGTGACCACGAAAGAGGTCATCGAGGCGGCCAGGTCCGTGACCTATCGCTGAGGAGGAGCGGCATGCCGACCGAAATCCTGATGCCCACGCTCTCGCCCACGATGGAGGAAGGCACGCTCGCCAGGTGGCTGGTGAACGAGGGCGACACCATTTCGGCGGGCGATCTGATCGCCGAGATCGAGACCGACAAGGCCACGATGGAATTCGAGGCGGTCGATGAAGGCACGCTGGGCCGGATCCTGATCCCCGCAGGTACCGAGGGCGTCAGGGTCAACACCCCGATCGCCCTGCTGCTCGCCGAGGGCGAGCAGGCCGCGGACGCCGACCGCGCGCCGACGCCGCCGCCGACGCTGCGCCCGGAGGCCCAAGGGGCCGACGTGGCCGGCGCGGCGGCCCCCGCAGGGGGCTCCAAGCCGGCCGCCGCCCCGCCCGTGCCGACCTCGCCCCCAGGCGACCGTATCTTCGCCTCGCCGCTCGCGCGCCGCATCGCCGCGGACAGGGGGATCGACCTCGCCGGGCTCAAGGGCACGGGACCGCGCGGCCGCATCATCAAGGCCGATGTCGAGGGCGCAGAGCCCGGCACTGCGCCGAAGCCGGCCGCCTCTGCTGCACCGACCTCTCCCCCGGCCGCCGCAGCATCCCCCTCGCCCGCGGGCCCGGATGCCCAGGCCGTGGCCAGGCTCTACGCCGACCGCGCCCATGACGAGGTCCCGCTTGACGGCATGCGCAGGACCATCGCCGCCCGCCTGGCGCAGGCCAAGCAGACGATCCCGCATTTCTATCTGCGCCGCGACATCCGGCTCGACGCGCTGATGGCGTTCCGTGCCCAACTGAACGCCCAGCTTGCCCATCGCGGGGTCAAGCTCAGCGTCAACGACTTCATCATCAAGGCCTGCGCGCTCGCGCTCCAGAAGGTGCCCGCGGCCAACGCCGTCTGGGCCGGCGACCGCATCCTTCAGCTGAAACCCTCGGATGTGGCCGTGGCCGTCGCCGTCGAGGGCGGTCTGTTCACGCCGGTCCTGCGGGACGCCGAGACCAAGACCCTCAGCCAGCTCTCGGCCGAGATGAAGGACCTTGCCGCCCGCGCCCGCGACCGCAAGCTCGCCCCCCACGAATACCAGGGCGGCAGCTTCGCGATCTCGAACCTTGGCATGTTCGGCATCGACAGTTTCGACGCGGTCATCAACCCGCCCCACGGCGCGATTCTAGCCGTTGGCGCCGGCGTGAAACGGCCCGTCGTGACCGAGGAGGGCCGGATCGAAGCCGCCACGGTGATGACCGTCACCCTCAGCGTCGATCATCGGGTGATCGACGGCGCGCTTGGGGCAGAACTGCTCGAGGCGATCAAGGACAGCCTGGAAAGCCCGATGGCCATGCTGGCCTGACGGGCCCCCTGCGCGCCGGGCGGAATTACCCCGCCCGGACGGCGGCGCGGCACTCAGACGTCGCCGCCACCCAGCAGATGATCCATCGTCATCGAAGGCTGCTCGCAGCCCGCCTCGCCAACGATCCGGGCAGGAACGCCTGCCACGGTCGATTTCATCGGCACATCGTGCAGCACCACCGACCCCGCCGCGATGCGCGAGCAGCAGCCAACCGTGATGTTGCCCAGCACCTTGGCCCCGGCCCCGATCAGCACGCCGTTGCCGATCTTGGGGTGGCGGTCGCCCTCTTGCTTGCCGGTGCCGCCCAGCGTCACCGAATGCAGCATCGAGACATTGTCGCCCACTACCGCGGTCTCGCCGATCACGATCGAATGGGCATGGTCGATCATGATCCCCTGCCCCAGCCGGGCGGCGGGATGGATATCGACGCTGAAGGCCTCGGACACGCGCATCTGCACGAGATAGGCCATGTCGCGCCGTCCGCTCTGCCAGAGCCAGTGACCCACGCGATAGGCCTGCAATGCCTGGAATCCCTTGAAGAACAGGATCGGCTGGATATAGCGGTGGCAGGCCGGATCACGGTCGTAGACCGCCATAAGGTCCGCCCGGGCCGCCTTGCCCAGCCCGGGGTCGGCCGCATAGGCGGCATCGGCGATCTCGCGCAGCAATTGCTCGGACATCTCGCCGGACGAGAGCTTCTGCGCGAAGCGGTAGGCCAGTGCGTCGTCAAGACCGCCATGGTGCAGAAGGCTGGAATGCATCAGCCCGCCCAGCAGGGGCTCGTCCGTGACGGCCGCGGCCGCCTCGTGGCAGATGCGTTCCCAGACCGGATCAAGTTTGGTCAGGCGCGGTTTCGTCTTGCCCATAGGCGTCCCCTTCCTTTCGCGCGACAGGCTACACCAGCGCGTCGGCGAAGACAAAGCCCGGACATGGCGCAGCGCGCAAGATCTTCAGGCCGGGGAGAAGCTACGCGGGATCCCCCGGCCCGGCAAGGAGCGGGGCCAGGGCGTCATGGGGCAGGAATGGGATCCGCAGGACCAGCAGGACCAGACCGCACCCGACCCGTGGTCAGGCAAGGCCACGCGGCGTCTTCGTGGCAGCTCGGCGATCCGCGAGTGTGGCGAAGACCAGCGCCAGGCAGCGGCAATAGTCGGGATCGTCGAGCAGTGGTTCTGGCGGAAGGGACTCCCGCTGGGCAAGCGCCATGAGAGAACCGTTGCCCCAGGCCGGATGCGCGCGGCCAAATCGCTTGCGATATGCGTCCGCCGCTTCGGCACGCTCGAGCATCAGCGCCATGGATGCGGTGCGTTTACCGGGAGGACAGGCAAAAAGCGCCCGCGCGGCGGCCACCGCGTCGCCAGGAAGAACCGGGCGCATCGGCCTAGACCACCCCCGGCGGAGCGAACTCGGCATAATGAACTGCAAACCGCACCTTGCCGCCTGCGAAGGTTCCGTCCAGAGGGGTCAGCACAAGGGGTTCGGGCCCGTAATAGGTCATCGGCTGGCCCAGAACACCCAAGGCATAGGAGTTCAGACCGGTCCCCAGCCCGCTCCCGAAACGGTCGGGCGCCCCCTCGCTCCCGAGGCTCCAGGCCTGGACCGTTCCGGAGATCGGATCGATCACCCGTGCGGTAACCGCGAAGACCATCGCGTGCGAGGGGATCATCTGCGTCGTCGGCTGCGCCCCCCCTGCCGAGATCGGATGGTCGAATTCCAAGACCCGGGTCGCGAAGGCCGCCCCCGTGGGCGAGACCGCCCCGCAGGTCGCAACAGGCACCCATCGGGTCCCGTCATGGCGCATCTCGCTATCCGTATCGACGATCCAGGCGCGCCAGCCCGCGAGAGGTTCGGCGAAGATCCAGCCCCCATTGTCGGCGATCGCGATGCGGCCCACCTGCCCGGCCCAGTCTCCGGAGGCGCCAGCCGCGACACCCCACGCCTGGCCGTCATGGGCGTCGGCGGGCGGCGCGGCAAGGCCGAGGCTTTCCAGTCGCAGTTGCACCAGCGCGTCAAGCTTCACCAGCGCCTCGTTTACGGTCACATGCTTCTGGGCCTGTGCAGCCTGCAACAGCGGCAGGGAAAGGTTGGCGGTTTCAGTCATCGATCACGATCCTCCGATAGGGTCCAGGTCCGAACTGGTCGGACAATTGCGCCACCTCGACGGCGACGGGCTGCGCCCCGGCATCCGCCGCCCGCATCTGCGCGGTGTAGTTCCAGCTTGGCGCCCGGGTTGTGGTCTCACGCAGAACCTTGCCGCCCAAGCCGACCACGCGCAGGTGATAGGCCTCATGCGCTTCACCCAGCGGCACCTCGACCGAGGCCCAGCTGTCCCCGTCGATCCGGGTCCGACGGATCCAGACAATGGCAAGGCCACCCTGCCCATCGGGCCGTGCGATCAGGTGGCAGGGCGCAAAAGGTCTGAGGCCGATCCCGTCGAACGCCTGAACGACATGCGTGAAAGAGGCATCGTCATAGGGACGAGAGCCCGGACCGATCCGGTAATTGCGGTCCAGTCCGCGAGCCGATAGCGGCAGGCCGATCTGTGTCGGCCCTCCATCGAGCAGCACCACCAGGCTGCCGGCCGGCCAGAGCGCGGGCATCAACCCGTCGGTCCCTGCCTGACCGCGAAGCCTGAGGCGCAGATCGTAAGTCAGGGGCGCCACAAGATCCGCGCGGGCAAACTGGAAGATCTCCCAGTTGCCGGAACTGCCATCGCCGATCGCAGCCGCATTCGCCCCCGCCAGCAATTCGGCCAGCCCCACGGAGGACAGCGCCCCCGACGCGAGTCTGACGCGAAGTGCCGGCCCGCGATCCCAGCGCGCAGGCGCGGCGGCGGCAAGCGGATTTTCGGTCACGCCGATAGTCGCGGGTTGGCCGATCAGCGTGTTGAGTTCGTAGCCCGAATCGCCGACGGCGCCATAAACTGCGACGGTGCCCGGCCAGGGCGTTGCCGTTACCGCCAGATGTGGCGCGTGCGGAACCTCTTCGCCGGTCAGCAGCGGCAGGTCCAGGAACACGGGATGGACGGGCATGGGGGGCACGAAGGGCGCTTGCCGCACCGGCGCTTCATCGCGGTTCGGCGGCGGGTAGAGACCACGCTCGACGCGGGTTGCCTCGATCTCGCGCGCACCCGACAGATCGACCCGGTCGACGCGGAAATCGCCGCCGGGCAAGCGCAGGACGTCACCCGGCCCGACCTCCATCATCGAGGGCGGCAATGCAAAGCGGGCCCGGTCGCGCGCGACGCGGGATTCCGCCAGCCATCTCTCGACCACCGCCTGCCCCTCGCCGCCAGTCAGCACCAGGGCCAGTTCGCTGGAGGCGACCGTGCGGCTTCTTTCATCGGGCAGGATCGCCTCTGCGGCGCGGGTCTCGTAGGCACCGTCGGATTCGATGAAGGAAAGACGGACCCGCCCGGCGGTCTCGGCCTCGGGGGTGCGGATATGTTCGATCGCAGAGGACGACCGCTCGGTTGCCACAAGACGCCCCGCATCGATGACCCGTTTGGGCTGCCCGTTGCGGTTGAAGAAGACAAGCTTCCCCTCGCGCTCGGCCGCCTCGGCGCCATAGGCTAGCATCAGGGGCTGAAGCGCGCTGCGCGCACCGTCGTTGCCCGTCACCGCGTAACCGCGCACAAGCCCGTACAGCTGCTCGACATTCGGGGGCTCCAATCCCGTTGCCGCGCAGATCTCGGCGACCACGGCATCAAGGGCCTGCGCCGAGGCCCGTCCGTTCAGCCAATGACCGCGAGCGTAGTTGTCACCATCCGCCCAAAGCTCTCGGTTGCCCGGGAAATGCGGGAAAGGCCGGGCGTCCCAGGCCCAGACATGAGCGCGGGAGAGGTCGATCATCCGCCCACCATAGACGTCCGACACCGGGTTCTTCGCAGAGTCGGCCCAGTAGGTCAGAACCGCGCGAAGATACTGGTGCTGGATCAGGTCGTCGCGCGCCCCGGTCGAAAAGGGCGGCAGCGCGTTCTCGGAGGATTTCCGATCAACGAACAGGTTCGGCGCGTTGGTGCCCTTGTCCACAGCGGCACAGCCGAATTCAGTGAACCAGACCGGTTTCGAGCGCGGCAACCAAGGCGTCGGCACGGCCTGCCGAACGCCACCGACGCGGTCATGATGAGGGTTCTCCCACCAGCTGCGGATATCCTTGTAGCGCCAGACCCAGGCCTCGCCATTCGCTCCGTCGGTGACCGGCACCCGGATCTGCGCATTGCGGGCCTCGACGCTGGGATAATACCAGTCGTAGCCCTCGCCGCCCTCGATATTGGCCTTCAGATAATCGAGCGCATGGATCGCACCCCAATGGGCATCCACATGCTCCTCACCCTCGCGCCAATCCGAGAGCGGCATGTAATTGTCAATGCCGATGAAATCGATATTCGGGTCGGCCCAGAGCGGGTCGAGGTGGAAGAACCGGTCGCCCGGCTGATGGGCGGGTTGATACCCCGAATATTCGCTCCAGTCGGCAGCATATCCGATCTTCGCACCCGGCAGCACCGCGCGGACATCTGCTGCCAGCGCGCGCAGCGCCTCGACCGCGGGAAAGCTGTTGGCCGGGCCGCGGATCGTGGTCAGCCCGCGCATTTCGGACCCGATGCAGAACGCCCCCACCCCGCCCGCAGCAGCACAGAGATGAGCGTAATGCAGGATGAATCGGCGATAGCTCCAACCGTCGTTTCCAGTGTAGCGGACCGTCTGGCCATCGAAGACAAAGTCTTCCGGCCGGGCCGAGCCGAAGAAATCGGCAACCTCCGCAGCGGCTTCATGAGTGCCATCGGGCGAGAACGGATGGCCCGGCGCAAAGGACAGCGTGATCCGTCCCCGCCAGGGCAGATGGGGCTGACCCTCTTCCCCGGAATAGGGATCGGTCAAGGTATTGCCCTGAAGCTGATCCATCAGGATGAAGGGGTAGAACACCGTTTCCTGCCCGCCCTCGGCGAGCGCCTTGATTGCCTCGATGACGCTTTGGTCGGACGGCGTGCCACCATAGATCGCCCGCCCCTCGATGCGCGGGATCACATTGGCCTCGTCCCGCGACAGCCCCGCCACACGCCAACGCATCGGCTTGCCATCGATATCGTCCTGTTCGACGCCGGGCGCGATGCGCGCCATACCCGCCCGCAGATCGCCCGAGAACCAGCTCACCACCAGCACCACCGACCCCACGCGCGGCAACTCACCCCGCAGCATGTCCAGCGACACCGCGAGGTCGGATTTGCCGCCCGGCGTGTTCACATTGGCCGAACGTACGACGCCCGGTGCATCCTCGAAATGGACGGGCGTGGTCGCCAGCGCATATTCCCCCGTGCCCGGGATCAGCGCGACCCCCTGAACGAGATGGGCAAGGTCCTCGACCTCGCCCGCCGCCGCGCGCACTACCTCGAACGAGAATTGCGGCACACGGTTGCCGAACCGGCCCAGATCGAGTTCCTCGATCACCAGATAGGCAATGCCGCGATAGGCAGGCGCCTGGCCCATGCCTTCGACCGCCTCGATCAGCGGGTCGGGCAACTGGTCCTCGCTGCCCGAATAGACCCGCATGTTGATCTCGTCGGGGGCGATCTCGGTCCCATCGGCCCAGATCCGGCCCACCCGCGCGATCTCGCCCTCGCAAAGCGCAATCGCCAGGCTGACGGTATAGCTGTATTCGCGGACCTTGGGCTGCGACGGCGCACCCTTTCCGCCACCCGACTTCTTGACCCGCTCCTTGAAGCGCGAGGCCCAGATCACCTGTCCCGACAGCCGCGATCGCCCCCAGAGCCGGGTCACCGGCGCCCCCTCGCTGGCGCCGGTCAGGTGAAACCGCTCGACGCGGCCAGTCTCGATCGCCTGCGAGCCCGTTCCGAGCAATTGCTGGTCGATCGCCCGGCCGATCGTCGCGCCGACAGCCCGGCCGATCACCGCGCTCGACAGCCCCAGTACCGAGCCGCCCAAAGCGGAGCCCGCCGCCGCACCGGCTGCGGACAGAACGATTGTTGCCATGGTCTAAGTCCTTTCGGGAAACGCGAACCGAGCCACGATGCGGCGTGCCCATGGCGTCGAGAGCGGGCTCTCGACCACCCCGTGGCCGTGATAGGCGTGGATGAAACTCGCCCGCGCGCCGATCGCGCCCTGAATGCCCAGATGCTTGGCAACACCCGCCTCGCGCAGACGGAACAAGATGACGTCTCCAACGGCCGCGTCCGCTACTGGCTTCTCGAGCAGATGCCGCCGAGCGGCAGCCCAAAGCGTTTCCTCGCCCTGAGGTTCAGACCAGTCGGGCGTATAGGGCGGCACCGCTTCGGGCTCGGTGCCGTAAATCGCCCGCCACACTCCGCGCAGCAGGCCCAGGCAGTCCGCCCCCGCCCCAGGCATCGAGCCCTGATGGTGATAGGGCGTGCCGATCCAGCGCCGGGCCTCGACCGCGGCACGCTCTGCGATCTGGCTCATCGGTTCAGGCTCCCCCCGTCATTGACACCCGATTGCGACGGATAGGCCATCAGCCAGTCCTCCCCCGGAACATGCGGGAAGCCACGGAAGTTCGCGAAGTTGTGAAACTTCCAGCGGCAGGTATCGGCCGAGCGGTCGCAGCCGGCAATCAGCCGCAACGAATCCCCGGGACCGACCGCACCGCGGATTTCGGACCACAGCTCCACGACGCGCACCCCGGCCTCTTGGCGGTCGGCCTTGATCACCCCGAACAATCCCGCAGCCGGGCCGGACAGGACCTCGAGCCGACCATGCTCGAACCAGCGCGGTTGAAACTCGTTCATCGCCTCGAAGCGGAAGATACGCCGGGCTTCGATCAAACCTGCCGTCACCAGCGTCGAAAAGCCAGGACGGGTCGCGTCGAACCCGCAGGCGGCATCTCCCAGAACCGCTTGGCAGGGGCTCTGGTAGACCCGCCCCAGCGGTTGGTTCAACGCCTCGGCCTGACCACGGATCTCGACCTCGAACCCGCCGTCCACGCGCGTGAACTCGCCCAGCGAACCGACGAAAAGGATCAGCCGCTGCCTGACATCGGCCCAATTCACCAACCAGATACACAGCGATGCGGCGTCATAACGGCCCGCCGCGACATCATCCTCGGTGATCGCCTCGGAACTGAGCGCGCCAAGCGCAGCCGAGTTGTCCACCGACAAACCCGTCGACTGGGACAGCGCCCGCGCGCTCATTCCGGTTTCGGCGCGGAACGTCACGCCATCAAAGGAAAGATCCCGATCATGGTCTGTGAACCCCAGAACCACCCCGTCGTGCCGCGTGATCGCCCAGGCCCGCGCAAGCGTCGTCGCGCCGCTCGCCAGATGCGCCTGCAATGCCTCTAAGATCGCCATCAGACCCGAATCTCCACAACCGGCACCGAGGGGACATCGCCCACCTTGAAGCTCGCGACCGATGTCTGGATACGGTCGGTGTCGAAACGTACCGGCACGTCAAACTCGAATCCGGCAGTTACCGCCGCGCCGAATTCGGGCGCTTCCGCCAGCATCACCAGCCCCGTCGCGGTATCGACCGTGAAATCCGGACCCTCTGTCAGTTCCACCCCATCGATCCCAAGCCGAACGCTGTCCGCGACCGGTTTCGTGATCGGGCGCACATAGGAATGCCCGCCCGAGGAATAGGTCTTGGTCAGTTGGAACAGCGTCTTCGACCCGTCGCCAAAACCGATCCTCTGGTCGTCGAAGGCAGGATCGCGCGAGGGAAGGCAGGACTTGAAGTCCGACCAATCCTTCCAGCGGAACCCGTAAAGCTGTCCGCGCCGCGCCTCGAAAAAGGCGATCATCGCCTCGACATCGTCAAGCGAGCGCATGGCAACGCCGGCGTCATAGCGCCGCCGGCCATGTTCCCAGGGCGTGTTGCGCTCCTCGAACCCGTTGGCGAGCGTCACGATCTCGGTGCGCCGCTCGGGTCCGCCGACCGAGCCGAAGCTCAGGTTGGCCGGGAACCGGACCTCGTGAAATGCCATGTCCATTCCTCCGCGTTATCTGTTGCGCTGGCCGCGCGCGATCAGCCGCCCCATATCCGCGGCGATCTGGCTCTGGCTGCGGGCAAAGCCCTGCACATCGGGCGTCGTGATGTTCATGACGACCTGCACCGGCCGTCCGCCGCCGCCTTCGCTTCTGATGCCCAACCGACCATCGGCGCCGCGCGCCAGCGGCAGGATCGCCTCGGGGCCAGCCTCGCCCATCAGGCCCGTCCCTCCGCGCATCGGGAAATGGGTGGCCCGGTCGATCACACCGCCAGTGGCAAAGGGAATGACGCGGCTCTGGGTAAAGGCTCCGCCCTTGGCGAAGGGCACCGCTGCGCTGACCAGCCCCTCGATGCCACCCGCGACAAGCCCGCCCAGATGGTTCTGAACCGGCTTGATCGCCGCCGAATAGGTGGCGTTCACGATCGAATTGGCGACGGTCTTCAGCGCATCCGACAGCTTCATCCCATCGAAGACGAGCCCGTCGAAGGCCCGCCTCAATCCGCTGCCGATCGAACGCGACAGGCTGCCAACCTCGCGATTGGTCAGTGTCAGGCTCTCGCGCATCCGGACCAGTTCCACCTCGAAGGCCGCCGCGGTGCCCCGCGCGCCGCCCAACGTCTTCTCCAGCGCCTCGATCTGCGCGTCGAAGGCGTCGAAATCCTCTGCCTGGGCCATTGGTTATCCTTGATCCAACCTGTTGTCGGGATAGGCACGCGCAAGCTCTTCCAGCCGCGCGCGGCTCATCGGCGCAGGGCCACCGGCCGCGCCCAGCATCAGCATCAGTTCGGCCGGGGTCAGCGCCCAGAACTCGGCCGGCTTCAGGCCCAATCCCCTGATCCCGGCCTGCATCAGGGCGCCCCAATCAAAGCCCATCGCATTGCGCCTCCGGAAGGGTGAAGGCGCGCGCCAGAAGCTGCGCGGCGGCCTGAGCCGCGGCAATCGGGCCGCCGCCGATATCGGCACGCGCAAGATCGGCGGCCGAGCCGTGCCAACCCCCGCCCCGAAGCCCCGCGAGCAACAGCCCCAGCACATCGCGCGTCGAGAACGCGCCTTCCTCATAGCGCTCGATCAACGCCACAAGCGTGTCCGCACCCAGCGCCGCCTCCAGCTCCGCCAGCGCCCCAAGCGTCAGCTTCAGCACACGGCGTTCACCATCGACGATCAATGCCACCTCGCCTGCATGGGGATTGGCCATGGTCAGAACGCCGTAAAGGCCAGCGCCCCGGCCGAGGCCAGCGTCATCTCGTAAGTGGCCTCGCCGTTATGGCTGCCGGAATACTCCAGCGAGGTGACCTGAAACGGCCCCTCGACCACGCCGAAGCCCGGGATCACGACCTGGAAGGCCGGCGTTTCGGAATCGAAGAACACCTGCCGCGCGCGCGCGTCGGTCTCGGCATCCTTGAACACGCCACCGCCGGAGATTCCGGCCGATTTCACCCCCGCGCCTGCCAGAAGCTCGCGCCAGCCGCCCTCGCTTTCCAGGCTGGTCACATCCACCTGTTCGGCGTTGAAACTGATGCGTGTGGCTCGCAGCCCCGCAATGGTCTCGAACTGACCGGCTCCGGTCAGGTCGAGCTTGATGAGAAGATCCTTGCCGTATTGCGCCGTCATCATGCTTACTCCAGATAAGGTGTTCAGTCGTCCTCGACCCGGGCTGCGAAGCGCAGGTCGATGCGGCGCTCGCCCTGGGTGCCCACCCGCCGGGCGCGGGCCCGGTCGAACCACAGGCCCACGATCCGCCCGCGAGACATCGCCAGCGGCGCGTCCACCAGGGCGTCGGAAACCGCCGCAGCCGCCGCCTTGGCCCGGGCGAACCCGGCCTCTCGGCTGACGATGGTGATCGTGAACAGATGCAGCGCCCCGTCCCCGGTCTTGTCCGAGGCGTCGCGCACCTCCTCGGGGCCCAGGCTGACATAGGTCAGCGGCAGGTCGCCCGCCGGCACCACGTCATAGATCGCCCCGCCCACCTGCGCGGCCAGGGCGGGATCACCCGCCAGTCGCTGGAAGATCGCCGCCTGCAGAGCGGCCGCCGCGCCGTAACTCATGCCGGTTTCTCCTCTTCTGCAAAGCAGAGCAGGTAGTGCCCGCTCCGATCCGCTTCGGTCACCGCCCGGATGTGAAAGATCCGCGTGCCTTCGCGAAACCGCTCGCCGGGCTGGGGCCGCCGGGCCGAACCCGGCGGTGCGGCGCGCACGACGACATGATAGGGCACCCGCGTCAGAGTCAGTTCCTGCCCCGCACGCTCGCCGCCCGTGCGCGGCGTGATCTCCGCCCAGATCACTCCAAGCTCGACCCATGTCTCGGAAAACCCGCCAGCCCCGTCGGGCAGTCGCTGGGCCGCCTCAAGGACAAGGCGACGGTTCAGAACAGGCGGGCGTTTCATGCCACCCCTCCGGCCGTCACACGCAGCCGTCGCCAGCGTTCGGTCAACGCCGCAACGCCGAACGGCATGAGGCCTTCGCCCGCAGACGCCTCGTGCCGATGCTCGTGGTAATGCGCCGCCAGCAGGAAGACCGCCTGCCCCAGATCGGCAGGAACGCTGTCCCACTCCGCACCGAAACCGGCATCGAAATCGACCTCGGCGCCGCCCCCCTGCGGGATCGTCGGCAGGCAGGTCCGAACCGCGGCCAGCCTGGGATAGGTTCCGTCCCGCTCCAGCCGATAGGTGGCCGGATCGCAGACGCTGACGGTGCCGTTGCGGTCGAAGACCCGAAGCTGCGTGATGCGGGTCACGGGCGCCACCGGCAGCGGCTCACGCGCGCCATCGCGCCAACCGTTCACCCTCCAGGTAAAGCTGCGCGCCAGAAGCACCTTGGCGGTCCGTTCCTCGATCGCCGCCATGGAGGCCCGCAGGAATGCCTCCAGCAACGCGTCCTCTGCCCCGTCATCGGAAAACCCGGTGCCAAGGCGCAGATGCGCCTTGAACCGCTCCAGAGGCAGCGCGGCGGCGGGCAGCGTCGTCTGCTCGATCAGCATCATCTCGTCATTTCTCCGCTAGGCCCCCCGCTGAATGTCGGCGCGCGCCGACCCGGCCTGCCCCGACGGAGGGAACAGCTGGACAGACCGGATAGCTCCGGCGCGCGCCTGGTCGTCCCCGGGGTCAGCCGGAGGCAACGTCTCGGTCAGGCCATCAGGCGGTGGCGAATCTCAGAAGCTTGATCGCGGCATAGTCGCTGACATCTCCGCCGACGCGCTTGGTCGCATAGAACAGCACATGCGGCTTGGCCGAAAACGGGTCGCGCAGCACCCGCAGGTCCGGGCGCTCGGCGACGGTATAACCCGCCTGGAAATCGCCGAAGGCAATCGCCACCGTGCCCGAGGCGATATCGGGCATGTCCTCGGCGATCAGGACCGGATAGCCCAGAAGCCGCGCAGGCTCGCCCGCCGACAGCCCGTCCGACCACAGGAAGCGGCCATCGGCATCCTTCATCTTGCGCACCGCACCCGCCGTGCGCGAATTCATCACGAAAGTGGCACCCGCGCGGTATTCCGCACCCAGCGAGTAGACGAGGTCGAGGATTGCATCGGCCGGCGACACCGCGTCGAAATCGCCATCCGACCCCGTTGCGACATAGCCAAGGCTGCCCCAGCTCCACGCACCTTCGGGAACGTAGGGATGCGACAGGAACCCCGTGGGCTTGTCGACGCCGTCGCCATTGATGAACGCCGCCGCCTCGGCGCGGGCGAACCTGTCGGCGATGCGCGCGGCCAACCAGCCTTCGATGTCGAACGCGGAATCGTCCAGCAGCCGCTGGCTGGCCTTGGGCATGGCCGAAAGCTCGTGCAGCGGGATCGACACGCGCTCGATCTGCGGCGTGCCGGTCTCGATCTGGTTGGCGGTCTCGGTCGACCAGCCCGAACCGATGTCCGAATGGTCCACCAGCACATCGAACGAGGTCGCCTCGACGGTGACCACCTGCGCGATCGAGCGGATCGAGGCCGTCGAGCGCAGCACCGACTTGATCGTATCCGAGGTCTCGGGATCGACGAGATAGCCACCCTCGGCCGCGACCGAGGTACCCAGCGCCTTGCCCTCGATTTCCAGGCTGCGCAGCCCGTCATCGTCGCCGTTGCGCAGATAGGCGGCAAGGGCCTTCTTGTGCGGCGCGTCGAGATCGGCGGCACGCGACAGGGCGGGGCGCCCGGCGGAGGTCATTTGGGATTTCCGGTCCAGCATGGTCAGTCGCTCTTCCTGTTGTTGAAGTCGGGATTTCACATCGGCCTGAAACTCTTTGAAATCGTTCAGGAAAGAGTTCAACGCCTGCTTCACTTCCACCGCCGGGGCTTGGCTCCCGCCGGACTTGGTCTCGGTCTCGGTCATCTCGCTTGTCCTTGTTGAGATCGGTCCTCGCGGCCTTTGGCGATCAGCCCTCGGCCAACATGCGGCGGGCGCCTGAAAAGGCCTCCGCCAGTTCGCGCAAGAGCACCTCGGAGGGGTCCCCTCCCTTGGCGCCAACCCGCGCTTCAGCAAGCATCGGGAAGGTCACCAGCGACACCTCCCAAAGCTCCAGCTCCGCAAGAAGCCGGCGCCCGCTCGCATCCTGTTCGGCCCGCTTGGTGCGATAGCCGATCGACAAGCCGTCAATGGCGCCCGCCGAAACGAGGGCGGCCGCCTCGCGGGCGCGCGCGACTTCGGGCAACAACCGCCCCTTGACGTAAAGCCCGCGGCCATCCTCCCGGACCTCGTCCCAGATGCCGATGGGCTGGGCGGGATCATGCTGCCACAGCATCTTCACCCGACGCCCTTCGCTGGCCATCCGCTTCAGGCAGGCACCATAGGCCCCCGCCTGCACGACGTCGCCGCCCTGGTCGGTCGCGCCGAACAACGAGGCATAGCCCTCGATCACCGCGCCCTCGGCCAGCGCCAGCGGCGCGTTCGGCGGGCAGAACTTGCGCTCCAGCCCGGTATCCCTGTCATATCCGATCATCCGAACTCCCCTTTTCACGGCGAGGCCGCCAGCAGCGATGCCACGCCTTCCGTCAAGATCACCGCCACCACGCCGTAGACGGTCAGCCACATTCGTCGTTCCAGCCGCTCGAGCGCTGTCTCGATCCGCACGAGCCGGAATTCGAGCGCCGTCCAGCGCTCCTCCCAGACGCGTTCATTGGCGTCGATCCGCGCATTCGCCACCTCGAAGGGCGCATAGAGAAACCTGGAGCCCGACCTCTCGGCCGGGGGTTTCATTCACCCTCCGGCCAGGCGGGCAGACCCAGAAGGGCACGTTTCTCGGCCTCGGTCAGGAAATCCGCGCCGGCGATACGCAGCCATTGCGCATCGCGTTCGGCCGCCAGCGCCGGCACCTGATCGAGATCGGGCTTGAGGCTCACTGTCTCTCCTGCAAAGCGCGACAGGAACTCGGCCACGGCACCGGCGACCTTGGCCACCATCGGCAGGATCGTCAGCCGATAGAAGGCGCGGTTGGCCTCCTGATAGTTCGCGTAGGTCGCATCCCCCGGGATCCCCAGCATCATCGGGGGCACGCCGAAGGCCGTCGCGATTTCCCGCGCCGCGGCCTCCTTGGTGCGGTGGAACTCCATGTCCGAGGGTGAAAAGCCCATCGGCTTCCAGTCCAGCCCGCCCTCCAGAAGCATCGGGCGCCCGGCATTCGCCGCCCCCTGATGATAGCTCAGCATCTCGTCCTGAAGCCGCGCATACTGGTCTTCGCTCAGGGTCGAATTGCCATCCGTCCCCCGATAGACGATTGCGCCGGAGGGCCGCGCCGCGTTGTCCAGAAGCGCCTTGGACCAGCGCGAAGCCGAATTGTGAACGTCGATCGCGGTCGCCGCCGCCTGCATCGGCGACAGCCCGTAATGATCGTCCTGGGGATGGAAACTCTTGATATGGCAGACCGGCGGCAGGTCGACCGTCATGTCGAAGCGATGCTTGCGCGCACCGACGGTGTAATCATAGGCGACCGGCCAGCCATCGCGCCCGGGAACCAGGCGCATCCGGTCCGATCGCAACACATGCAGTTCGAATGGCATCCCGCCCTCACCGCCGACCGCTTCGAGATAGGCATTCCCGGACAGCAGCAACTGGCCGTAAAGCGTCTCGAACAGCTCGGCCCGTCCCTGTGCCGGATTTGGCCGCGCGATCAGATCGAGCATCGGGTGGGTCTCGTAGCGCCGTTCGGTGTCCTGGCAGACCAGCGGCAGCGCCGCCGCCGCCTCGGCGATCAGCTTGACCGCGCGAAACCCCACCGGGTTGCCGACAAAGCCGTTGCGGATCAGCGAGACAGTGTCGCGCGGACTCCAGGCCACGCGCCCCGACCCCGCCCAGGCGATCACCGGGCCGGTGGCAGACGCTTTCGCCTCCGGCACCCGCGTTTCGGCACGGCGGAAGATATTCAGTTTCATGGGCAAAGCTCCTCCGGTTTCGCTGTCGCTGCCCGTCAAGGGCCCAAGGAAAAGGCCCGCGCCCCGGGGTTTTCCGGGGCCGGGCCTCGCCATTCCGCAAGGGCCGCGTCGCCGCGGCCGTGATTCCCTAGAGACTGCGCACCCTCGGACGCCGCCAATGGGCGGCGGGGGCAATCATCAGTTCATGGATCGCCCAGACCAGGGCATCCACACGGTCGGGGCTGCCACGCCCCTCGTACCCGTGCGAGGTCATGCGGCACATCTGGTCCTCCAGCACGGCCAGGCCGGGCAGATGCTTGATGCGCCCCTGTTCGTAAAGGGCAGCCACCGGCTCGGCCCGGGCGGCCTTGCCGCGCGAAGCACGTACCGCGCGGAACGGCACCAGCGGGTCGAGTTGCCGGATCACGGTCTCGACCAGATCGCCACCCTGGTTGACCTCGGCGACCAGCCGGTCGGCGCCGAAGCGTTCCATGGCATCGATCGCCGCCTGCGCCCAGACCGTCGGCGCCACACCCGCAAGGCTGGCATCCGCCAGAACCACGGCGCGCCATTCCTGCGGCGGCCCCTTGCTCTGCACCCCCACGACCATGATTCCGCATTCGTCCGAACCGCCATGCCCCGTGACCGGCGGATCGACCGCGACCACAACCCGGTCGAGTTCCGGCGCCCTGTCGATCCGGGCCGCCTCGATCACCGCCAGCGGCCACAGCGCGCCCTCGGCCTCCTCAAGCAACACCCCGTCCAGTTCCTGCCGCTCCAGCCGCGTGCCAGCATATCGCGTGCGGACCGCTTCAAGGAACGAGGCCGCAAGATTGGCCCGGTTCGCCTCGGTCGGCGCGTGGGTGACGACAGTCGTCGGTAGCGCAAGGATCGACCGCAAGACACCGACATTCCGCGGCGTCGTGGTAATGCACTGCCGGGGCGATATCCCCAGCCGCAACCCGAACTGCAGCATGTCCCAGGTCTCTTCGGCCTTTTTCCATTTCGCCAGTTCGTCCGCCCAGGCCGCATCGAATTGCGGCCCACGCAGGGATTCGGGATCATGCGCCGAAAAGACCTGCGCGACGGCGCCATTGGGCCAGGCCAGCCGCCGCCGCGTTGCCTCCCAGCGCGGACGGCGGTCCGGCGGCGAACAGGCCATCAGCCCGCTGTCGCCGAAAATCATCACCTCCCGAACCTGGTCCACCGTCTCGCCCACCAGCGCCACCCGGCGCGACCGGCCCGGATCCAGCGGCCGTGGCCCCTCGATCTGCGCACGGACCCACTCGGCGCCCGCGCGCGTCTTGCCAGCGCCGCGCCCGCCCAGCACCACCCAGGTGCGCCAGTCCCCCTCGGGCGGCAATTGATGCGGCAACGCCCAGAACTCGAACAGGAACGGCAGCGCCATCAGCGTGCCGTCATCCAGGCTGTTCAGAAAGGCCGTCTGCTCGTCGCGTGACGCGCAGGCGATCCAGTCGGCGCCCGACCTCAACACGCGCCTCATCGAGGTCAAGGGCGTAGTCGCAGGCGCCGCCCGCTTCGTCTCGGAGAAGCTTTCCAACTCGCAACCTTTCGTCGAAAGCGGTCTGTACCGCCTTGCCGAGATCGGTCAACGCGCCCCGTAACGCGCGAGCACGCTCTGTCTTGCCGGCCTCGACTTCTTCGATGATCCCATTCAAGGCGCGTATCGTGCGCCTGTAATGCTCTTCGGCTTCCTCAAGCAGCGCCCGGGCAGCCGTTTCGTCCGCTTGCGGGGCAGATATCGTTCCCATGCTGTCCGTGCCTGCCTGTCCTGCCGGCCCCCCGTCGCAGGAGAAGACACGAAAAGCAGCCTCGGGGGGTACCCCCGGGCCGCTAACCCACGTCTTCCAGCTTGCCTGAAGGTATAGATCAGAGCGCGCGCAGAGTCAAGAAGTTTATCTTTAACAAAGGATTAACAGAAGACTACTGACGCCCGGCCTCGATCTGGCGCCAGCGCGCCACGTTCTGGTTATGCTCGGCCAGCGTCCGGGCAAAGGCATGCCCCCCCGTCCCGTCGGCGACAAAGAACAGGAAATCCGTATCTTCCGGGTTCAGCGCCGCCTCGATCGAGGCCCGTCCCGGATTGGCGATCGGCGTCGGCGGCAACCCGTCAATGACATAGGTGTTCCAGGGCGTCTCGCGGCGCAACTCGCTTTGCCGGATGCCCCGGCCCAGCGGTTCCCTGCCCTGTGTCACCCCGTAGATCACAGTAGGATCGGTCTGCAACCGCATCCCCTGCCGCAGCCGGTTCACGAAGACACTGGCCACCTGGCCGCGTTCTTCCGGCACGCCGGTCTCCTTCTCGACGATCGAGGCCAGGATCAGCGCCTCCTCCGGCGTCGTGATCGGCAAGTCATCGGCCCGCCGCGCCCAGAGATCGTCCAGAATCGCCACCTGCCGTCGCTGCATCTCGGCGATCAGATCGCTTCGCGCCATGCCCGGCTGCACTTCATAGCTGTCAGGTGCCAGACTACCCTCGGCAGGTAGGTCAGCCACCTCGCCATCTAGAAAATCCGCCAATTTCAGTTCCTCGACGGCCTGCCAGCTCGTGACCCCTTCGGCCAGCGTCACCCGGAACCGCAGGTCGGTTGCATTGCGCAATTCGGCATAGTCCTCGGGGATCTCGCCCGCTGCCGGATCGAAGGCAAGCACTTCAACATAGCGCCCCGTGCCGGGATCGACCTGGCGCAGCTGCAATTGTGCGCTGACCACCCCGATCCTGAAATTCAACTCGCTGCCGCAAGTGGACCGCCCGCCGCGCGTTACGATGTCGACGATTTCCTTCATCGAGGAACCGGGCGGAATCAGAAAGCTGCCGGCCTTCAACAGATCGGCTTTGTCCGTGTATTTCGCCCCCAGCCGGAAGATCGCGGCATTCGAGACCGCCCCCTGCCCCTCAAGCTGGCGCGAAAGCCCGGCCATCGTCGCGCCGGACTCGACCCGAAGGCAGATCGCATCGGCCAGAGGCCCGGCGCCCTCGTATTGCCTCTTGCCCCAAAGCAACAGCCCGCCCGCCAACAGAAACAGAGCGATGAACAGCGTCAGAGCATTCGAGGCGACCGACCGCCACATCACCGATCAACGCGCCCCATGACCAGCGACGCATTGGTGCCGCCGAAACCGAAGGAATTCGACAGCGCCACGGCAATCTCGCGCTGGCGCGCCGCCTTGGGCGCCAGGTCGATGCGCACACCCTCGGGCGGCGTGTCCAGGTTCAGCGTGGGCGGGGCCACCTGATCGCGCAGCGCCAGAACGCAGAAGATCGCTTCCACCGCGCCGGCCGCGCCCAGCAGATGCCCGATGGAGGACTTGGTGGACGACATGGTGGTGGCGGCGGCCGCAGCGCCCAGCAGACGCTCGACCGCGCCCAGCTCGATCGTGTCGGCCATGGTCGAAGTGCCATGCGCGTTGATGTAATCCACGTCCGCAGCCGACAGACCCGCGCGCTTCAGCGCCGCGGCCATCGACCGATACCCGCCCTCGCCATCCTCGGACGGCGCGGTGATGTGATAGGCGTCGCCCGACATGCCATACCCCAGCACCTCGGCATAGATCTTCGCGCCGCGCGCCTTGGCATGCTCGTATTCCTCAAGGATCACGATCCCCGCACCCTCACCCATCACGAAGCCGTCCCGGTCCGCATCCCAGGGCCGCGAGGCCGATTGCGGGTCGTTTCCGCGCTTCGTGGACAGCGCCTTGCAGGCATTGAACCCGGCGATCCCGATCTCGGAGATCGGGCTTTCCGCGCCCCCCGCCACCATCACGTCGGCATCGCCCCACTGGATCAGACGGGCTGCATCGCCGATGGCATGCGCCCCGGTCGAACAGGCCGTGACGACCGCATGGTTCGGACCCTTGAACCCGAACCGGATCGCGACCTGCCCCGAGGCCAGGTTGATCAGCGCCGACGGGATGAAGAAGGGAGAGACCCGCCGCGGCCCCTTCTCGCGCAACAGGACCGCCGTATCGGCAATCGCCGACAGCCCGCCAATCCCCGAGCCGATCATCACGCCGGTGCGCTCGCGGTCCTCGTCGGTCTTCGGCTCCCAACCCGAATCCTTCGCCGCCTGGGTGGCAGCGGCCATGCCGTACAGGATGAAATCGTCGACCTTGCGCCGCTCCTTGGGATCCATCCAGTCATCGGGGTTGAACGTGCCGTCCGTCCCGTCCCCGAACGGGATCTCGGCGGCATAGGTGGTCGCCACGCGCGACGCGTCGAACCGCGTGATCGGACTCACGCCAGACTGCCCGGAGATCAGCCGCAACCAGCTTTCCTCGACCCCGCAGGCCAGGGGCGTGACCATCCCCAGCCCCGTGACTACCACTCGACGCATCCGCCTCTCCTCGCTCTCGCCCACGGCCTGTCCGGCGCTCTGATACCGCGTTTTTTCCGCGCTCGGCAAGCCGGGCGCAACAACGCCGCCGAACGGGCAACCGACCTCCCGAAACGAAAGCGACGCCCCAGGGGGCGCCGCTCCGCAACGGGTTCGCTCGAACGCCTCAGGCGGCTTCCCGGATGAACTTCACCGCATCGCCGAAGGTCTGGATGGTTTCGGCAGCGTCATCCGGGATCTCGATGCCGAACTCCTCCTCGAAGGCCATGACCAGTTCGACCGTGTCCAGGGAGTCCGCGCCCAGATCGTCGATGAACGAGGCGTTCTCGGTCACCTTGTCCTCGTCGACACCCAGGTGCTCCACGACAATCTTCTTAACGCGATCCGCGATGTCGCTCATGTCTGTTCCTCACATTTGTTCAGGCGATTTGCCCATCTTTGTTCTGTCGGCCACGAGGGGCCACCACCGATCCCGCAAAGCAGGACTCTCGCAAGCGCGGGGAACGCCCCCCGACGAACTTGCGCCGCCTATAACACATCGCATGTTCTTGGCAAACGCTTTCCCGTCGCAGACCGAAACCCGGGTCCGGGACCGGCGCACCGCCCTCAGACCATGGCCATCCCGCCATTGACATGCAGCGTGGCGCCCGTGACATATCCGGCCTCGGAACTGGCCAGATAGACCACCGCCGCGGCGATGTCGGCGGGGGTGCCCATGGCGCCCACCGGCACCGCACCCAGGATCCCGGCCTTCTGCTCATCGGTCAGCTTGTCGGTCATCGCCGTCGCGATGAAGCCCGGCGCGACACAGTTCACCGTAATCCCCCGCGCCGCGACCTCCTGGGCCAGCGATTTCGACAGGCCCACCAGCCCGGCCTTGGCCGCACAGTAATTCGCCTGGCCCGGGTTACCCGTGGTCGCCACGACCGAGGTGATGTTGACGATCCGGCCCCAGCGCGCCTTGATCATGCCCCGGACCGCACCGCGGCACAGACGCATCGCCGCGGTCAGGTTCACGTCGATCACTGCCTGCCAGTCCTCGTCCTTCAGCCGCATGAACAGCGTGTCGCGCGTGATCCCGGCATTGTTCACCAGAATGTCCAGCGCCCCCATCACCTCGATGGCCGCCTTGGGCAGCGCCTCGACCGCCTCCGGATCAGACAGGTCGCAGGGCAGGACATGGGCGCGCTCGCCCAGTTCGGCCGCCAACCCGCGCAGCGGCGCCTCGCGCGTCCCCGACAGGCCCACAACCGCGCCCCGCGTATGCAGCGCCCGCGCGATCTCGGCCCCGATGCCACCCGACGCGCCGGTCACCAGCGCGCATTTGCCGCTCAGATCGAACATGTCCCCCCTCCTCAGTTCATGCTGTCCACGGCTGCCGTCACCTCGTCGGGCAGTCCGACCTGCCGCGTCGCGACGTCGCGCGCGATCCGGCGGATCATGCCCGACAGCGCCTTGCCCGCGCCGATCTCCCAGATCTCGGTGACACCTTGCGCTGCCATCCATGCAACCGATTCCCGCCAGCGCACCGCGCCCGTCACCTGCTCGATCAGCAGCGCGCGGATCTCGTCGGGATCGCTGACACCATGGGCGCGCACATTGGCCACGACCGGCACCAGCGGCTCCTCGATCGTTACCTCGGCCAGACGCTCGGCCATGACCCGGGCCGCAGGCTCCATCAGCGCGCAATGGAAGGGCGCGGATACGGGCAGCATCACCGCCCGCCTGGCACCCCGCTCCTGCGCCAGCGCGACCGCCCGCTCGACGCCCGCCTTGTGGCCCGAGATCACGACCTGCGCCGGATCGTTGTCATTCGCGGCCTGCACGACCTGGCCCTCGGCCGCGGCCGCGGCCACCGCCTGCACCGCTGCAAGGTCAAGCCCCAGGATCGCCGCCATGGCGCCCTCGCCGACCGCGACGGCCGCCTGCATCGCCTCGCCCCGGGCCCGCAACAGCCGCGCGGTATCGGCCAGGCTGACCGCGCCCGCCGCACACAGCGCCGAATACTCGCCCAGCGAATGGCCCGCCACGAAAGCCGCCGCATTGACCGTGACGCCCTCGGCACCCAGCGCCGCCATCGTGGCCATCGAGGTCGCCATAAGCGCCGGCTGCGCGTTCCGGGTCAGCGTCAATTCGTCCTGATCGCCCTCCCAGATCAGCGCCGAGAGCTTCTCGCCCAGCGCCTCGTCCACCTCCTCGAACACTTCGCGCGCGAGCGGATAGTCATCGGCCAGCGCTCTGCCCATCCCGATGGTCTGCGCTCCCTGACCCGGAAACACGAATGCGCGCATGTTTTGTCCCCTCGCTCGCCGATTTCGGCGTGGTCTATCGGCTAAGCGGGGGCTTCACAAGTCGGCGGAAAAGCCAAGCGACCTCGCGCCGCGGAGCCGGTCCAGGAAGTCGATGGCACAGCGGTCCTCGATCTCGCTGGCCTCGATATTGGCCACATTGCGCCGCACTCGCGCGGCGTGGCGCGCAGCCGCCACGCTCTGGTTCGATCCCCGCGCGATCTTGGCCGCCAGCTCCGCCTCGGAGCGTGTGTAATAGTGGTTCAACTGCAGATGATCCGCCGAATAGAAGCCGCGCGCGAAACGCCCCTTCAGGCTCGCCCGCTCGCCCCGGTCGTTCCAGGTCACGTCCTGCCCGTCGATCTCGACGCTATGCACCTTCAGCGCCGTCACCCGGGTCGCATCCACGATCGTCTTGAAATTCGTCACCCCGCGGACCCCGCTCATCGGATCGGCCGCGCGGCGCGTGTAGTTCGCCACAACCCCACCTTCGGGCGGCGTCGCATGCCCGTTCCGTCCGAAATTGTGCCAGGGCAGCGACACACTGGGAATATCGCCCAGATGCACCAGCGCGCCCTCCAGGCTGTCCGCGTATCTGGGCACCAGGAACTCGTCGGCATCGATGCAGGCCATCCAGCGGAACCGCCCGCCGAAATTGCGCAGCGCATGGGCATAGGCCAGAACCTGGTTGTGGATCTCGCGGCCGGTCCCGGCATCCCAAAGCTTCTGGTCCCAGGGGATCACCGTCAGCCGCGCGCCCAGGACCTCGGCCAGACGCGAAATCGTCGCGTCGGTCGAGCCGTTGTCATAGACAAAGGCATGGGCCGCGCCGGCCTCTGCATGAAATCTCGCCCATTCGCCGATATGGCGCTCCTCGTTCCGGACGATCAGCACCAGCGCAAGTCCCGATCGCCCCGCGCAGGGGGCAGGCGGCGTCAGGCCCAGCTTGGTGATCGGACGCCCGGAGAACACTCGCAGCATGCACGGCCCCTGATTTTCGGTAACCGCAAGCCTAGTTCCCTCGTCGCGGACAGACCAGACCGCTCAGGCCGCATGGGTCAAGGGCCGGGCAAGACCGCGGCGACGCCGCGTCCGGCGTCCCGGATTCGCCTTTCGCAGGCTCGATCCCTGAAGATCGCGCGCCATTCGGGCCTGAAGAACAGTCAGAACGGCCTCGCGCCCGCGCGCGACCTCGATCAGGTCGTCACCCGTTCCCACCCGCACGAACAGCTTGGAGGGCTGCCCCGGCCGTTCGGCGCGCTGCACGAAGACCGAGCCGACCTCGTCGAAGGCCACCTCCCGCCGGATGCGCAACCCGCCGCGCGCATTGCTCAGGGTGCAGCGCAAGGATCGTTCCTCAAGGTCGACCTGCACCTCTTCGAGAAATCCGCGCTCGGCCAGCCAGCACAGCGCCAGTCCCGCCACTGCCAACCCACCGCTCGGTGCCACCAGCGCCCCGAGGTCGAAAAACCCCAGCAAGGGCAGCACAATCCAAAGCGCGCCGACCGCCGACAGAAGTGCCAGACCGCCGATCCATGCAGCGCGCTCGAACGCGCCGGCATTGCGGGAGACTGCTCCGCCGGCGATGACCACATAGCCCCACCGGGTCCCGGTCACCCCCGGCAACGCGATCTCCGCGCGTGCGGAAACGCGCTTCTCCCGGTTTTCAAGGCCGGCCGTCATGTCGGTCGCATGCTCCCTTGCAACGGATGCCACGACCCTGTCGCGGGAAAACGGCAGCAATGGGCCGGACAGGCGCACATTTGCGGGCGGTCCCGCGGCAAGCCCATGATCGGCGGCGGCGGGCTTGCATCGCGCGGTTCCATCTGTATAAGGCGCAGGTCTTCCGCAACGAACGTGATCGGTGCGGCCTCTCGTGGGCGGGAGGCGGAAGACCTTCGGACCCGCCCTTTGAAGCGCACCCGTAACAGGACTGGAGACAGCATGCCGCTTTACGAGCATGTGTTCATCGCGCGTCAGGACTTGTCCAACACGCAGGCCGAGGGCCTTATCGAACATTTCGGTGCCATTCTCGCGGATAACGGCGGCAAGATCGTCGAGCACGAGTATTGGGGCGTCAAGACGATGGCCTTCAAGATCAACAAGAACCGCAAGGGGCATTACGCCTTCCTGCGCACCGAGGCGCCCGCGCCCGCCGTCCAGGAGATGGAACGCCTGATGCGGCTGCATGACGACGTGATACGCGTGCTGACCGTCAAGGTCGAGGCCCATGAAGAAGGTCCCTCGGCGCAGATGCAGAAGCGCGAAGAGCGTGGTGAACGCGGCGACCGCCGCGAGCGTCGCTGATCCAAAGCCTGCCAGGAGGAACCTAACCCATGGCCGCAAGACCGTTTTTCCGCCGCCGCAAGGTCTGTCCGTTCTCGGGCGAGAACGCGCCCAAGATTGACTACAAGGACGTGCGCCTGCTGCAGCGCTACATCTCCGAGCGGGGCAAGATAGTGCCCTCGCGCATCACCGCCGTCTCGGCCAAGAAGCAGCGCGAGCTGTCGCGCGCGATCAAGCGCGCCCGCTTCCTCGCCTTGCTGCCCTACGCCGTGAAATAAGGAACGAGATCCATGCAAGTGATCCTTCTGGAACGCGTGGCCAAGCTCGGCCAGATGGGCGAGGTCGTGAACGTCAAGGACGGCTACGCCCGCAACTTCCTGCTGCCCCAGGGCAAGGCGCTGCGCGCCAGCGCGGCCAATATCGCCCGCTTCGAGGCCGAAAAGGCCCAGCTCGAGGCGCGCAACCTCGAGACGAAGAAAGAGGCCGAGGCGCTGGCGGCCAAGCTCGACGGCCAGCAATTCGTCGTGATTCGTTCGGCCTCCGAATCCGGGGCGCTCTACGGCTCGGTGACCACCCGGGACGTGGCCGACGCCGCCACTGCCGATGGCTTCAGCGTCGACCGCAAGCAGGTCGTCCTGACCGGCCCGATCAAGGATCTGGGCCTGCATGACGTGACCGTGACGTTGCACCCCGAGGTCGGGGTGACCGTTCAGGTCAACGTCGCCCGTTCGGCCGAAGAGGCCGAGCTTCAGGCATCGGGCAAGTCGATCCAGGAACTTGCCGCCGAGGAAGAGGCCGCCGCCGAGTTCGAGATCGCCGAACTCTTCGACGACATCGGATCCGCCGCCGAGGACGATTTCCTCGCCGATGTGGCCGAGACCCAGGGCTCGGGCGAGGAACAGCCGCGTTAGGCAAGGGTCGCCTTCATCCTATCAAGGCTCTTCGAAAAGGGCCGCGCCTGACCGGTGCGGCCCTTTTCCTTTCGTCCCCACCCATGGCCTGCCCCATACCCGGCAAGAAAAAGGGCCGCCCGCAGGCGACCCTTTCCATTACGCGCGTCGGGATTGCGCTCATTCCTCGTCGAGTTTCTCGACCGCCTTCTCGAGGTCGGCCTTCGACACTTCCTTCTCGGCCAGATCGGCCAGTTCGAAGATGTAGTCGACCACCTTGTCCTCGAAGATCGGCGCGCGGATCTCCTGCTGCAGAGCCTGGTTCTGGCGCGCGAAGTCGAAGAACTGCCGCTCCTGGCCCGGGAACTGGCGCGCCTGCGCCATCACAGCCTGCGTCATCTCGTTGTCCGAAACGCTGATCTCGGCCTTGCGCCCGATCTCGGCCAGCAGAAGACCCAGCTTCACGCGCCGCGCGGCCAGCTTCTGATGCTCGTCGGTCGGGACGATCTCGGCATGGTCATGGCCCTGAACCTCGGGATGCTCCTCGTGCCAGAGCTGATGCGCGATCTGCTTGGCCTCTGCCTCGACCAGCGATGGCGGCAGGTCGAAGCTGATCGTCTCGTCCAGCACATCCAGCAGCGCACGCTTCATCACCGCACGGGCCGCGCTGCCGAATTCCGCTTCCAGCCGCTCGGCAACCTGGCTCTTGAGGGCCTCCAGGCTTTCGGCCCCGAACTGCTTGGCCAGTTCATCGTCGATCTCGACCGCCTTCGGGGCCTTCACGGCCTTCACGGTGACGTCAAAGGTCGCTTCCTGACCCTTCAGCTTCTCGGAGCCGTAATTCTCGGGGAAGGTCACGGTGACGGTCACCTCGTCACCCGCCTTGGCACCGATCAGCTGATCCTCGAAACCGGGGATGAAGCTCTGCGAACCCAGCACCAGCGGGTAATCCTCCGCCGCGCCGCCCTCGAACGGCTCGTCGCCCAGCTTGCCGGCGAAGTCGATCACGACCTGGTCGCCCTCCTTCGCCTTGGACCCCTTGCGCCGGTCCTCGAAAACCTGCGCGGCCTCGGCCAGCTTGCCAAGCGCCTCGCCGATCTCGTCCTCGCCGGCCTTGACCATCAGCTTTTCAAGCTTGATCGCCTTCATGTCGGGCTCGGGGATCTCGGGCAGCGCCTCGTAGGTCATCTCGACCACGATATCGTCGCCCTCCTTCCAGCCCTCGTTGGTCATCTTGACATCGGGCTGCAGCGCCGGGCGCTCACCGGTCTGCTCGAAATGCGCGCTCATCGCGCCGTCGATCGTCTCCTGCATGACCTCGCCCATGACGCGCGGACCGAACTGCTTCTTCAGCAGCGGCATCGGCACCTTGCCCTTGCGAAAGCCCTTGATCTCGACCTGGGGCCGGAATTCCTCGAGCTTCGCGTTGACCTTCTCGTCAAGCTCGGCGGCGGTCACGGTGATCGTGTAGCCGCGTTTCAGGCCGTCGTTCAGGGTCTCGGTGACCTGCATCTCGTTGTCCTTTTCATCCCATCCTGGTGCGGGTGGAGGGACTTGAACCCCCACGCCTCGCGGCGCCAGAACCTAAATCTGGTGCGTCTGCCAGTTCCGCCACACCCGCAAAAAGCGCAAGGGCAGCCCGTGACGCAAAGGACCGCCCCTCAAATCCGCGACCTTCTAGCAAAGCGCCGCACGGTATGCGAGCGGAAAAAGCGGGCCGAAACCCCGCCCACCCCCGACTTCTTCTTGGCCCAAATACCCATCCCCGGCCGACAACGGGCGAAACCGCCGAAACGGGGCGCCTTCACAGGCCAAGATCACGGAACACGCCCGGCAGCGTCTCGGGCAGATCCTCGGCGATCAGCCCGGGCCCGAAGCGGCGCGCAGCCTCCACATGCAGCCAGGCGCCCGTGCAGGCCGCCTCGAAGGGCGCGACGCCCCGCGCCAGTAGCCCCGCGATGAAACCCGCCAGCACATCGCCCGACCCCGCCGTGGCCAGCCAGGGCGCTGCCCGCTCGCGCAGCGCCGCGTTCACCGCACAACGCCCCGCGGGTTCGGCGATCACCGTGTCGGGCCCCTTGAAAAGCACCACGCAGCCCGCCCGCAGCGCCGCCTCGCGGGCCGCGTTCACCTTCGAGAAGGCCGGGCCCCGGAGGGCGGGCGCCGCCAACATCTCGGCGACATCCGGAAAAAGCCGCGCGAACTCGCCCGCATGCGGGGTCAGAACACACCCTGCATGCAGCAAGGCGAAAAGCTCGGGCTGCCGCGCCAACAGCGTAAGTGCGTCGGCATCCAGAACAACCGCCCGCCGCTGCGCGTCCCCCAGCGCCGTCGCAACCAGTTCCACCTCGCGCGCGCCCGTCCCCAGTCCCGGCCCCAGACAAACCGCGCCGATCCGGCCATCCTCCATAGTCGCCGCGAGCGCCGCGCCATCCGCAACCGGCCGCAACATCACCGCATCCAGCCGCCCGGCATTTTCCGGCACGGCATCCGGCGGGCAGCCCAGCGTCACCAGCCCCGCCCCGATCCGCAGCGCACCCCGCGCGGCCAGCCGTGCCGCCCCGCCCCGGCCCGGTGGTCCTGACAGGATCAGGGCATGGCCATGGCTGTATTTGTGGCCGGCGGTCTTTCCCAATGCATCGGGAAAACCCGAGACGAGTTCCACGGCACCGATCCGGTCGCTGCGCGTCTCAGGCGGCGTGACCCGGCTTGTCCTCTCCTCAAAAGCATTGAGCCCGATGTCCTTCACGACCAGCCGCCCGATCGCAGGCTCCCCGACGAAATGCCCCACACGCGGCCGATGGAAGGTCACGCACAGATCGACATGCGGGGCCGACAGCCCATCCTCGTCCGCAAGAAAACGCCCGCTGTCGCTGTCGATGCCGCTGGGGATGTCGACCGCAACGCTGCGCAGCGATGACAACGGATGGCGTTCCCGGAACTCGGCCAGCCGGGCGCGGACCCGCGCGTCCAGCGGCCGCCGCAGGCCGGTGCCGAACAGCGCATCGACCACGACCCCGTCCCCGGCAGAACCCGGGCCGAACAGGCGGGCCGGACTCTCCCCCAGGAAATCCCTGACCGGCCCCATCGCGGACCACCGCTCGCAATTGACGCGCGCATCGGGCGGCAAGCGCACGGGATCGCCGAGAAGGAACGCCTCCACCTCCCAGCCCCAATCCTTCAGGACCCGCGCGACGACGAACCCGTCGCCGCCATTGTTGCCCGGCCCGCACAGGATCACCGCGCGCTGCGGCGCCGTCCGAAATTCGGGCCATTCCTCGAAGATCGCCTCGACCACGCTGCGACCGGCGCGCTCCATCAGTTCCAGGCTGGCGATCATTCCGGAGGCGATCGTCCTGTCCTCGATGCCGCGCATTTGGGCGGATGTGAGAAGTTCCATCATCGAAAGCGGCACCGCCGTTCCCAAACCGCCCCAGAAGGCGGCATTCTGCATATTTTTTAAGCACTCCCTCAATATTCAGGAAAGCGCCTCCCGGGGGGGCAGCCCAGTCAATTGTGTGCCACCGGGGAAAGTGATCTGTCGGGCTTCGAACGTCACCGAGAAGGAGTTTCCCCCCGTGAAGAAGATCGAGGCGATCATCAAGCCCTTCAAGCTCGACGAGGTCAAGGAGGCGCTGCAGGAGGCAGGCGTCCAGGGTCTCAGCGTCATCGAGGTCAAGGGGTTCGGCCGCCAGAAGGGCCATACCGAACTTTATCGCGGCGCCGAATATGTCGTGGACTTCCTGCCCAAGGTGAAGATCGAGGTGGTGCTGCCCGACGATCAGGTGGACGCCGCGATCGAGGCCATCGTTAACGCCGCCAAGACCGAGAAGATCGGCGACGGCAAGATCTTCGTCTCGCCCGTCGAACAGGCGATCCGCATCCGAACCGGCGAGACCGGCGAGGATGCCCTCTGAGCATACCGACTGATCCGCCGGGGTCGCTTCCCGGCGCGTAACGATCAACCCAGCAAGAAGGGAAATACGGTCCAATGAGCAAGGAACAGGTCCTCAAGACCATCAAGGAAGACGATGTCGAATATGTCGACATCCGCTTCACCGACCCGCGCGGCAAGCTTCAGCATGTCACCGTCACGGCCGACCAGGTGGATGAGGACTTCCTCGACGAGGGCTTGATGTTCGACGGCTCCTCGATCGCGGGCTGGAAGTCGATCGAGGCCTCGGACATGAAACTCATGCCCGACACCGAAAGCGCCTATCTCGACCCGTTCTATGCCGAGAAGACGCTTTGCGTGCATTGCTCTGTGGTCGAGCCCGACACCGGCGAACCCTATGACCGCGACCCCCGCGGCACCGCCGAAAAGGCCGAGGCATACCTGAAATCCTCCGGCATCGGCGATGTCGCCTATTTCGGTCCCGAAGCCGAGTTCTTCATCTTCGACGACGTGCGCTATGCGGTCAGCCCCAACAAGGTGGCCTATGCGCTGGATGTCGAGCACGCGGCCTGGAACACCGACACCGAATATGAAACCGGCAACCTCGCCCACCGACCGACCTACAAGGGCGGCTATCTCCCGGTGAACCCCTCGGACGAGGGACAGGACATCCGCTCGGAGATGCTCTCCACGATGAAGCGGATCGGCATGAAGGTCGACAAGCACCACCACGAGGTGGCGACCTGCCAGCACGAGCTCGGCATGATCTTCGACAGCCTCAAGAAACAGGCCGACAACCTGCAGAAATACAAGTATGTCATCCACAATGTGGCGCTGGCCTATGGCAAGACCGCGACCTTCATGCCAAAGCCCATGGCCGGCGACAACGGCTCGGGGATGCACTGCAACATGTCGATCTGGAAGGATGGCAAGCCGCTGTTTGCGGGCGACAGATATGCCGACCTCAGCCAGGAGGCGCTGTGGTATATCGGCGGTCTGCTGAAGCACGCCAAGACGCTGAACGCCTTCACCAACCCGTCCACCAACTCCTACAAACGCCTGATCCCCGGCTTCGAGGCCCCCGTTCTGCGCGCCTACTCGGCCCGCAACCGTTCGGGCTGCATCCGTATCCCGTGGACGGAATCGCCCAAGGCCAAGCGCGTCGAGGCCCGCTTCCCCGACCCGTCGGCCAACCCCTATCTGTGCTTCTCGGCACTCCTGATGGCCGGTCTGGACGGCATCAAGAACAAGATCGACCCGGGCGAGGCGATGGACAAGAACCTCTACGACCTGCCGCCCGAGGAACTGGAAGGCATCCCCACCGTCTGCGCATCGCTGCGCGAGGCGCTGGACAGCCTTGCCAGGGATCACGACTTCCTGCTTGCGGGCGACGTGTTCACCAAGGACCAGATCGCCGGCTACATGGAACTCAAATGGGAAGAGGTCTACGCCTTCGAGCACACCCCGCACCCGGTCGAATTCAAGATGTATTTCAGCTGCTGACCTGCGCGCGACGGCGCTGCAGAAAGCCGGGGGCGCCTTCGGATGCCCCTTTCACGCCCGTAACCCAGAGCGTGCCTCGTCCAGGGATGACATCCCGGCCGACCCGGTCCCCGCCATCCCGGTTCCCGGTTCATCCCGGTGCTCTCGATGCCTGGCTTCCAGCGGTCGGCCTCGCCGCCATGCACCCCAGCACCCGCCCGCGGCAGAGAACGGACTTGCCGCAGCGGGGCCGAGCGAGTAATTCGCAAGGGCGGCCGGTGTAGCACAGTGGTAGTGCAGCGCTCTTGTAAAGCGAAGGTCGGGGGTTCAAATCCCTCCACCGGCACCATTTCCCGCCGCCCCGGCCGGACCATTTCCCGAAATCGCACATGGCACACC
>Ga0209614_1000551_pt1 | contig 32245 bp, 29 predicted proteins | sample BlaSprsedimmetaG_FD_185484 | JGI IMG/M metagenome (GOLD analysis project Ga0209614, IMG submission 185484) | Hot spring sediment bacterial and archeal communities from California, USA to study Microbial Dark Matter (Phase II) - Blank Spring... ... | reverse complement strand
TGAACCGAAGTGGTGAGCGGTGACCTGTGCCCTCTGGGTATTTGTGCCCGAAAGGGTACTCTCATGCAGCCTTATCATTTTTTCAAATATGCATAACCCCCAAACCCACACAAAATGGAAGAGAACCAAAAGTTGAAAAGTTGAAGCGGGAAGAAGTTAAAAAGGTTTGAAAAGTTTTCACTTTCGAGTGTAGACTTTCGACTGAATATCCCTCGCCTCTTGCCACTTGCCACTTGCCCACTCTACTTTTCACTTTTCACTTGGTTGTCCTGTCTCCTGATACCTGACACCTGTCACCTGTCTTTTACTTTTCACTTTTCACTTTCCACTTTTATCTTTTCACTTTCGACTTTCTCCTGCTTACCCGCCGATCTGCCAATTGCCCACGGCATGACAGGACGTTCCGGCAGGGGGTTTGTCACGAATCGCCCTTTGGATGCAAGCCCGGATATCCTGGAAGTCCACCGGGATCATCTGGTCGGAAAACAGGCAGGGTTTCAAAAATCCGTCCGCGGTCAGGCGGATGCGGTTGCAACGGTTACAGGGCAAAGGCCGTTCAGCCGGGTTGGATACCGGGATGGAATTGTGGTCGCCCAGATTGTAATGGTGAATGCGCTGCAATCTCATATTCCTTTCGCGGCAGAAACGATCCAACGCCCGTATCTCCGCCTCGGTCGTATCCTGCATGACAACCATGTTGATTTTTGTGTTTTGAAACCCCGCGGATTCCGCCGCCCGGATGCCCCCGAGCACGCGGCTCAAATCCCCGACGCGGGTAATCATCCGGTACCGCCGCGGATCGATGCTGTCCACAGAGATGTTGAGGCGATCCAAGCCGGCCCGCTGCAAATCATCGGCATATCGGTCCAACAGTACGCCGTTGGTGGTCATGGCGATTTCACGGACCTTGGGAATGGCCCGCAACATTGCGACCAGGTCAACGACACCACGTCTTACCAGGGGTTCACCCCCGGTAAGACGTATCTTCCAGAAGCCCATATCGGCAGCGGCTGCGGCGACCCTCGCCATTTTTTCATACGAGAGAATCTCGGTATGCCTTTTCAATTGAATACCGGATTCCGGCATGCAGTAGCGGCAACGCAGGTTGCAACGATCCGTTACGGATATGCGCAGGTAATGAATATCACGACCCCAGGAGTCGAACATAGACTTCCTCCTTGGCAGATAATTGTTTCACTCCAGCGGGGATTTCCAGCAACCCGTCCGCTCCGGGCAAGGCAAAAATATGGGCTGATCCATGGTAGTCGGGAATCACCGCCCGGCCACTTTCCAGCCGTACCGGCAGGAAGGTCGTGCGCCTCACTTTGCTCCTTCGCCAGGTATCGGCCATGGGCACCGCAACTGTTCTGGGGCGATACACATGGCCCATCATGCGATACAGGAACGGGCGGATCATAATCTCAAACACCACAAAAGCGGATACCGGGTTCCCCGGCAAACCGAACACAAAGCCCTTTTCATGACTGCCGAAAACCGTGGGCTTGCCCGGTTTGATGGTGACGCGGGTGAAATGCAAACGTACGCCCAGCGACTCGAGCGCATCGGGCACGTAATCAAAATCACCCATGGAAACACCTCCGGACAAGATCACCAGGTCGGACTCCTCCAGGGCGTTGCGCAAGGCGTTGCGAATGCATTGCGGATCATCTTCCACCCGGCGTGCAAATACCGCGTCAACCCCCATCTGGCGCAAATGAGTCCGGATGGATGTACTGTTGGAGTCAAAGATCTGCCCGGGCTTTAAAGACCCTCCCGGGGAAACAATCTCTGATCCCGTTACCAGGATTCCTACGCGGGGAATACGAAAAACCTGGAGACGTCCCCGCCCGATCGCCGCGGCCACGGCGGTTTCCGCCGGGCCCATGCGCGTTCCCCGTGCCAGGATAAGATCACCCGGCTTGACATCTTCTCCCTGCCGGCAGATATTGCGGGCCGCGTTACGGCTGGAAAAATAAACATTTCCACCCCGCTCCTCGCTGACTTCCCGCACCACCACCTGGTCCGCTCCCTTGGGAACAGGAGCCCCGGTCATGATGCGCACGGCTTCGCCGGCGCCAACGGCTCTTTCGGGAAAGTCTCCCGCGGCCACGACTCCCGTTACCCTGAACTGCTGGGATTTGTCTCTAGAGTTGATTGCGTACCCGTCCATTGCCGCCTTGTCAAACGGCGGCATCTCAATGGCTGAAACCAGATCTTCGGCCAGGATGCGGCCATAGGACCGGCTCAAAGGTACAGACTCTACATCAGGCTGCAGTTCGGCTTGATCCAATATCGACAGGGCGTCTTTTAATCCAATCATGTTCTTTATCCTCTAATGTTCAAAACAACGGATGGCCGAGACCTTAAGTGTGAGAATCACCTCATCGCCCACCCGTATCCCCATTTCATCCAGGCTGGTACGGGTAATTCCCACTACAAGCTCCACTCCAGCGTCAACCAGGACCTCCGCACCGGCGGAGTTGCCCATAACCGCACTGATGCGGCCCTTGACATGGTTGCGGGCGGATGAATCAAGGACGCTTCGCGATACCAGGATATCCTCTGCGCGAATCGCGGCATAGGCGAATTCCGATTCCTGTAGCGGCACCTGAATATCCCAATTGCCCACGCGCATCTTGCCCCCGCGCACCGGGCCCGAAAAGATGTTGCGGTAACCCATGAAGTCGGCGACTTCCCGACTGGCGGGGCGGGTCAGGATCTCGTCTGGTGGACCCGTTTGAATCAAACGTCCATCCATCATCAACGCTACGCGGTCCGCCAGGCTCAAGGCCTCTTCAAAATCGTGGGTCACCTGCACAAATGTCGCACCGGTCAGGCTGTGAAGCCTGCGCAACAGTTTCTGGGTTCGCAAGCGGTTGGCGCGATCCAACGCCGCGGTGGGCTCGTCCAGCAGCAACAATCGGGGCCGGATCGCCAGTGCCCGGGCAATGGCCACGCGCTGTTTTTCTCCACCGGAAAGGGTGCGTACATCCCGCCGCAATAGGTGCAACAGGTGCAATTCTTCAGCCAAACCGTGTACCCGTTCGCGGATTTCCTTTTTATCTATTTTCCGTACTTTCAAGCCGTACGCGATATTTTTAAATACATCCATGTGAGGAAAGAGCATGTAATCCTGGTAAATAAAGCCCAGCGCCCGGTCATCCACACCGTTTACCCGCCCGGAATCCGGAGAGGCGAGCCCGGCCATCAACTCAAGCAGCAAGGTTTTTCCCGCTCCCGACGGCCCCATAAGCACAAAAAACTCCCCTTCCTCGACGCAAAGATCAATATCTTGCAGGGAAAACCCGCCCAGGTTGCGCGTAACCCCTTGCATGCGGATCATCGGCGCCGTTCCTCCACCAGCCTCAAGCTGATAAAAACCACCAGGCTGATCAGAATCAACAGCACGGTGACCGGCAATGCGTATTTCAAGCCGAAATTCTGAAAGCGTTCAAAAATCATGACCGGCGCCGTCATGGGATGATATGCCAGGATGACCACCGCTCCGAATTCCGATATGCCTCGACCCAACATCATAATGGAACCCGAAAGAATGGATTTGCGCACCATGGGCAAGCTGACAGAGAAAAAGGTTTTCCAGGGTCCCGCACCCAGGCTGCGTGCGGTTTTTTCATAGCGCTCGTCCACCATCCGGAAACCGCTCTTTGCCGCGTTTACAAGAAAAGGCACCGAAACAAAAAACATGGCCAGGGAAATGCCGGCTTCCGTGCCCACCACAGATATTCCGCTAACCCGGTGAAAAAAGGATTGCCTCCCCCAAACAGACAAAAGCGCGATTCCGGCTGCCGTATGCGGAATGATCACGGGAAGATCAATAATGCCTTCCAGAACACGCCTACCGGGGAAATTGCGCCTGGCCAGAATCCATGCCAGGGGGATTCCCATCACCAGTGCGGCCAGGGTCGCCCACAGGGATGCACGCAAAGTCAGCATAATGGCGGAACGCACTTCGCTATCCGCGGCTGTCCGGGACAACTCGCTTGCATCCACCGTCAGGAGCATGCGCAATAGCGGCACCGCAATCAAAAGCACCAGGGCAAAGCCAAAAACGGAAAAGACTCCCACAAAAAACCTGCGAGCATTCCCGGCACACGTTTTCACTGTGGATTACTCTCCGCTTGCCAGTAATTCCGCCAACTTTCGGGGCAATCGTTCCGGGTAGTCAACCCGGGGCGGCGAAATAGAAGACTGGCCGTTTCGACTCATAATGCGCCGCCCTTCTTTTCCCAACAGAAAGGCAATGAATCTAACTCCCAGTGCGGGATGTTCAGCATTGCGTGGCAAAGTCACTCCATAGACCATCGGTGTGCCACGCATTTCAATCCATTCTCCCGGAGCATTTCCGCTCAGGCGTACAGAGACGGTTGCGTATCGCTGGGCCTGATGGGGCGATTTCAGGTTGATTTCATCCGGCAGGATCAGGAAGGGGGCGCGATGCTGTTCGGCCACACTGCGATAGATAAATATATAATCCAGTTCTCCTGCTTCCAACATGGCGATCAGGTCAACTTCTTTCGGTCGCAGATTGCGTAACGGCATTGCGGCACGAAGTTTTTCGTCCAGATTCCTTGCCAGCGGATCTTTTATTGCATAGTAACGCGCAGCCAATTGCCATGTCATAACGGTTCGGTAACCGCAGGGGTCGGCGTTTGGATCCGAGTGACCGTATTGCACCCCTTCACGCAACAGGATCCGGTACCAGTTATCCGCGTTGATTTCGCGGCTGTAGCGGCTGTCTTCGCGATACATGATCACCATCTCGTTGGTGGCGAAATCGATACACCAATGCGCGTGTTCGGGAATCAACAGGTTGCGGATCACCTGTGAATCCGCCGAAGCCATTACTTCGGCTTGCCGCCCCAGATCGCTGATCTGGCGGGCCGCTGTACGGCTGCCGTGCGCTTCAAGCCGGACTTTGATGCCGGGATTCTCCGCCATAAAGGCCGCGGCCGCTTCACGGAAAGGTACGGATAAGGAACCGGCATGAAGCACATGCATGGTGGTGATTTCGCTTTTCGAGCAGGATAGCCCAAGCAGCAGCGGGACCGCCGCCAGCAATCGCCAAATTCGCATACGCATCTCCTTTACAGGAAAAGGAGGACCGGGCCGATTCTCCTTTCCACGGCGGTTTTGAGCCGCCTTCCGGGAGGCCGGAGGATTTCTCCACCGACCCTGTCGGCCCCAACGGCATGGCCTGTACCGGCCGCAGCCGCGAGGCTCGGAGAACAACCCCATTCTACACTGCCCTGCTTTTTCCGTCAACGTGAAGGAAAGCCACAATGTGGTAGAATCTCAAATCGCTTCAAACCAAATGATCTTGCCCAATCCCAAGACAAATCCAACAGAGATCTTCACGGGTCTGACATGAACCCTGAGACTCTTCAATGCGTACCATTCCCGTATCTATAAAGGAGGCAAGTTATGAAAACCGTTTTTTCTCTCGCCCTGATTGCGTTACTGCTGGGACTGCCGTTGACCGCGGAAACAGCCGGCGAACAAGAAGCCATTAAACAGACCATCATCTCGGCCTACCAGGAGGGCCTGATCAACAACGGTGACACGGAAGCAGTGCTGCGGGGATTCCATCCCGGATTCAACCTGCTGATCAAGCGCGACAACATGCTGGAGAAACTTCCCATCTACAACTGGATCCAATCCACGGAAGAGAAAGTAAAAGCGGGCCGGCTGCCCAGAAAAGACAAGGCGGAGTTCTCTTTCCCGCTGGTGGACATCACCAACGATACCGCCGTAGTCAAAGTCCATTTCTCAATAGCAAACAAATTGATCTTTACCGACTACCTGCTGCTCTACCGCTTCGATGACGGTTGGAAGATCGTTGCCAAAGTGTACCACAAGCACGAATGACGCGGTTGAATATCCATTGCTGACAAAGTATATTGTTACTGGAGTGGAAAAGCGGCGGCCTGGTGTTTCGGCCGCCAATGATAATTCCGCTTTACGCACAAATGGGGAGGTTCACCGTGATCAACTTTAGAACGGATTTAGCGCTGGGAATTCTGGATTCCCACGAAGCTCCTTGCTTATCATTGTTTCAGCCGACCCATCGCCACCCGCCCCAGAATCGGCAGGACCCGATTCGCTATCGCAATCTGGTCAAAACGCTGGAAGCTTCATTGCGGCAAAAATATGGCAAACGTGAGACCGATGCCTTGTTGGATCCGTTTACGGCGTTGTCTGCCGATCAGGAATTGTGGTCCAATACCCTGGATGGACTTGCCGTTCTGGGAAACAAGAACATCTTCCGTGTATACAAGCTTCAACGCCATGTACAGGAATTGGCGGTCGCGGCGGACAGTTTTCACATCAAACCCCTGCTCCGCCTGCTGCAAACCCGGGATAGCTACCACGTACTCGGAATCACCCGCAAACAGATTCGGCTCTATGAAGGAAACCGTGACGCTTTGGACGAAATCCCCACGGCCGGTGAAATTCCCCGTACAATGATCGACGCCTTGGGAAAAGAAGTCACTGAACCCCATTTGACGGTTGCCTCTTACGGGGGATCCGGAAACACGCAATCGCCGATGCATCACGGTCACGGTGGGCGCAAAGCCGAAGTGGACCTGGACACGGAACGTTTCTTCCGCAAAGTCGACAAAGGAATCCTCAAGCACCATTCGCAGCCATCGGGGTTGCCCCTGATCCTCGCGACTCTACCGGAACATCGCGCCATATTCAATCGCATCAGCCACAACCCACACCTCCTGGAACAGGGTGTTGACACTCACCCGGATTCCTTAAACACGGAGGAGCTGCGCAAACGCGCCTGGCAGATTATGGAGCCCCACTTCAGGTCACGCCTGTCCACTCTGGCCGGCCGCTTCAATGAAGCCAGATCGCAGGGACGAGGTGTGGATGCCCTGGAAGATATCGCGGCAGCGGTTGTGGCCGGGCGCGTGGGCACCCTGTTGGTGGAAGCTGAAAAACTGATTCCTGGAAATATCGATCCTGTCAACGGCAAGATCGTTTTCGGCAGCCTTGACGATCCGGCAACAGACGACATCCTGGATGACCTGGTCATGCTTGCCCTGAACACCGGCGCCGAAGTCCTGGTTGTACCGGGCGATACCATGCCCGCCGAAACCGGGGCGGCGGCGTTGCTGCGCTACTGACAATAGGTGTTATTGTGCCTTATCTAGAGAAACAAGCCGGTATCGACCCCGGCCCTTTCTCTGGATGAAACCTTCCCGTTCGAGTTGACCCAGCACCCGGGAGAGGGAGGGGCGCGCAACCCCGAAAAACCCGCTCAACTCCTCCAGGTTGCGATCAAGCCTGCAATATCCATCTTTTTCCCGGGACAAGTCATGCAGATAATCCAGGATTTTTTTGCGTATGGTTCCAAATGCCATTTCTTCCAGTCTCCGGGCCAGAAACTGCACCTGTGAGCTCACTATATCCAGAAAATTCTCTAAAATCGTATCATCCAGGCGAAAAAGCGCAATCAGTGAACCCCGTTCCATAATGAAAAGGCTTGAATCCTGATGAGCCTTCACTTCCACGGGAAAACGGCGATCACGACCGAAAAGGAACCCCGGAGCCACGCAGCGCGAAGGTGCCAGCATCTCCACTTCAACCACCTGGCCGTTTTCATCGGTCATCTCTGAGCGCAGCATGCCGGACAGCACTATCCTCAGGTGATCGCAGGCTTCTCCGCTGCGGACCACGGTTTCTCCCAGTGCGTATTGACGCCTCCCATAACGCACCCGCCCCAGCAATGAGGTCAACCGCCCCGGATCCAGGCTTTGAAACAACGCGCATTCCGTCAAGCTGGATTGCTCTTCCACCATCATCGCGGATCTCCGGAAACAGACTGAAATTGTAACCGATGTTACGGAAAAGGGCCAGGTTCCATACTATCATCACCATGCATATAAAGGAGGATTCAATGGAAATGTTTTGCTATCAATGCCAGGAAACGGTTGGGAACAAGGGCTGCACCCGTGTCGGAGTCTGCGGCAAGCAGCCGGATACCGCGGGCCTGCAGGATACTTTAATCTACACCTGTCGCGGCATCGCCTTACTGGGTGAAAAAGCCTTTGATCTTGAAGCCGGTCGTTTCATTACCCGGGCCTTGTTCGCCACCATAACCAATGCCAACTTCGACAACCAACGTTTCGTCACCCTGATCCAGGAAGGCCTGAACATCCGTGACAGTCTGAAGTCCGCTCTTTCCAAAAAGGATATTCCCGGCCACGATGCGGTAAACTGGACGGGCGATAACCTGGATGATTTGATCGCCAAGGGCGCGGAAGTCGGCGTTCTGGCGACCAAAGATGAAGATATCCGTTCCCTGCGTGAATTAACCATCCTGGGCCTCAAAGGACTCAGCGCCTATACGGACCACGCCGCAATTCTGGGACATGAGGATGAGGGAATCTACCGTTTTGCTTTCAAAGCCCTGGCGGATACCACCCGCGACCTGGATGCGGCAACGCTTACGAACCTGGTCATCAAGACGGGGGAAACCGCGGTGGCCGCCATGGCCTTACTGGATAAGGCAAATACCGCCACCTACGGCCATCCGGAAATCACCGAAGTCCACATCGGGGTACGCAACAATCCCGGCATCCTGATTTCCGGTCACGACTTGCGAGACATGGAGGATTTGCTGCAACAAACCGAAGCCACCGGCATCGATGTATACACCCATAGCGAGATGTTGCCGGCCAACTACTACCCCGCTTTTAAAAAGTACAGCCACTTCGCCGGCAACTATGGCAACGCCTGGTGGCGGCAGAAGGATGAGTTCGCTTCTTTCAACGGCCCCATCCTCATGACCACCAATTGCATCACTCCCGTACAAGACGCCTACCGGGAACGTATTTTCACTACCGGCATGGCGGGATATCCCGGCATTCCCCATATCCCCGACCGCAAGGACGGCAAGCCCAAGGATTTTTCGGCGCTCATTCAACTGGCCAAGTCCTGTCCGCCACCGAAAGAAATCGAAACCGGAACCATCATCGGCGGATTCGCCCATCACCAGGTCATCGCCCTGGCTGAAAAAGTGGTTGAAGCCGTCAAGAGCGGCGCCATCAAACGCTTCGTGGTGATGGCCGGATGTGACGGCCGCCACAAATCCCGTGAGTACTTTACCCGGGTGGCCGAAAAACTTCCCGCCGACGCCGTGATCCTCACCGCCGGCTGCGCCAAGTACCGCTACAACAAGCTGCAACTGGGCGACATCGGAGGCATTCCCAGGGTATTGGACGCCGGTCAATGCAACGACTCCTACTCACTGGCCGTGATCGCCCTCAAGCTCAAAGAGGTATTTGAACTGGAAGACGTCAACGAGCTGCCCCTCTCTTTTGACATCGCCTGGTATGAACAGAAAGCCATTACCGTTCTGCTGGCCCTCCTGGCCCTGGGATTTAAAAAGATCCGGCTGGGCCCTACCCTGCCCGCGTTCCTTTCCCCCAATGTAACCAAAGTGCTGGTGGAGCGTTTCAATATTCGTCCCACAGCCGAAGTGGATGCCGACGTGGCCGCCATCATGGCGGGAGAATAGAGATCAGTCCCCGCGGCAGGTGTTTCGCCGGTTGCAACTCCCGTTGAACACCTGCCGCAGATAAAAATTCTTACTGCCCTCGTTTCAGCTGCCGCGACCCAAAACTTCTTCTGCTTAACAATCCAATAATCTTGGCAAATCATACCCCCAAATCCGTCAAATCGGTTGCCGGCCATTCTCTATTGGGAAACTGAGATTATCGCCAGAAATTCATATTTAACATATATGAAAGATGCATCACTATGTCGTGATGCCGGAGGGAATCAAATGAAAATCGTTTCGATCACAATGAGTGTACTGATTTTGTTTGCAATGGCGGCTTCCCTGAAAGCATTGCCGCCTGATGAGACTTTGCCCAACATCCGCTGTGAGAGCATGCGCGCCATTGGTTGGAGTTATACATTTCTTCCCAGCACTTTTACCGCCGGCGACACGGTAACCATCAAGTACCGCCTTGTCAACGACTCCAGTGTCAGCGCCGGGCCATTTCAGGTGGGCTTGCGCGTGGGGGGGACCATTGTGGACCGCAACGCCGTCGCGGAACTGGTCAACGGCGGCGAAGACAGCGGAGAATTTATTTGGACCGCTGTCTGCGGTGTTCCCGTTGAGGTTGTAGCGGATTGTGACAGTGCCGTTGCGGAAAGCAACGAGGACGACAACGTCATGACCGATCCGGGACTGGAATGCAGTCAACCCAACCTGGCTCTGCGGAACACATCCTTCAGCGGCACGGATCCCAGCCGCGTCAAGGCGGGGTTGTATTATCGCTTTGCAGCTCGGGTATACGGGGAAACTGCAACGTCCCGGAACGTGCGCGTGACCGGCGGCGTAGTCGGTGGCGCCGTGTTGTTGGACCGCACACTGGCGGTGATGAACCCGGGTGACAATGAGACCGTTGATTTCACCTGGGAAGTCCCCGAAGGTTCAAGTCGAATTTACATCCATGTGGATCCGGACAACACCATAACTGAATCCAACGAAGGCGACAATCGCTGGGAGTTGGCCGTAACCGGCGTAGCCATTTCAACCAGCGAAGAGCGTTATGACCTGAGTCTGAAACTAAACAAAATGCCGGGGTTAAGACCCGTGGGGGCCAAACTCCTCGTTCCCGCCGGTAGAGCCCTCACCATTTCAGGAAAGTTCCGCGGCGCCACGGGTGCCATCCGCGACGTCACCATCGTCGGCGTGGTCAAGGTCAAAGGAAATCCCCCGCAAAAAGTGTACTCCACCACAATTCACCACATTGAAAGCCTGGTTGTTCCCTTCAGTTTTTCCTGGACACCGACCCAGCTCGGAGAGACCACTATCAGTGTGCAAGTATCCCCGGGACCTTACGCAACCAGCCGCGGCGTCCGTGATTCCAACCCGGCCAACAACACCGACAGCATCAAGGTGACCGTCACCAAACCCAAGCCATTACTGCGCAAAATGTGAATTCATTCGATTTGCAATCTCGACGGTGAAACCTTGGTTCCACCCGGATCGTCTTATTAGGTGAATTCAGGAGGAACCATGAACAACCGCAGACTGATTGCTTTACTAGCGGTGTTGTTTCTGCTTGCCGGCACACTTTTGGCGGCAAGCTTTCAAGAAAACCACTCCCAGGCAGACGAGGTGAAAAAGCAATCCAAAATGATCGATATGCAAGATTCGGATTTTGATATCGATCTGACTGAGTTGCGTCAACAATTAGAGAAACTCAGAAAGATTGAATTGGATGCAATCCGGAAGGCCCTGGCTGAAATTCCCGGACAGTTGGAAAAGGTTCGCGTGGAATTGGCCAACCTGCCCGCGCAGCTAAAGGCAATGAATCATGAACTGAAACAAGTGCCCGGTGTTCTTGAGAGAGTGGAAAAGGAATTGGACACACTTCCGGCCAAGTTGGAAAGCATGGGCAAAGAATTGGAAAAACTCAAGCATCTGAACCTGGATAAAACCATTGAACAAGCGCTCGAATCGCTGGAAGGCCTGGATGAACGGATTGAAAAAGCGGTTGAAAAGGCTGTTGAGAAAAAGCGGAACGACCACTGATTAGAACCGTTTGACGCTGGAATGCGGATGACGTTGTACCCCGGGATGCAATCCGGTTGAACCCGACTCCGTCCACCAGGCACGAAAAATGAGACTGCAGGCAGGCCGCTTCAGGAAGGGGAGACATCCAGATGGAGTGCTTCGAACTTGGGCTCGCCCTTGATAATGGTGACACCTGCGGAGTGGACGGCATGGGGGAAATGCAAACGCAGGTCCTTGATGATGTCATAACCAGTCTCGCCGGATCGGGTGATCAATTCAAACTCGAAGTCATAAGGGCCGATGGTTCGCAACAAGTAGATCACACCGGGCTGGTCCTTGAGGTATGTGCGGATTCGCTCCAGGGTTGTCGCTGAGGTATCGGTTAGTTTCAGGAGCACTTTCTGGTACATATAGCCCACGCGGGCAAAATCGATACGCACGTTGTAGCCGCTAATGATCCCCAGATCCTCCAGCTTCTGAATGCGATTGCGCACGGTAGATGGCGAGAGCCGCAATTGCGCGGCCAGGATTTTCTGGGTGGCGCGGCCGTCCTGGTTCAGACTCAACAGCAAGCGGCGGTCCGTATCGCTCAAATCGTATGTGGAATGCTTTTTCCCGAAATTCAGGGACCTGTCCGGAGGTGCAGGCGGATCCAGCAAAAATCCATAGGGCAAGTATTCGATGTGGGTGGCTACAGAGAACGATTTCTCTTGAACAAAATTGCCGAATCGGGAAATCACGTCGTCGAGCACGGATTGAAACTGGATGATATTTCGGCTCCAGGACACAAAGAAAAGGTCGTAGTCGCCCTCCAGGTACAATACCCAGGATACATCGGGATGATCCGCCAGATAACGGCGCAGCTCCTCTTCTTCATAGGGCTTGATTTTATGCAGCTTGAGAAAGACGCGGTAGTGGGTCATGCCCAAGCGGTAAATGTCGATTACCGCGTAATAGCTGGAAATCACTTTGGTAGTTTCCAAACGGTTCAGGATGTAGCTGACCGCCTGCTTGCTGAGCCCCACCTGGCGGCCCAAGTCAGTTAAGGAGGCACGGCCGCAAAGGCTGAGATGGTATAGAACCTGGCGTTCACGCGGGGTCAGTACATAACCGGGCATTCTCTCCATGCTTGACATTTAGTAAATAGTACTGCAAGAAAATGGGAAAGTCAAACCAAATCAACCGATTTCCGACATTCTTTAGATAATTGCCGCTTGATGCGAATATTTGGATATGCTAAAGTGTGGATGAACGGGATTGTCCGCATAGAGGAGTCAACATGAGATTGGAGCAACATCCCATCCTTGAATTTCATCGCGGCCGGCGCTTGACCATCGACTTTGAAGGCCGCGAAATCCCGGCGTTTGAAGGTGAACCCATTGCCGCCGCCCTGCATGCCGCCGGCGTGACAACCCTTTCCCACAGTGTTCGGACTCAGTCTCCTCGTGGCTTGTTTTGCGCCATCGGCAAATGTGCCGCCTGCGTTATGGAGGTAAACGGGATTCCCAATGTTCGCACCTGCATCGAACCCGTGCGCCGGGGCATGCGGGTACGCCGGCAGTCAGTTAGAGATGCCGCCCCGGCTGATCCGGACATCACCACTCCCCGATTCCATGAACCCGAAACCGTTGAAACGGATTTGGCCATTGTTGGTGGTGGACCGGCCGGCCTCTCCGCTGCCGTTTATGCGGGCCGGTTCGGCTTGCGGTCAATCGTGGTTGAGGAAAACTACCTGGTGGGCGGCCAACTCATCAAGCAGACCCACAAGTTCTTCGGCAGCCGCTCCCACTATGCGGGCGTGCGGGGTGTGGACATCGCCGCCATCCTGATCCGCGAAGCCCGGGAAGCCGGCGCGGACATCTGGACCTCTTCCTCGGTTATCGGCTACTTTCCGCAAAAGGAATTGGGGGTGGTACGAAACGGAAGTTACCTGCGGATCCGCGCCCGCAACATCCTGGTTGCCACCGGCGCTTCGGAAAAGATGATCTCTTTTCCGGGGAACGACCTTCCGGGGGTCTACGGTGCCGGCGCCATCCAGACCCTGATGAATGTGTACGGAATTATTCCGGGACGCAGGGTGCTCATGGTGGGAGCCGGCAATATCGGCGTGATTGTGGCCTACCAACTCATGCAGGCGGGCGTACAGGTGGCGGCGGTGTGCGAAGGCCTCCCCCGGGTAGGCGCCTACCTGGTCCACTCCGCCAAGCTTTTGCGCCTTGGCGTACCGATCCTCACCGCACATACCGTATCCAAAGCCTGGGGAAACGGCCACCTGAAAGGCGTGGCGATTCAAGCCGTGGATTCACGCTGGCAACCCATCGCGGGAACCGAAAAGCGATTTGATGTGGACACCCTGGGTCTGGCCGTCGGATTGTCCCCTTCCGTGGAACTCCTGTCCCAGGCCGAGGCGAGAATGTGCTGGATCCCGGAATTGGGCGGCTACGTGGCCTGGCATGATGAATTTATGCAGACATCCATTCCCGGTGTATTTGTCGCGGGCGATGTCGCCGGGATTGAAGAAGCTTCCGCGGCCATGATGGAAGGTCGCATCGCCGGAATCCACGCCGCCCAGCGCCTGCTGGGCCCGTCAGCGGAGTTGGACTCCCTGCACCAGGAACAGGCGGCTGAATTGGCGGTCATGCGCGACGGTCCGTTCGGAGAAAAAGCCCGCCTGGGCAACCAGCGCCTGCTGGAGGAGGCATAATCCCAATGGAATGCACCAAACTGGGATATTTCACCGATGACACCATCGATTTCCCTCCGCTGGAACGACTGGAAAAACGATTTGTCGCCATCGCCGAGTGCGGACAGGAGATTCCCTGCAACCCCTGCCAGGATGCCTGCCCGGTAGGCGCCATAACCGTTGGTGAAAATATCAACCATATTCCCCACATCGATTTCCAGCGCTGCACGGGTTGTGGAATCTGCCTGGGAATCTGTCCCGGTCTTTCGATCTTCATGGCCCACCGCAAAGGCGATACCGGCTGGGTCACCCTGCCCTATGAATTGGCTCCTCCGGATGAAGGCGAAGAGGTCGATCTTCTGGACCGCCAGGGAAAAAAGGTCGGACGCGGTGTGGTGGAAAAGATCCGTCGCTTGAAACAGCACGACCGCACCCTGTTGATCACATTGCGAATGAATGCCGACTTGATCCTTGCCGTCAGGGGATTCCGGAGGTCCACATGAATGAACGCATCGTGATCTGCCGTTGCGAAGATATTACCGAGAAAGAGGTTCTCGACGCCATTCGCGACGGAGCCACATCCATGGAAGAACTCAAACGCGTATTGCGAGTCGGCATGGGCCCATGCCAGGGTCGTACCTGCGGCTCACTGATCCGCGCCATGCTGGCCCGGGATCTGGGGGTTCCTGTCCAGGACATCAAAGAGTGGTCGCGTCGACCGCCGTTAAAGCCTGTACCTGCGGGAGCTTTTTTCCAGGGGGAAGGATCATGAGCTCCGTTACCTGTGATGTGGCCGTAATCGGAGCCGGCATCATCGGTACCGCGACCGCCCGCTACCTATCCGCCCGCGGTGCGGATGTGGCCGTGATTGACCGCAGCTTCATGGGATCCGGCTCAACCGGCCGCTGTATCGGCGGCCTCCGCCACCAGTTTTCCACCCCGCCCTCCATCCGCCTGATGAAAGAGAGCATTCAACTTTTCTCCGAGATGGAAGCTGAATTCGGCCACTCCGTGGAATTCAACCAGGGAGGTTATCTCTTGCTGGCCCACAGCGATGAAATGGCGGCGACCTTCCGCGCCAACATCCAGGTGCAACGCGCCGAAGGCATCAACGTCTCGCTTTTGGATCCGCAAGAGATCCACGACCTTGTGCCCCAACTCAACACGGAGGGTTTGGTTGCCGGCGCCTGGTGTCCGGATGACGGTCAGGCGTTTCCCTTCGCCGTGCTCAAGGGCTATCGTTCATTGACCGAAAAAGCCGGCGGCCGTTTCCTTTTGCACAACCCGGTCACCGAAATCCGACATTCCGCTTGCTTCCAACTGATGCTGGAAGACGGCACGCGGGTGGAAGCGCCCCAGGTGCTTCTGGCTGCGGGACCCTGGACTGGAGAATTGGCGAAGCCGTTGGGAATCGACCTGCCCCTGGCGCCGGAACGACACGAGGCCATGATCACGGAACGCATGCCACGCTTTCTTAAGCCCATGCTGGTCGACTACCGCCCGGACGGCTGCTATTTTCAACAGATGCTCGGCGGCCAGATTATCGGCTGTTACACGCCGGTGCCTGCGGTACCCGGAATCCGCGAAGATGTCTCCTTCGAGTTTCTGCCTCAGGTTGCCTGGCGCATGAGCCGCCTGGTGCCTCCTCTGCGCAATGCCGCGATTCTGCGCCACTGGGCGGGATGCTACACCATGACCCCGGACGGCAACCCCGTTCTGGACCGGACTCCCCTGGACGACCTGTTTGTAGCCTCGGGCATGTGCGGACATGGTTTCATGTTCGGACCCGCCATGGGACGCCACATGGCGGGTTTCATCCTGGACGGCGAATGGGGCATGGATTTTTCCGAGTTCGCCCTGGACCGCGATTTCTCGCCCGGCACCGAAACCCTCAAGTAATACGGCATCCCGAACCTGTTTTTCATGTTAGAATGGCATTGAATGGAAAAAATAAAGCGTGAAATCTTAAACACGGCGCTGAAAGCAGCTCATTGTGCCGGCAACCACATCGAAGCGCACCGCGAAAGAGAAATGGATGTGGATTTCAAGGGGGCCGTAAACCTGGTAACCCGCATGGATACGGATAGCGAAGAGATGATCGTGGCCTCCGTTTCAAATGCATTCCCGGAGCACGGCGTGGTTGCCGAGGAAGGCGGCGGACGGGATTCCGATTCCGCCTGGACCTGGGTGATCGACCCCCTGGACGGCACCACCAACTTCGCTCACGGCTTGCCGGTCTACGCCATCAGTATCGGTATACTTTACAACCAAATTCCCCAGGTTGGGGTGGTTTTCGCTCCCGCTCTGGGCGAAACCTTTTCCGCCCTGGCCGGTCAGGGGACATTCCTGAACGGTAATCGCATCAACGTCTCCAAACGGGATCATGTCAAACATTGCCTGCTGGCAACGGGGTTTCCCTATGACCGTCAGGAACACACCCGTCAATACCTGCAACCATTCGAATATTTTCTTTCACGCGCCCGGGACGTGCGCCGTTGGGGAGCCGCGGCCCTCGACCTGGCCTATGTGGCCGCGGGACGCTTTGACGCTTTCTGGGAGTACGGTTTGAAAGCCTGGGACACCGCTGCCGGCGTCCTGCTGGTAACCGAAGCGGGCGGCCGCGTCACGGATTTCAGCGGCGAAAATTTCAATCCTTTCCGCCCTCAATGCCTGGCCAGCAACGGCCGCATCCATGATGCCATGTTGGCTGCTTTCAGCTAACCCGCTTTTCTTTCAATCATCTGCCGCTCCAGCTGACACATCTCTATCGCCGGCACTTTTTTCTACCCGACAAAAAAATTTATCAACCACTTGATAATCGACCCGCAGCGGGCTAGAGTAAAACCAGACTGGATATATTCTTATTACTGGAGGGAAGAATGTCGCAAATCGATTTGTCTCTGTCCAACTTGGACCAGATGTTCCCGGACCATTTCACGCCCGCGCAGACGGCCAGGGCCAAGACGGTATTCCTGAAAGAACTGGCCAGGTTGACCCACGCCTTCTACAATGGCAAGATGGTGACCGTACCCAAGGCCGGCGTGTACGGATTCAACTGGTTCAACGTGTGGTACACCCCTGGAGTATCCAAGGTCTCCACCAGTATCCGGGACGATAACGACCTCTCGTTCAGCCTCAGCAATCGGGGCAACCTGGTGGCCGTGGTATCGGATTCCACCCGCGTATTGGGCGACGGGGACTGTACGCCTCCCGGCGGACTGGGGGTCATGGAAGGCAAGGCCTATCTGATGAAATACCTGGGCGGTGTAGACGCCGTGGCCCTTTGCGTGGACAGTTACAATGACAAGGGCGAACACGACGCCGACAAGATCATCGACTTCGTCAAGATGCTGCAACCCAGCTTCGGCGCCGTCAACCTGGAAGATATTTCCCAGCCCAACTGCTTCCGCGTACTGGATACATTGCGGGAAGAGTGCGATATCCCGGTATGGCACGACGACGCCCAGGGTACTGGCTGCGTGACCCTGGCTGGGCTCATCAACGCCCTGCGGGTGGTGGACAAGCCCACCGACAAGGTGCGGGTGGTCATGATCGGCGCCGGGGCGGCCAACACCACCATCGCCCGGCTGATCATCGCCGCCGGCGTGGATCCGGAAAAGGTCATCATGTTCGACTCCCGGGGTTCCCTCCACACCGGCCGGGACGACGTCAAGGCCGACCCCCGCTTCTACCGCAAATGGGAACTGTGCAGTACCACCAATCCGGACCGCGTGGATGGCATCGCCCGGGCAATGAAGGGCGCCGACGTGCTGATCGCGGTGAGCCAACCCGGTCCGGACGTGGTGAAACCGGAATGGATTTCCAGCATGGGCGAAAAATCGATAGTGTTTACCTGTGCCAACCCGGTCCCGGAGATCTACCCGTACGCGGCCAAGGAGGCTGGCGCCTACATCACCGCCACGGGTCGCGGAGATTTTGCCAATCAGGTCAACAACTCGCTGGGATTTCCCGGCATCCTCAAGGGATCACTGATCGTACGCGCCCGCAAAGTCACGGATGAGATGGCCATCGCCGCCGCCTACGCGCTGGCGGACTTCGCGGTAAAGAAGGGCATCCATCCCGACTACATCATCCCCACCATGGATGAAACCGAAGTGTTCGCCAACGAGGCAGCGGAGGTCGCCATGGCCGCCATCCAGGGCGGCGTAGCCCGGGTGAAAATGACGCGTCAACAGGTGTTTGACCGCACCATGAAAGATATCCGCCAGGCCCGCGATATGATCGACCTGCTCATGCGCGAGAACTTCATCAAGGAACCCCCAATCTCGCTGTTGGAAGAAGCCTTGAAAAAAGCGGTGGCCGAAGCATCCTGAGACACGGGTTCCCGGTTCAGCCGACGAATCCCAAACAGGTTAAGCGGAAGAATCCGCTGCTTCCTCAAGTGGATCGTATCCGAGCCAGCGTCCGCTTTCCCGTCTCAGGGCCCCGTCCGCGTGTTGCAGGTACAGGCTGAATAAAGGGCCACGCAAACTGCGAGGGATTGTTTCCAAAGGAGACCGCGCCGCGTCAAAACGCAGGTGCATGATCTCCGGTACCGGACGGAGAGGGCGATTCATTTTCACCAGACCCCGCTTTTGCAACAACCACAGCATATGTCGGGCGCCGGCGACTTCCTGGTGCACCCCCCGGGACAGCAGTTCCTTCAGGGCTCGTTCCACATGTTCCGGTCTATAGCCCAATTGGCTGGAATCAATTCCCAATGCGGCAAGCATGCCGATAATGCGCCTGCACTTTTCGCAACGCCCGCACGGCCTGACCCGGCCATCTTCTCCTTGCAGGGCCGCATGGCAGGAGACCTGTTGCGCGAACAGTTCCGGGTATCGTTGTGCCAGGATCTTCTGAATCAGGATCTCCGACAAGGAGCGCAGAATGGAAAACTGCTCCAGCCCCCAACCCTTGCCCTGGAAATAGCGGGTCAGGGCAACATCAAAAAAGCGACTCTGGTCATACAGGCCGTTATAGTGAGGAATTTTCTGATGCACGGCGTGGATGGTGGTATCGTACTCATCGCCCACCACGATACGGCCAAGTCCCCGTTTGCGTGCCAACGGCAGCGAGGCGAAAAGAAAAACGGCAACGGTCCACAAACGGATGGGATAGTCATCCGCCCGCACCGCGGCGAAGTCCTTGCGGATGCCGGGCATGCGGCGCAGCATCCAGGCAAACACGCGGTCGGAATTGATCCAGACCCGGGCTGTCCGGGCGATTTCTGAACGAAAATATCGATACGCATTCACCGCGGTAAACCAGTGGCGCCCGGACTCGTTGCCGAAAACGGGGTGAACCCGGCACCCTATCTCCCGCAACAGTCCAAAACTCAACAGGCTGTCCTTGCCGCCGCTGGACAATACCAGGCAGGCGTTGGTATCTATGGTCCAATGCTTCGCCTCATTTTTGTTTTCCACTTTTGCTGCATCCGGAAATATCAACTCTGCCTGACTAAACATTTTGCACGGCGCCACATCCACCTCATTCCAGGGCGGAGTCAGGAAAGGATTGGGTTGCAGGAATTTCTTAACCAGGATTTCGCGGGCGGTATTTTCCGTCATTTGCCGCAGAAAGCGCGTATCGCTGCGGTCGTAATTGCCCCGAAAAACAATGGAACGGCAGAAAAGACCGTAATTGATCGCCACCTGCGCTGCCATCATCGCCGCCAGATTCTGGTCATGGGAATCAGATGCATCAAAGACTGGCTCTCTAAAACGAAATATCAGGGAAGTGGCTTCGGAATCACCGTTGAACGGGAAAACCCGGTACTCTGCTTCCAGGCGGTCGGCACGCAATCGCGGTGGACCGACCTCAAGTCGATCAAAGCAGATCAGCGTGGACAAATCACTCATTTCTGTTTGGCATGCGCCAGAACAACATCCGCCAGCGCCCCGGCTCCCTCCCGCAACACATCCATGGCCGGCAGTCCGGTTTGTGAACGGATGGTTCGACAAGCAACCATTGTTTCGGAAACGGAAAGGTTTTCGTGATTAACCGTGATCGCCACCACGGGGCGGTCCGAGATGACATCCACCGCCTGGATCTGACGCGGAAGCGCGTGAACTGGGTATCCGGGAAAACCGTCATAATCCTTCCTGGCCGGAGCGTGCTGCATAACCACGATATCCGGGCGCGCGGCGGCAAGGATCTCAAACCCCCAGTTCGGAAATCTCGCGCAAACGTTTGGTGTGATAAAGTTCCGGCAGAAAGACAATGCAACGCAACCCGGCCAGGTGCGCGGCGAAAGCCATGGCGACCCCGTAATTACCGCAGGTGGCCACGGTTATGGCATCATAGCCGCGTCGCATGGCGTCCATTGCCTGGGCGAAGGCAATGCGGTCTTTCTGAGTGCCGGTGGGATTGCCACCTTCAAACTTGAGGAAAACCTGGCGCAAACCCACGCGGCGTTCGATATTTCTCGCCCGCACCATGGAGGTGTCTCCCACCTGAGAGTCGACGATGTCTTCGTAAGCCTCTAGGCGCTCTTCCACATCAAGTTGCGTATCGGCGGCGACCTCATGCTGATCGCTTACCTCGTCACGAACCTGTTGCAGGTCGCCGTCGGCACCGTCCAGGATCTGCATGTCCAGACCTTCGCAGTTGTTCGACTCTACGTCCTTTTTTTCATCCATGCCGTCTCCCGCGATTCGCACCCTCCTGTTCCGCTCTTCCCAACACCGGAACGGGCACGGCTGCATCACGATTTTGCGCGGGAATTATAGGATCAAACCACAACGGGTACAATAGGTGACGGGGTGTTTTTTCATTTTGTGGAAAGGCTCAATATAAAAAGACTTCCAGGAATCCATGCCTTCATGGATCCAACCGCCCTTCCAGCGTAAGGTCGATCCGGCGCCTGGAGCGGCGGACGGTATTATGGTAAAAGGATCGCGGAGGCATGAGATGACCCTAAGACTCTACCGCGACGACCCCCTGCTGCTGGAATTCGACGCCCGGGTTGAAGCCGTGGAAGGAAAGGGGCCTCACTGGCGCGTGATCCTGGACCGGACCGCCTTCTATCCGGAGGGCGGCGGCCAACCCGCGGACCACGGTTCCCTGGACGCGATTCCTGTTATAGACGTACAGGAGGAAGGCGATCGTGTGCTTCATTTCACTACCGCGCCCCTCACAAAGGGTCGGACCGTCCGCGGCCAAGTGAATGCCACACGCCGCCGTGATTTCATGCAACAGCATACCGGCCAGCATATTATCTCAGCGTCCTTCTGGAAAGAATCCTCCCTGGTTACCCAATCGGTACACATGGGGGAAAACGAAACCACCATCGACCTGGGTGCTTCAGAAATAGCGGAGAATCTGCTCGAAAGGGTGACGCGGCGCGTAGACGCGGTGATTGCCGCAGACATGCCCATGAGTGCCGTTGAAGCCGCCCCGGAAGAGCTGCCGCGCTTCACCCTGCGCAAGCCACCGCCGGTGGCGAGTGTTGTGCGCCTGGTTCGCATCGGCGATTTCGACTGCGTGGGCTGCTGCGGTCTCCACCTGTCCTCGACCGGCCCGGTGCGCCTGGCCCTATGCACCGGTTGGGAGCGCATCCGCGGCCAGGTGCGCACGCACTGGCAGATTGGTGACCGGGCCGTTGCTTACCTGGAGGAACGGCTCCGCATCCTGGGTGACCTGCGCAAACACTTGGCCACCCGGGATAAAGAACTGGCTGAATCGGTTCGGCGCCTCCAGGAGGGTAACACCGATCTGCGGGGCCGTGTGGGCCTGCTGGAACGCCGCCTGGCGGAATTTTTATTTCGTGACATGCTGGCCGCCACGGAAACCGTCGCGGAAACGAAAATGGTAACCCGCATTCTGGATAACGAGCCCCTTAATGTGGAAAAAAGTTTGGTTAAGGCCCTGCTGGCCGCTGATAATTGCGCTTTTGCCCTGGTGAATCACCTGCCCGACCGCCTCTCCTGGACGCTGGGAGTTCCGCCGGGAATCAGCATGAATTTCCAGGAAATGAAAGCACTGCACCTGGATCCCCTGGGCATCCGCGGCGGCGGCCGGCCGCCCCTTTGGCAGGGCAGCGCCCCCGCCTCTATTGAAGCGGAATGTCTCCAGAAAACCCTTTCAAATATCCTGAAGGTAACCCTGAAATAATCATGACGAACTCCTGAAAGCGCGTTACCCGACGCTGTTCGACAGTCTGGATATCAGCGGTAGAAGAGGTGGATGTAATACACCACCAGGTTGCGGGCTCCGGGAAAAGAACGCTCGATCACCTGGAACCCCGAGTGCATCACTTCCACCTCTTCCTTTTTGAGCCACTCGTTGACCCGGTTTTCCAGTTTTTCCAAACTCTGGCTGGAAAACACCTTAAACTTCATGATACCCCCATCGAATATGGTCAGAATACCATTATCATTCTCGCCGTGACAATCCAAATGTCAACACCGGATTATTGTGAAGCACCACAACGCAATTCAGTTTTTACATTGGGTAAGCGCACTAAAGAAAAAAATTATTTGATTTAAATAAAATATGTTGAAATTTTTTTAACTTTCATTAACAATCTCAAGTGGGGAAAAACCAACCAAATGCGGAGGAGTTAATGAAACACACAGCCCTTTGGCTGGCGGTCTGCACCCTGGTATTCACCCTGGGTCTGCAGACGGCCGACGTACAGAAAGCGCCCACGATCACTGGAAAACCCGCCCTGGTACCCGGCGAGGTCGTCGTCATCTACGACGCGGCCGTCAAGGACGCGGGAAAATCCGCCTTGATGAAGCGCTACGGCTTGACCAAGAAACGAGACAGTCGCAAAGCCGGAAAATTCTCGGTTTACCATCATGGGAACCCGAAAGCGATCCTGAAACAACTGAACGCCGAGCCCGGAGTGGTGGTGGCTGAACAGAACGCCTACGCCTACAAGTTCGATGTTCCCAACGATCCCCTCTACAGTCCGTATCAGTGGCACATGACCAAGATCGGCATGGAATCCGCCTGGGACGTGTCTACCGGTTCCGGCGTGGTGGTGGCCGTAATCGACACCGGGGTTAAAAAGACCTTGGAAGACCTGGCAGGAACCCAGTTCACGGCGGGGTATGACTTCGTCAACAACGACACGGATCCCACCGATGACGAAGGTCACGGCTCACATGTCTGCGGCACCATTGCCCAGACCACCAACAACGGCGTGGGCGTGGCGGGAATCGCTTACAACGCCACCATCATGGCCGTCAAGGTATTGAACCAGCGCGGCAGCGGCACGTACGATGACATCGCCGACGGCATCATCTGGGCCGCCGACCACGGCGCCCACGTGATCAACCTCAGCCTGGGCGGCTCAAGCAGCCTGCAAATTCTCGAGGACGCGGTCAACTACGCCTGGAATCAGGGCGTGGTCGTGGTCTGCGCCGCAGGCAATGACGGTGTCAGCACCCCCTTCTATCCGGCGGCCTATACCAACTCGATTTCAGTCAGCGCCACCACCTACCTGGACACCCTGGCTTCCTATTCCAACTACGGCTCCACCATCGACATCTCCGCCCCAGGCGGCGACAGCGGCGACAACAACGGCGACGGTTACGATGACATGATCCTGCAGAACACCTTTTCCCGCAACAGTGAGGGCTACTACTTCTATGCCGGAACCTCCATGGCTTCGCCTCACGTGGCCGGCGTGGCCGCGCTGGTGAAATCCGCCAACCCATCCTTGTCCAACAGCCAGGTACGGTCCATCCTGGAATCGAGCGCAAAAGACCTCGGCGCCTCCGGCTGGGACTCCTATTTCGGCCACGGTCGCGTGGATGCCTATGCCGCGGTACTGGCGGCCGGTGGTTCTACGCCGGAAAATCAGCCGCCATCCGCCGGCTTTACCTTTTCCGTGGCGGACCTGAACGTCTCCTTTACCGACACCAGCAGCGACAGCGACGGTACCGTGGAAGCCTGGGCCTGGGATTTCGGCGACGGTGCCACTTCCAGCGCACAGAATCCGGAACACAACTACGCCGCGGCGGGAACATACTCCGTTGGCCTGACCGTTACCGACAACGACGGCGCCACCGACACGGTTATTCACAACGTCACGGTCGAATCTACGACACCGGAAAACCAGCCGCCTTCCGCGGCCTTTACCTTTGCCGTGGCCGACCTGAACGTCACCTTTACCGACGCCAGCAGCGACAGCGACGGTACCGTGGAGGCCTGGGCCTGGAACTTCGGCGACGGCGCCACTTCCAGCGCACAAAATCCGGAACACAACTACGCCGCGGCGGGAACATACTCCGTTGGCCTGACCGTTACCGACAACGAAGGCGCCACCGACACAGTGATACATGATGTCACGGTGTCTTCCGGCGGCCCCAATCCCACCATGCACGTGGCGGATATTTCCATGAGTATCACAAAGCGCGGTCGCAACTACGCCGCCACAGCCGTGGTTACGGTTGTGGACGCCGGAAATTCACCAATCTCTAATGCCACGGTTACCGTTTCCTGGAGCGGCGTGGTCAGTGGCAGCGCCAGCGGCGTGACCGGAACGGACGGCCGGGTGTCCTTTACCTCGGGCAACGTCAAGTCATCCGGACCGTTTACGGTGACGGTTACGGACGTGGCCCACACTGTATACGACTACGATCCCGCCGCCAACGTGGAAACCACCGACAGCATCACTTACTGATCAACCAATTATGCAGCCCGGGCGCATTCCCCACGCCCGGGCTTTTTTTTTAGAGGAGAGTTGGAAAGTTGAGGAGTTGGAGAGTTGAATAGGGAAGAAGTTGAACAGGTTTAAAAAGTTATTTACTTTGGATCTATTACGTTTTGTGTGGGTAAACGCGCATTGATCATCTGCGGGACGTTGTTAAGACGAGTACCCGCAGGGCATAAAGCATAAGTGAACGTAAACGTAGGTTCCGGGGACCCGTGGTCTGAGACAGGATGGTCGGCTGAGGGGTACACCCCGAAGACGAAAGATGGCCGCGGCACCATCCCAAACAGCCACCGTGGTCATCTTAAGACGTCGAAGACCGTAATGGGTCTGAACCGAAGTGGTGAGCGGTGATTTGTGCCCGAAAGGGTACTCTCCTGCACCCTTTCCCTTTTTTAATTAAGAACAATCCCCAAACCCACAAAAAATGGAAGAGAACCTTTACTTTCGACTTTAGACTTTCGACTACCGGCCTCCTGCCTCCTGCACCATTCGCAACATGGCAGACTCCACTTCCGCCGCGACCCGGGCCAGATCCTGGTCTTTGGACAATGCCGCCAGCATGGGTTGCGGACGGATAAAACCGATCCGGGTTTTCCCCATCTCCGTATAAACGGAAATCCGGCAGGGCAAGGCCATGTTCAGGCGCATGTCCACCGACAGAACCCCGGCCGCATGGACGGGACTGCACACTTCAAACACCCTGCATTCCTCAATGAAATCCAGGCCGCGCTTCCTGAAGCTGTTTCCCAGGTCATGAATATGCAGGACCCCGAATTGATTTCTTTCGACCGCGGTTTCAAGATCCGCCGCCGCCTGTTCAAAGGATTTCTCTGATTCAATGATATGGTACATGCGTCACCTCACAAGTTTTCGAAAAACTCAATATTGTTCTACACTTATTCTACCCGAACCGGAGAAATGGTCAAGAAACTCCCAAGCAACCGGTCAGCGATGCCGGATGAGCCGCACCACGGAAAACACGATCAAGGCGGCCAATGCCCAATGCAACCATGAAAGCTGCGTTTGAAACACCAGCGGAGCGGCCAGAAATGGATAGAGGATGTTTGTTGAGTACTTCAGGGACGCAGTCTGGATCATGCCCGCTTTCTTGAGCGCCAGTTGCAGCGCTGCCAGGGAAAGCAGCGCGAAAAAGACATAGAGGTAAAGGTAGGCAGAGGAAAAATAGCGCGCCACGTCAAAGCCGAATTCCAATACCAGCAGGCGCAGGAACACCACCATCAGGCCCGCGGACATTCCGGCAACGGCGCCGAAAAGAACAGCCCGGCTGCGCTTGGGCAATCCCCGCGCAAAACCCATCCCAAACACCGCCACAGGCAACAATGAAATGCCCCAAAGGGCCGAGGATGCGCCTGCCGTATCGCCCGGGGCACGGTCCAGCAGGTTTAGGAACACGAACCCGACCACGAAAAGAAACGCGAACAATCCGTCGTTCCGGGTCAGGGGTTCACCCAGTACCCGATGTGAAAGAATCACCAGGAGCACAACCACCCAGCCGGAAAATGCGCCCACGATATGAGGCGGAAGATACTTCAAGGCCACGGCGCTGGGAATGCCGTAGAGGTTGGCCAGGACCAAGCCGGCCACCCACAGGCGACGGCTGCGGAAATAAGCACTCGTCTTTGGTCCCCGCCAGCCCAGCCAGGAGATCCCCACTTTCATGAGCATCTCCCCGCCGGCGATGCAGGAGTAGGCCAGCAAGGCCATGAAAACGGCAAATATTGTGGCGGGATTCATGAGAAGCAGAGATTATACACCACTTCTCCTAAATCAAAGTCCTTCCCCTAAAAATCTGGAAATCAGTTTTGTTTTTTGTTTGTCAGTACGTACAGGGCGAACAGGATCAGGGCGCCGATATACAGAAAAGGAACGGCCCAGGGCCACAATGGGTGCCCCGAAATGACAACCTTTGCCACCTTGAACAACGCGCCCGATACAACCGTGATCAGCAGCCAAATCGCAAAAATCTTCTTAAATGCCATGCGTTTCTCCCCTTTTTCCTCTTTTTATACATGTCATGCTGAAAGCCTTTCTCAAGGCAGGCTGGACAGATCCATTTGGGCCGCGAATTCACGCAGCAGTACCAAGCCTTTTTCAGAACTGGTTCCCAAGTCGATCAGGTAGCGGTCCTTGTGCGCCAGACTGATCCTGGCTTCGCCCGTTTCTTTATCCACGCTTTCCACCACTGGAACGCCGCCAATTGAGCTGACCCGGGAAAACCGTTCCTCGTTGTCGATGCGAATGTTGGCCGCCAAAGTGAATTTGAAAGCGCTGATTATCATCGAATTTTCTGAACCGGCATCGGTGATGTGGACACGTACGCTGTCTTCTCCCGAGATGTACCGGGTATCCAGTGTGGCGATCTGAATGTTTCCGGCGGCGCCTGAGCTGAATTCGGAATCCTGTTTCTTCCAGCCTTGCATCCCGGGCAACGCCCGGCTCAAATCGTTTTCTGATGCCACGGCTGATGGATCTGTTGACTCCGTATCAGCAAAGATCTGTCCCGATTGTTTTTTCATTTCCTCTAACTGCTCCGCCGCTTCTTTTGAAAATTCTTCCGCTTCTTTCTGAGATACTTCCGCTTCTTTCTGAGATAATTCCGCCTTGCGGCCCGCGGCTCTCTTCTCTATCTGCTCGGCAATCTCTTGATGAACTTTGCTTGCGGCTTTGATCGCGGCGCTTTTGCCGGACGCGGTTGCAGAGGAATCCTTCGGCGAAAGCAAAAGAATCAACCCCACAACAATGGCCGCCAACAACACCAGTCCGCCGATGATAATGGCCAGCATTTTTTTGTAGGCGCCGACTTGTGCTTCATCTTTTTGTTCCTCCAAACCGCTGATCGCCGCTTGAACGCCACTCATTTCAGTTCGAACAGTTGCAACCGCGGCCAGCTCCTCTTCCAGGCCGGGAAATTTTTCGCCGGAGTCGGCCAGTTTCTCTCCCAATGCTTTCTGGTTATTCTGCAAGCCTTTTTCAATCTCGTTCGACTTTTGCTTGTTTTGCGTCAACTCGCTTTTCACGGCGGCAATCTTTTTGTCTAAATCAGAGATGATCTGTTTTTCTTCTTTGCGCAGCTCATCCAATTGTTTCTCCAAACCGTTCATGCCCTGTTCCAATGAACCCGCGAGGTCTTTGACCGGTTTCGTGGATTCTTCGCGGGCATCAATGCCGGCCTGCAAGGCCTCGGCTTCCTGCTGCAACAAAGCCGGCATCTTTCCGGCTTCGGCCTTCTCTGCTTCCGTACTTTCCGGGCCGGCGCTCTTGTTCTCGAGTTGAGTCTGCTCACGTCCAATCGCGGCCAGCCTGTCTTTGGCGGTTTTTGACTTCTTTTCCGCCTCCTGCAGGATCTTTTTCTGTTCATCCAGGCGCTGGTCCAGGTCGCGTTTCTTTTCTTCAACACCTTTGCGAGCAGTATCCAAGCGTTCACTTTCATTTCGCTTTTTTTCTTCCAATTCCTGTTTGCGCTGCTCCAGTCCCTGATCATGCTTTTTTAATTCATCCAGGTTGCGCTGGGCTTCTTCCAAAGCGGTTTTTGCATCCGCAAAACTGGAAATATCTGATTTGGATTCCCACGCTTTTTTTCCCAATGCGGTGAAACGCTCATTGAGGATTTTTTCCTGTTTCTTGATTTGCTTGCCTTTTTTCCCCAGAGATTTGCGGCGTCGACGCTCCGCCATTCCTTGCTGGAATATGGTTTTTAGACTCATGGCATCACCTCAACTGATGGTTGATTTACTGGAATCATTGTAGAATCAACAGAAAAAATTATCAACTCAAGAAGCGAACCAGCGCATAAAATTAACAGCCTTTTTATACGCGTTATACGCGCGAGGCTTACTCTGAATAGGGAAACCACTGCCAACTTAACGGGCTATTTGTCAATCACATCAAGGAGAACGCGGATGGCGGCTTCGAGTTGCTGGTCGCGGCCTCTGTCAACAAAGCCGGGTATGTTTTTTACCATCACGTCCGGTTCGGTCTGGTTGTTTTCCAGCCATTCGCCGGCCTTGTTCCTGGCGCTCACGGGGATCGTGCCCCACAGGATGGTGCCGTTCTGCAGCATTTCCCAACCGGCAAAGCTGCAGGTGCCGGGTACGGGCATGCCGACCAGTTTGCCGATACCCAGGTCCTTATAAGCACAGGCAAAGCAGTGGCCGTCACTGTAGTTGGCCTCGTTGACCAGGGCCACGTGGGGCCGGGTCCAGCGATAATTGGGCTCATAACCCAGGTCGCGCTGCTCAATGGCGTACGTCATGAAACGCTCGCCGGAAAGAAACATGGTGATGTCTCCCACCAGGTCGCCGCCACCGTTAAAGCGGGTATCCACGATCAGCCCTTCACGGTCGAAGTACTTGCCCATGGCTTTATCATACACATGACGATAAGAGCCGTCGCTCATGCCGGGAATGTGCACATAGCCCAAACGACCGTTTCCGGATTTTTCCACCTCTTGCTCGTTTAAACGCACCCAGCGCTCGTACAGCAGGGTTCTTTCCTCTTTGGATGAAATCGGGATCACGACCAGGTCCGTGGTTTTCCCTGTCCCGGGGTCAAGTAGACTCAAGGCCGTACGCTTTTCCGCCAGGCGGTTGAGATAGCGCGCGCTGTCCGTTTCAGAGGAAACGGCAATTCCGTTGATCGCGGTGATCACCATACCGGGTTTGACATTGAAACCGGCACGATCAAGGGGCCCGTTGCGCATTACCTCGGTGATGCGGATCCCTTCCCCGCTGTAATTGGTATCGATAAAGATCCCCAGCGAGGCTGTCTCGTCTGCATGGGGATTCTGCGCCATCGCGCGGGCGCCGCAATGAGAGACATTCAACTCCCCCAGCATTTCCGAAAGCAGTTCAACGAATTCGCGGTCATTACCGATGCCGGCCAGCTTGGGGGCGTAAGCGATTTTCATGGCTTCCCAATCCACGCCGTGAAACCCGGATTCGTAGAACATGGAGCGGGTCTTTTCCCATACGTGGCCAAACATCTCTTTTCTTTCAGCGGTCTCATCAAAGGTGATCTCTCCCCCGACGTGCACCGGTTTTTTTGACTTCTTTTCCGGATCCAGTTTAAAAATGTTCCCGTCCGCCAGCAAAAACAGGCTCTCGCTTTCGGCATTCCGTTGCAGTTGGCCCGAGCGCGCCCCCAGGTCCAGAATCTTCTCTGTTTCACGCGAACGCAATTTCGTGGCCCAGAGGTTCATGCCTTTCTCGAAACGCGCCAGGTAATAGAGGGTTTCACCGTCCTTTGACAGCACCGCGTCACCCAGGAAAGAGGAATGAATGGTCAGGCGTTTTCTGCGTTCCCTCATCCCCTCCCATTCAAAGCGGAGAGGCTGGATCGTCTCTTCCGGCTTTTCTTTTTTCTTTTTGTCTTTTTTGTCGCTCTTTTCCTCGTCCCCTTTGTCTTTTTCTTCCAGTTCTGTAAACAAACCGAATTCATCCTTGGAGAGGTTGGCGCGTTCCCATGCCTTGCGGGTAAAGTACAAACCGTACACATCCCGCTGCCGGGCACCAGAGTTGGCGTAGGCGCGCAGTCCGTGGCGATTGCTGAACCAGAGCATCAATTCACCTTTGCCCGCCCAGCTGGGGCGCATATCGTGATAGCCGCTTTCGGTCAGGTTGACCATCTCCTGCGAACCGTCCGCTTTCAACAACACGACTTCGGTATTGGCCAGGCGCGGCGTGTATTCCGCCAGCAGCCAGCGACTGTCCGGACTCCATTGGAAATACTGGTCGCCGTCACCCATGTACACCAGGTTGTTTGCAGAAAGCAGGGTACGGGTCTCTTTGCTTTTCAGATCCATGACTTTCAATTCCCGCTTGTTCTCGATAAACGCCATGGACTTGCCGTCGGGAGAGATCAGCGGCATGTAATTGTCCGCTTCGGTAACCAGTAACGCTTCTTCCTCAAGAATGGTCGCTGCGTGGAAAAACTTCTCCTGCGGATCGCTCAATCTGGCGCGGTAAATCCCCCAGCGCCCGTTGCGTTCACCGGCATACACGATTCCCTTGCCGTCGGGGGTGAAAGAAACAAAACGCTCCGCCCCCGGAGTGGTTGTGATGCGTCGCACCATTTTGCGTTCGGTTGAGGTAGCGAAAACCTCTCCCCGGACCACGTAAGCCATCTCTTTCCCATCCGGAGAAACCGCCATCTCACTGACCTTGCCCTGAACGGGGATCAGGCGCCCGTCGTTCTCTTTGCTGGAAACAACCACGCGAACCATCAACTTTTTCGGCTCGGCGCCGGGTTTCTGCACATAGAGGTCACCATGATGGGTGAAACACAATGTTCCCTGGTTGTCGATGCTGAGGAACCGCACCGGGTGGCCGGAAAACACGGTGACCGCCTCGTTTTTTTGCGGTTGCGCCAGTTCGAGACGATGTACGTTAAAACTGCCGCTTTCTTCGCTGAGGTAATAAATGCTTTTTTGATCCGGAGCGAATACGGGGTTGCGATCCTCAAAAGGGGATGTGGTTAAACGCATATGATGATTTTTTGCTTTGTCGTACAACCAGATATCACGGGTGACGGCGGAACGGTGATGCTTGCGCCAGTAATTCTCACCGCCTTTTTTGTCGATGTAAATCATCCGGGAACCGTCAGGGCTGACCTGGACCTCCTCTGCGGGGAAGGTCCAGACCTGTTCCACTCGGCCGCCGTTGGCGGGGACCTGGTACAACTCGGGCAAGTAGGTGGTGGGAAACCCGCGGTGCTTGAAATCATCCAGGCGCGCCGCGCCGAACAGCACTTGTTTCCCATCCGCCGTGAACGCGTAGGGAACTTCGTCCGCCGAATGCCGGGTCAGGCGTACGGCTTCACCCCCGGCCGCGGCTACCACAAACACATCCAGATTGCCGTGACGGTCGGAAGCAAAGGCGATTTGCTCTCCGTCCGGGCTCCATACCGGGTGGTATTCATCAGCTTCGTGAATGGTCAGAATCCGCGCGTCTCCGCCGGAACCGGACACCAGGTAGAGATCGCCGTGACTGCTGAATACGATCCGCTCTCCGTCGGGTGAGATCGCGGCCCAACGAATCCATTGGGGACTGACTTCGGGGAACATCAGTGACGCCGCAACAAACATACACAGCACCAAAAGAACTTTTTTCATTTTTGCCTCTTTAGAGCGAATCACTACTGGTTTTACGGATATTAACAAAAAAGGTTGGAAAGTTGAAAAGTTTGGATCTCTTACGTTTTGTGTGGGTAAGCACACATTGGTGATAGGCGAGATTGTGAGGAATGAGTACCCATAGGGCATACATACCCGCAGGGCATAAAGCATAAGCGAACGCAAACGGCAGGTTCCGGG
>Ga0209614_1000549_pt1 | contig 32295 bp, 21 predicted proteins | sample BlaSprsedimmetaG_FD_185484 | JGI IMG/M metagenome (GOLD analysis project Ga0209614, IMG submission 185484) | Hot spring sediment bacterial and archeal communities from California, USA to study Microbial Dark Matter (Phase II) - Blank Spring... ... | reverse complement strand
TGACCATATCCCTTTCTGCTCTCTCTAACAACAGGGATAGGTAACCTTTCTGCTGGTAATGCTCTAATTTTAAATCACTGAGTAGCTGTTGACGCTCCTCTTCACTGAGTTTTTCAATAGCCTGTTTAATTTCTGACAATTCCATAACAGCATTTTTTCCAAATATACAAATAATTGCTGATTATATCATAACAAAGCCAGTTATCTACGTTGGTACCTACGTAGTTGTTTGTCGGGGGAGATCACCGCAGCAGGTTCATTCGACAGGAGATTCATAACCTATATCCCCCACAACCATGCATTTCCAGGGTTTCGCGGTCAGGAGCATCAAGGGATATAAAAAACGGATCAAATAAATCCTAATGAGTCCCGTAGGGACGGCAGTATATTTTTTTGGGGGTCTGATGAAGCGTTTACCCTCCCCTCAGGCTGGTTTTCGTTCGCCGCCCAATGGCGAACGACCTGCATTTTTCAGGGATGAAAAAAGCAGGCAAAAAAATCCTCCGGCTGCTGATGCTTTTATGGAAAAACTACGGCGGGGGAAAGCCTGCCGCGATCCAAACTTGCCCCTGACGGGCAAAGCCTCGTCAGTGGCTCAGACAGGATCGCTCCGCAGGCCATAGCGCTTTTTCCCCCGCCTTGTTTTTCTCATAAAACCCTCAGAGGCCTGTCCTGGTGAGGGAGTAAGGGAGTGACTTGTCCTGAAATAGGTTTACACAAAACGTAGACTTATGAAAGGATATAATTATTACACCGAATCATTCAAACGAGATGTTGTCCGGGAGATTTTAGATGGATGTATTTCAAAGGCCGGAGCAAAAGAAAATATTGAATCAGTAGTAACAATGCATTAAATATATTCCAATAAGTCCCGTAGGGACGGCAGTATATTTTTTTTTATCCTGATAAACCGTTTACCCGGCCCCTCAGGCCGGTTTTCGTTCGCCGCCCCACGGCGAACGACCTGCTTTTTTCAGCGATGAATAACCGGGATCCGCGTATTGGGATTTACCTGTGGGGTTCTACTGAGTTAACCGGAGAAAAACCGGCCGGTGGTCGGAAATTACATCAGGATACAGGCTGTAGCATGCTTCGGGCTTGAACACCAGACAGGTATCCACATACGGGAACCATTCATCGGAAACAATGATATGGTCGAGGTGGCTGGGCCAGGAAGGGTACGACCAGCGGGCAGGGGAACCAGCCGCAATGTCCATATCGGTAAATGCGAAATGATCCGGGTCGTTCGTAAAACTCCAGAAAACATTTTCTTCCTCCGTAGTCCCAATGATATCGTCGTTCAGATCTCCCAGAATGATCACCGGCACTTCCGGATAATTCGTCAGGACATAGGCATGCAGTTGATCGGAGGCCGTACGTCTTCTGGCTTCGTTGTCGCTTCCTCCGCAGCATTTCAGGTGGTTGTTGATCACTACCGATGAAATGCCGCTGGGAAGATGGGTAATGTGTATCTCGAAAGGGGGGCGGGGGAAAGCATACCAGTCTCCTGTAAACAAAACAGCCGTCTTTTCTTCATCCACGGCAATTTCTGCTGTCTTATAAAGATAAGCCAGGTTCCAGTCGCTGTTATTGACGGGATAGAAAATCCCCCGGTATCCGGCCAGCAGCTCATCCAGCTTTTCGAAATCCGCTTCCGAGGCCACTTCCTGAAAGGCGATCAGGTCGGCATCCATTTCACGTATCAGGGAAGCCAGTACCTGTACGCTTTCATACCCTGAACGGGGAAATGTCTGCACATTGAAGGTCACGATTTCAAAGCCCGCCGTTCCGTATCCGCCCACACAGGCCGAAAAATCGATCCCGTTATCCGGAACCGGCGGATTATCGGGTTTCCGGCAACCGGCGACCAACAGGACCATCGCCAGGGCTATTACCACCCCTCTTTTCATAAATGAATTTTTACCTATTTGCTCTGCAAAGATGCAAAAAAAAGAGGATGCCGGGCCGGCACCCGACATCCTCCCGGTATGCATTTATCAAAATTCCTAATTTTTGATGATTTTTCTGGCCAGGGTTTCCTGATCCATATTCAGCCTGATGAAATAAATCCCTCTCGGCAGGGTGGAAACATCCAGTCGGTATGCATTTTCACCCTGTACATTTCTCATGATCATCCGGCTGCCGGTTACGTCCAGCACTTCAAGGGTATTGACGCCCCTGATATTCTCCAGGTACAGGATATCGCTTACCGGAGTGGGATAAATCCGCAACTGACCCGACAGCACCTTTTCCGTTGAGGTAACATCGGTGATATCTTCGATATACCGCGGACTGATCTTGGCCTCATCATAATGCCAGATGGCGATGCCCTGCACATCGGCCTGGGCGGGGATCACGGCTCCCGTAACCGTGGTGTTGTAGAAATGGACCCGTACAATGGCGCTTTCCGCACCCACAGTGATCTCATAATCCTCTCCGTTGGCAAATTCCGCCGAACCGTCGGCATCAGGAAAGCTCACTCCTTCCACTTTCACCAGTTCGGCTTCGTAATCCTCAAAATTTGTGTTCAATTCATTGATGGATATAACCTGCGGGTCAACCGTATTGCCGGTGGAAGAAGCCGCTCCGGGATCCTCGTAGGGGAAGAGTTCCAGCATGCCGTAATAATCCTCCAGGGTGCCTGTGAGTCCGGTGATTCCGTCGCCCTCATTGTAGGTGGTGGTAATCACACCGTCCTCATCGAACACATGGATCCCGCCGCTGGCATCCTGCATGTATTTCTGGTTGTTATAAGGCACAATAGCTGTAACGATCACTTCTCCCGTTACTTTGTACACCCGTGTGAAATCCGTGGCAGCTCTCAGGGCAGCCAGGTCGGCCACTTCCAGGATGGGATCGAACCGGATGCTGTACACCCGGGTAGTGGTCTGGTCGGAAGCGGTAACCGTGACGGTGCTGGTGCGTTCGGCAGCGTCACCGGTCAGGTCGGCCGCATCGGTCACATAGGCCGAGGCTTCAGGATCGTTCAGGGTAAAGGTAACCTCGGGGGGCGTGGTGGTACCTGCCGGCAGGATCATGGTATAATCGGTTTTTGCCGGATCGAACCCTTCCACCGTGGTTCCGTCAACCAGCAGATCGGACAGGGAGGCATCGGAGCCCACCGGGGCATATCCCGCCACGGTAAAATTGTCTATTCTCCAGTCACGGTAGTTCCCGCTGCTGTAATGGTATTTGAAGGCAAAATATACCGTGGTCTCCAGATCGGGAATGGCCAGGGTATCCGTTCTTTTCCAGGTATCTTCAGAGGATGGGTAGTCAAAACTGATCTCCGTCCACGTGGCTGTGCCCAGGTTGGCCGAATCGCCCGTAAAGTCGGTGGAATAGAACAGCTTGAGGTAATTGTCCGCATCGTCGAAGCCGAATTTTTTATAGATATCAAACAGAAGGAACACCCCGGTGTAATTTGTCAGATCAATGGCAGGGGAAACCAGCCAGTCTTCTTCCAGGTCTCCCGAATCGTACCCGTTCATTCGGGCAACGGTATCGGCGTAAACATGCCATTCCTTCGTGGCTCCGGAAACATTATAATTTTCCCACGGAGAAAGATCCGTGCCATTGAAATCATCAAAGAAAATACCCGCAGGTACGGCTGTGGTGGTAAAGCTCCAGGTGTCCATGCCCGAGATACCCGGGAAGGGATTGTCTTTGAAATCGACCACCACGCCTGCATCCATTTCCACAAAATACTTCTTCAGCTGGGCAAAAGAAGACGCAGCCCGTATGTACAGCAGGTTATCTTCAATTTCAAGCGATTCGCCCGGACCGGCCGCGGCAATGTCGAAGCTCTCGAACACCGTATTATCGGCATTTTTGATCACCACATTCCCCGTGCCTGCATATACCTCCTCATCGAAAGCCGCCACCAGCTGAATGTTCAGCGGAACATCCACGGCCCCGTTCCCGGGATAGGTGGCATACAGGGCCGGATCCACCTCGTCCACCAGGTATACGGGGTATACCTTATCATAGAATGTAGTATCGGCTGCATCGAATATACGGATATCGATCTGTTCGGTGGAAGCAAAATTGGGAATGGTATAGGCAAATTGCCCCAGGGCAGCATCGATCACAAACGGTTCGCCCGTATTCTCATCCGCCAGGAAAAAGTATTCCCCTCCGGTGAAATCATAGCCTCCGATCATGACGTGTGCAATGTTCCCGGACGTCCACTGAAAGATTACTTCATCACCCACATAATAAGTGTCTCCTGCCTCCGGGGCCACAATGGTCAGCATACGCCCGGCAGTGGTGGTCACTTCCAGCAGCACAGGCGCAGCCTGCAGGTTGGGCGTAGAAGCTTTGTCCTCGGCCACCACATAAATATCGTATGGGGTTTCAGGGGTGGCTCCCGGAATGGTTTCCACGTATTCTGTTTCCGCTTCTGCCACATCGATGCTGCCGGCCACCAGCACCTCTACTCCGCCGTAATCTACCCCGGCTTTCACTTCTTCGGAAGTAGGGGCCGTAGCCCCGTCGGCCAGCACCACATAGTACACCGTGCCGGGCTCGTTAAGGCTGACATGCAGGTTGCCCTTTGTATCCAGAACATTCTGCATCACAGGGAAATCTGTTGTCCACTCAGGAGGATCTTCGTCCGTGCCCAGCATCTGGTTCAGATTCACATTCCCCCTGGTTTCAGCCACCGGGCCTTCCCAGGTAAAATCGGTATAATCGGTCCCCTCACCACTTAATTGCAGCGTAAGACCAATCGGTGTACTGCTCGCTTGTTGTACACCGATATCCGTACTTTCCATGCCGCTGGCAGGCCCGTCAGCAGCGGTAAATGCCCCTTCATAGCTCAGAAACAGGACCACATTGCTGGTGGGATCCACCAGGGCAATGCCGTCGGGGTCGCCGTTTTGCAAACCGGCAATTGCAAACCACAGGGTACCATAGCCATTCATCTGGTTGGGGATAGTGCCCGAAAGATTCGTGGTGCTGTACACCGCTTCCCCATTTCCATTATAGCCAACCAGCGACCAGCCGGTTAGGTCGGTTCCGGCCGGACCGGCAATTTCCACCCCTTCATCTGTATCCCCTCCATCATTATCGTAATGGATCTCATTGATAAAAACAGACTGGGAAAACGCGGAAAAGATGAAAAACAAAAAGGTAAAAGCGAGTAGAGATTTTTTCATAGGTTTTGTTTTTAAGTTATGAGTTGGAATAGCTGTTTAAATTTCGTAAAACACCCGGTAATTTTCAAGTGATTTCCCGGAAGAATTGACGAAAGCTCTGTAAGGCCTGATCAACAGAAAAAAAAATAACCGTTCCGCCGGCATGATCTGTACCGGCAAAACGGTCTGTTTGTAAATACTCTCATTTAAAGCCCTTTACAACACCGACAGGGCGGCTTCATAATCGGGTTCCTGGGCTATCTCGGGGACCAGCTGTGAATGGATCACCTTCCCTTCCTCATCGAGCACCAGCACGCTGCGGGCCAGAAGGCCGGCGAAAGGCCCGTCGGTGATCTCCACCCCGTATTCCTTTCCGAAAGATGGGTTCCGGAAAGCCGAAAGGGTGATGACCCGGTCGATGCCTTCGGCGCTGCAGAAACGGCCCATAGCAGATGGAGGGTCTTTCGAAATGGCCAGCACCACCGTGTTGGCGAGTCCGGCGGCTTTTTCGTTGAATTTCCTCACCGAAACGGCACACACATCCGTGTCGAGGCTGGGAAAAATACTCAGGATAACCCGTTTCCCCTGCAGTTCTTGCAGGGTGAGATCATTCATGTCTGATTTCACCAGCGTAAAACCGGGGGCTGTCTGACCTTTTTCCGGGAGGTTCCCCGTTGTGTGTACAGGATTCCCGTTAAGTGTAATCGTTGCCATAATCCTTTTCTGTTTATACGGGTTAACAGATGAACCTGCTCAAAGGTTCAGTTGCTCCCTGAGCAAGTTCAGATCGGTCTCTCCTTTATCGGTGATCAGGAATGTTTTCCCATCCTTCTCTTCGAACCCATATAATCCCATGGGATTCCCGTAGGCTTCCGGCTCAACCCATCGCAGGGCCGGCACATAATACAGCCGGGAGGTTTCCTCCACGCGGGCTTCAGCTTCCTGCCCCACCATAAAATCCACCTGTGCCCATTCCCTGTCGGGGCTCACATCCATCAGGGCCAGGGCCAGGTGCTGTTCTTCCGGCAGTCCCATGCCGGTTTCCTCCACAGAACGGTCGACCAGGATGACCGGTTCCGGCAGGTTGGTTTTTACATAGATAAAATTCCCGTCATCAGAGGCATAAACTTCACGTATCTCGTTAATTTTCAGTGGTTTGCCGGCCTGTTCTTCCTCTTCTGTCCAGACTTCCGACAGGCAGGTATCGTCCCAGCGGGAGCCCGGGTAGATTTCTTTTATCTCCAGTTGCACAATCCAGTTAAATTCCGGCTCAACTTCCCCGGAAGGAGAGAAGGCAGCCACTGTTTCCAGTTCAGAAGCAAACTCAGACAGAAAATCCCCGCGACATTCCTTCACAAATGCAGCCGCTTTTTCTTTCCGGAAGGGAAGGTTAAACTCCTGAACGCCGGTTTGATCGGCCAGGGGAATGACATGGTTTTGCGGAAAAGGCCGCACCCTGACCACCGTTTCCACCTCGGTTACTTCACCTGGGATCATAAAGCCGGCATAAAGACGTACATGAATCGTTTTCACCCGGTTGTTCGCTTCGTACACCCCGGGGGATTTCTGGTATCCATTGGCTATATGAAGCTTTTCCGGAAAGACATTACCCACTGCCAGATAGACATATTCTCCCAGGCCGGGCCCTTCCACCCCTTCCGACCAGGCGGTGGAAAGGTCTCCGTCAAGCAGGTGGTGGGCGCCGTATGGCCCCGGCGCATCGAAGGGATCGGGCGCTTCAAGTTCCGAACTACAGGCATGAAGACCCATTACTGATCGAAGGTGTAGTTTTTCCCAGGCCATGTCGGGTTGTGCCGTGCATGATACCATGGGGAGCAAAACAAGGCTCAAGCGTAGGAATAACGTCATGTGTAAGAAATTAAGATGTTTTATAGCACAAAAAACATAATCGTGTCAACGAAGCGGTAAAATCGTTGATCCTGATAAAATTACCTCATGTTCGTCTCTTATGCAAATCGTATGATCCTATAATCGGTTATTGGGGATAAAAAACTTGTGGTTAGATTTATTGCGGAAAAAAACCCACTGCTCATGAAATACCTGAAAACCCGACACCGGTTCCTGAAGCACCTGATCATACTTCCTTTCATATACCCTGCAGGAATCCTTCTGTTTTTGCTCGATTTCTGGATTGAGCTGTACCACCGGATTTCTTTCCCCATATATGGAATACCTGCGGTGAAACGGAGCCGGTATGTACTGATTGACCGGCACCGGTTGCAATACCTCAACGTCATGCAGAAGCTCAACTGCATATATTGTGGCTATGCCAACGGGATATTGCAGTACTGGGTAAAGATTATCGGTGAAACGGAAAAATACTGGTGCGGGATACAGCACCGGAACAAGGAGGGTTTTGTAGTTCCTGCGCACCATGCGGAATTCATACCCTATGGAGATGAAGAAGCTTACCGCCGGGAATTTTCCGCAAAAAAAACCCGGATGTTCTGATCCGGCGGACTGAAGCTGTTAGCCAAACAGGAATGACCTACGGCAGGTCTGCGTTCAGTCCTCCGTACAACGGTTCGAGCAAACGAACAAACGATTCGGGGTATCCCTTTCCATAAATCCCTTCCAGTGCTTCCCTTGCTTTCAGATATCCCTGGTATTTTCCTGTGGTATACCGGGTGAACCCGTCGTTCCCACGGAAAACCATGATATTGTCCAGTTCCCTGAAGGCGTTTTCGTGGGGGGAGTTTTTCAGGGCATAGATCTGTATGGTGTACCAGGGGATTTCGGTGATCATGGTCGGGCGGCCCAGAAGGCTTTCGTGCTCCAGGGCATCGAGTACCATCTCTTCCAGCTTGTGCTGATCCACCACCACCGCCTCGGTAAACCCCAGCCTGACCAGTTCGCCCAGGGTCCTGATTGCCCGGGGTTTTTCCGCATAACTGCCCAGGGTGTAAATGAATCCGTCTTTCACTTTCAGTTCCCTGACATACCTTAGTTCATCCATTGAGAAGCGGCTGAAATAATCCGATGGAAGGGGTTCATCCACCTTGATCACGATTACGGAATACCTGAGAGCATACGGCCCCTGCAGGTACTCAGGGATGGATATTTCTTCGGGAATCCCCTGTTCTTCCCCTGTTCTGATGATCCGTACTGCCACCTTCCTCATCAATGCATTCCCATCTTTTTGCAAATTTCCGGGTCGTGATGCGGAAGAGGGCACAGCGGCAATTTCACCCACTCCTCTGGCGATCATTCTTTCCGGATCCACCCCATGATGTAACAGGTATTCAGCCACAGCCTGGGCCCGGCGGTCGCTGAGCTCCAGGTTATACCGGGCATTTCCCTGCGGATCGGCATATCCGGTCAGTTCGAATTTCAGTTCCGGATATTCCAGCAGGGTGGCGGCAATCCGGTCGAGTTTTCTCTTTTCTCCTGCAGTAAGCCTGTGTTCATTGAAATCAAAATATGTATTGTGGAGAAGGTGGTATTCCCCTGAAGCCACCGCATCGGGATACAGGGTAGTATTCATAATCAATGTTCGGGAGCCGATATCCCCATTTACGGCCAGCACCTGACGGGTGGTGGCATATCCCGCCGCCCTGCATGTCACCCGGTATATTCCCGGGGAAAGATCCAGAGAAAACCGGCCTGATGCCGTATCAGGGTGTACTTCAACCAGGGTTTCTCCTGTGAGGGTATCGGTTACTTCCACCGACCAGCCGGATGTTTTTCCCCGGTTGCCATCGGCCAGCCTGATTTCTCCCGCCAGTTTCAGCGTGGCAGCCGGTTCTTCGGCCCGCAGAACAATCAGGTAAATTCCTTTGCGTACCATACCTTCCCCTGTAAAGCGGGCGTACAGAGCGGTATCGCCATTTCCTACCGAGGCAATGAACAGGTCGTCATCGGTGGTATTCACCGGATACCCCAGGTTGACCGGCCGGCTCCATGTTCCTTCCCCGGTTCGTTCTGTGAAAAACAGGTCGTAACCACCCATGGCATGGTGGCCCTGGGAGCTGAAATACAGGCGGCTACCGTCGGCAGAGAAATATGGAGCATCGTCCATCAGAGGGGTATTGACAGTTTTGCCCAGGGAACGGGCAGGGCCCCATTCCCCTTTTTCATTCTTTTCTGAATAATAGAGATCGAGGCCACCCAACCCTCCTTTCCGGTTGCTGGAAAAAACAAAGGTGTTCCCGTCGGGTGAAAAACAACCGTTGCCTTCCCAGTAGCGGGTATTGATATTCCGGTTCATTTTCTCCAGAGGGCTCCAGTGGTCCCCATTCCGGTAACTGACATACAGGTCTGCCTTCCCCTGGTCATCCCGGAAAACCACCAGCCGGTTCCCTTGAAAAGAAAGGGAGGAAATCATCATCATCCCCGGGTCCCCCAACTCCGGGGTGATATCCCTTCCTTCAGCCCACTTTCCTCCCTTTCTTTGGGAATAGATAATGCGGTTCTCGTCGCCGCTGCGTGCCATGTACACCAGGTGCATCCCGTTGCCCGACAATGCGGGATTGAAATTTTCCGTATAGGCATTCACCGTTTCCGGCAGGAGGGTTTCCTGCACAGGAACCGGATTATCCTGCATTTCCAGCGCCAGCCGGCATCCTTCCACCTGTTGTTTCACAAAGGCCATATCGTAATATTCCGTCGGACCCGCTTCACCGGCATACACCTGATAGGTTTCAATGGCCTCTTCCAGTCGGTTTGTAACATGATAAGCCCGTGCCAGGTAAAACCATGCTTCAGGCGGGGCTTTCCGCTCGTCATACACCGGCACGAAATTCCGGCTGATGTTTCCTGTTGCCTTCCGGAACCAGGAAATGGCTTCGCTCTTCTTTCCCGGAATGTTCAGGTAGCACAGGCCTGTTTTGTACATGATATGGGCATTTTCTTTATCCATATCATTCAGTATCAGGTAAAGCGGAAGGGCTTTTTCATAATCGTGCAGGTACAGCATGACCGATTCCGCTTCGTTGAAAATCCGCCTGAAGGTCTGTGACTCATCCTGTGCAGCAAGCAGATGGGGGATCCCCCACAGGATCATCCAGAGGGTAAGCCGGTAAATATATGCTAACCTGGTCATCAGGTACAATTAGTCAGGTTGATTTTTGTATTTTCAGTAAATCTGATATTACTTTCCCAGAAACCGGGAGCATTTGTTATAAAGATCCACATGCCAGATAGGTTTGATCAGGTACCCGTCGAAAGGGGCCGCTCCGTAATTTACCGCCATTTCATCGTATGAATAGGCAGTCTGGGCCACGACAGGAACCTGTGGGCTGATCTCCTTGATTTTGCGGGTGGCTTCGAACCCGTCCATTTCAGGCATCAGGATATCCATCAGCACCAGATCTACCTGTTCCGTTTCTTTGAAAAGATCCACGGCTTCTTTCCCGTTTTTTGCCCAGAGTATTTCTGCCCCGGTACGTTGCAGGGGCAGTTTGAGCAACATGTAATTGGTTTGCACATCGTCTGCTACCAGAATGGTTTTCCCCTTCCATTTATCCTGTGGAAATATTTCTGCGGATTGCCCGTTTTTCTTCCCTGAGGTTTTTGCACGCTGGTATGTATATAATTCGTCAACCGCTCTCCCCATGGCCCGTTTGCTGTTTTCAATATAATGCAGGTACCGGTTTCTGTCCCTTTCGCGGAGGGGGTTTTTTTCCAGCAACTGAGAAAATCCTACAATGTTGTGCAGCTGGGTCCGGATTTCATGCACAAAGCGTGAGATCTGGTTACGGGTAGCCGGGTTGAGGTGATTTGCCCGGTTTTCAGGTATATAGAGATCGTCCATGAGATACCTGTGATTCCGGCGAGGTGCGCAACACACTTTCATCCCCAGCAGGATCACCAGGAGGATAACAAAGAATCTGAAGACCATATCATCGGCCGGAACCTTCAGCAAGAGGGCCTGGCCCAGGGTAAGGTCTTCAATGAGCAGCGCCTGTATCAGCGAATGTGAAAGCCAGATAAAGGCAACGGCAAGTAATATGATCCACCGAATACTGCTTCTTTTCATAACAGAACTTTCTCTTTTCAGGATTCACTTCTTTTTATGCAGTACGCATCCACTATTTTTTTCAATGATTCCCTGTGAATGGGCTTGGTAAGAAAGGCATCGCAGCCGGCTTCCATGGCTTTCCTTTTTTCTTCAGGCACCACATAGGCCGACTGGGCAATGACCGGCAAGTCGGGAAAGGCTTCCTTGATCTGCCGGGTTGCTTCGAATCCATCCATCACAGGCATTTTCAGGTCCATCAGCACCATATCGAAACGCCTGCCGTTGCGCACTTTCTGCACCGCTTCCTTTCCGTTCCCGGCCATTTCCACCAGGGCTCCTTCCAGGCGCAGGAGGGTTTCCAGCAAAGCTGCGTTATCGGGTTCGTCGTCCACCACCAGGATGGTCGGGTTTTCCTTTACCGTTGCCGTTTTTTCACCTTCCTTATCTTTCCCTTCACGGTTGTGTTGAACCGGCAATTGAACGGTAAATACAGAGCCTTTACCGGGAACGGATTCCACACTGATTTTACCACCCATCATTTCGATCAGGCTTCGGGCAATGTAAAGGCCTATGCCGGTGCCGTCGAATATCCGGGTGTTGGATTCATCTGCCTGACGGAATTTTTCAAAAATAATCTCCAGCTTTTCCGGACTGATTCCTATTCCGGTGTCCTCCACCCGGAACAGAAGGGTCTCAGGGTCTTCCCGTTCCAGTGCCAATTTCACATGCCCTTCCCGGGTAAACATGAACCCGTTCTTGACGAGCTGAAGTAATACCTGCCGCAGTTTTGTCCGGTCGTTGAACAGGATGGTGTCCTCCTCTTCGGCCGGAATATCCACAAGGAGACGGACTCTGCCGTCATGCACCTTTTCCTGCACCAGTTTTAACTCCCTTTCGATTTCCTTCAGCAGTTCGGCCACGCTGAAACTGACCGGGTTTATTTCCAGCCTTCCGCTTTCGTAAGAAGTCAGGAAAAACAGATTATCGATAAGTTCCAGGAGTTTTTCCCCGCTCTGGTAAATGATCCCGGCATATTCCAGCATTTCCTCCTGCGACCGGGTTTCTTTCATCAATGCTGAAAATCCCATGATAGCATTCAACGGGGTACGGAGCTCATGCGACATGGTGGCCAGGAACCGGGTTTTCAGCCGGTCGCTTTCCTCGGCTTTTTTCTTTGCCGAAAGAATATCCGACAGGTCCCTGAACACATTCAGCCGGCTGGTATGGTTATGTGTCAACTCAATGGGGGTGGACGACCACTGATAAGTGCGTCCGTTATGGGGAAGTCTGATTTCCTCATTCAGCATTTGCCGGCTGTCTTTGCGGCACCAGGCACAGGGTTTCTCAAACCCAAACAGGGCCGAATAACAATTATCTCCCGTAATATTCTTCCCCAGACTTTCCTTCATGGCCCGGTTGGCATATTCCACCCGGCCACCGGACTCACAGATCATCACCAGATCGCTCATGGAATCAAGTATGCGGGTGCAGCGTTGTTCGCTTTCCTTCAGTTCGGCCGTTCGCTTTGCCACCCTCTGCTCCAGCTGTTCTTTGTGCATAAGGAGCTCCTCTTCCGTTTGTTTCAGCCTGGAGATGTGGGTAGAAGTTCCGATAATACGGTAAATTTTTCCAACCCTGTTTTTCAGGGGAGTGAGGCGGGTAAGCCACCAGAGGTTTTTCCCCCTGATGGGGATCATTTCCTCATATTCTATGCTGCTTCCCTTTTCAAGGCATTCCTCATAATGGTTTCTGATCTGCCTGATCACTTTGCGTGGAACATCGGGGAACAGGTCTTCCTGGCGTTTCCCCCTGATCTCTCCGGATTTCAGTCCGGATATTCTCTCATGAGCCTGATTCAGCTCCAGGTACCTGAACTCTCCGTCCGGCGACACCTCCACAACGAAGATGGCAATGTCTGTACCGTAGAAAATGCTTTCCAGGAGCTGGTCCCGGTCACGGGCATTGATCATTTCGGTATGTTCAGGCATTCTTCCCGGAATTATTTGTTTTGATTTTCTTTAGTAAAGCCGGTATTCGCTCAAAATCATGGTTTTTGTCAAGGCAGTATTCCACTCCGGCTTCCCGGCAGGTTTTGCGGTACTGCTCCACCGCATAGCTGGTAAGCCCGATCCAGCGCACATCCGGACGGTCGCGGAGAAGGTCACTGATCAGACCCATGCTGTCGATTCCACTCAGGTTCAGGTCCATGATCACCACATTGGGATTGTACTGTTTCACTTTTTCTCTGGCTTCCTCCGGGTTTACCACTTTTACCATGACGTCCACCTCCTCGGTTTCGGCCAGCATTGCGGCAAGCCGGGACATGGTAAAAGGGGTCCGGTCAATAATGACAACCACCATCTTTGTATCAGTTAGGGATACCGTTATTCTGAATTCCTGGATATAAAAGTATCCGTTGTCCGGGTAATAGCCTGTAAACCTGCACCCCAAATAAATGTAGGATATACACCCAATCAGGTGTAGGAAAACTCTTACCTTTCTGTAAGGAAATGGAGTGGAACAGAAAAGATTCCGGAAGGAATGACCGGGTTTGCCCTCAGCTTACCAACCCTTCCCGGAGGGCGTACCGGACAATATCGGCATTGCTGGAAAGGCTCAGTTTTTCAAGAAGGCGGGACCGGTAGGTGCTGACGGTTTTTTCATTCGGGTGGAGGTAGGCAGCAATTTCGCGGATTGTTTTTCCCCGGGCTATTCCAAGCAGCACCTCACGTTCCCGGTCAGATAGTTTCCGGGTGGGTTCATCGGACCCGTCCAGGCCGTCGAAAATCTTTTCTGCCAGGGAAAGGGTGATGTATTTCCCCCCGTCGAGCACTTTTTTTACAGCAGCCACCAGCTCATCGGGCGCGCTGTTTTTGGTGAGGTACCCTGAAGCCCCTGAGCGCATGGCCCTGATGGCATACTGTTCCTCGGGGAACATACTCAGCATCAGGACGGGGACCGAGGGCCCGATCTTTTTGAAATCCTTGATGGCATCCAGACCGCTGCGGCCCGGCATGCTGATATCGAGCAGCACCACATCGAATTTTTCTTTCAGGAACCGTTTCAGTCCTTCCTCAACGGTTCCGGCCCCGGAGGTTTCCACCAACATATCTAGTTCCGAGAGGATCTGGGTGATCCCCTGCCTGACAATGGGATGATCATCAATAATGAGTACCCTGATCATGGTTGTTCCTGTTTATGGAATTTCATCTGGATAGTTACTGTTGTTCCGATTCCTTTTTCCCCCGATATCTGCACATCGCCGTCGTACAACATGGCCCGTTCCCGCATGCCCATAATGCCCAGCGATTCGACTGAGCGCATCTTTTCCGGTTCAACGCCTTTTCCGTTATCCGAAATAATGATTTTCAGCATTCCTTCCCTGGGCGTAATGGAAACCCTTGCCCGGTCAGCCTCCGAATGCCTCGCCACATTGGTCAGGCCCTCCTGCACCAGGCGGAATACGGTAATGGCCTGCTTCGTGTCGATGTCAGTGACTTCGGGAGCCATATCGAATTGAATACGGATCCCCGATCTTCTCTCCATGTCGTTCATGATCCATTCCAGGGCATCTTTCAGTCCCAGGTCGTCGATCAGGCTGGGCCGCAGTTCCGCCGATATCCGTTGAACACTCTGGATAGCCATATCGGCCATTTCTTTCATAGACCGGGCTTTAGCCAGGTATTCCGGCTTCTCCCGGCCTGAACGTTTTTCCATCCAGGAAATGTCTATTTTCAATGCGGTAAGGATCTGACCCAACTCATCGTGAATTTCCCGGGCAATGCCTTTTCGTTCCTCCTCCCTCACCTTATCCAGGTGCCGGCTGAGCTCCCTGATCTGCCGGTATGATTCCCTCAGTTCATCTTCCCTTTTCTTTCTTTCGGTAATATCCCACAGGTAGCTGCGGGTGCCCGTAATCCGGTTCTTTTCCTTCAGGGGTGTCACTTTTATTTCTATCCAGAAAACTTTCCCGTCTTTTTTGACTCCCCTCAGCTCATACCTCGAAGGGGCCCTGTCCCCTGCCATTCTTTTCCGGTGGTATTCCATGATTCGGGGAATGTCTTCCCGGGAAAAAAGATCGGTATTTTTCATCCGCACGATCTCATTCATGGAATATCCGAACATTTTCGCCAGCACCCGGTTGGCATAGGTTATCCTCCCTTCCCGGTTGTCGATCAGGATGCCGATACCTGCTTTTTCCACCAGATCGCGGTATTTTTTTTCACTTTCGCGCAGGTTTTGTTCCGCTTTCTTAAATACGGTAATATCCTCAAATGCCACACCCACCCGCTGGCCGGGCATGCGAAAAGCCCTGATGCGGAAAGTGCCTTTTAAAGATTTCCCTTCATAATGGAAATCATCATTGTGGTATGTATTTCCCTTTTCAATTACCTTGAGAAAAGTCTTTTTCAGGCCTTCTCCTGCCTTATCGGGCCAGATCTCTTCAAAGGTTCTGCCCAGCCAGTCATTGATTTTCATTCCCGTAATGCGGGCGGCCTGGGGGTTGCCTCCTTCCAGGATTAGCTGCCCTTTTCCTGCAAGTCCGAAAATTAACAATCCGGAAGGAATGGTCCGGACAATGTCATCGGAAGTCTGGAGGGCCTGCTGGAGCGTTTCTTCCATTTGTTTATGGGCGGTGATATCCACATAGAATTCCCCGACGAATTCCTCATTCCCAGACATGATAACCGGGAACACCACGCCGCGCAGCCACCGCTCCCGGTTTTTCCACCTGATCCTGACTTCCGGAATTTCCTGCACGTTTTTTTGTCTCATGACCTTTTTCTCCAGCCGTATGATGGTTTCCGCCATGTGCGGATCAAACAGTTCCTCATCTTTCAGGTTTTTCAGGTCGTCTTCCGTAATACCCAGATCAGTGATCAACCGCTTATTGGCATATACATAATTCAGATGGCTGTCTTTCAACACAATGTAAGCGGGTATATAATCCATGAAGGCACGGAAATTCTTTTCGCTGTCGCGCACTTGTGCTTCTGCTTTTTTGAGCTCCGTAATATCCCGGCCGATCCCAACCAGGCCCGAAACCTGTCCTTTACTGTTTCTTATGGGGCTGAGGGAGGTCTGAAAATGGCTTATCTCTTCCCCATCGCCGGCTTTCCACTCGTATACCAGAAATTCCCCCTTCAGGGCTTTCCTGTTGGCTTCCATATGCACCCTGCCGGCCTTTTTACCGAACACTTCCGCCGCACTTTTCCCAAGAAAATCTGCCGGACTGGCCGCGTATTTTTCCACCCACCTTCCATAAAGACCTGTATGACGTCCGCGGGTATCCAGTGTAAAAATAATATCTTCCATGGAGCTGACCAGGGCCCGGAACCTTTCCTCGCTTTCGCGCAGTTTTTCTTCCATTTCCCTCCGCCGGGTAATGTCAACACTGATCCCGCCTACCATCCGGGAGCCGTCCACGCCGGTAAGCAGAAATTTGATATCATACTGCCAGGATGTTTCTCCCCCCGGAAGAACAATCGGATATTCCCGGGTAACTGTTTTCCCTTTGTCCAGAACGATTTGGTCCATTCGCTCCATGGCTTCAGCAGTGGAGGGCGGAAATACTTCCCGTCCTTTTTTTCCGATGATCTCTTCCTCTTTCAGGCCTGTAATATCCAGAAGATACCGGTTCACAAAAACATGCCTCAGCCTGTCATCCTTGATGTAGGCGCTGGCCGGCAGGTTATCCATAAAGGTCTGGAAGGTGGTCTGGCTTTGCTGCATTCTGGTTTCCGCCTCCCTGATGGGGGTGAGGTCGATTACGGAAAACACCATTTCTCCCATCAGGTCGGTGGCCAGTACCGGCAGGGTCTGGAAATATACGGGGACTTCCCTGCCCGTTTTATGCCTGATCACCGTTTCAATAGGCTGGAACGACCGGTCGGTCCTGAATTTCTCTATCAGTTTACCCACCCGGTTAAACTCTTCTTCACTGTGGTACAGCATTCGGGCTGAACGTCCCCGCAGCTCTTCCTCACTGTATCCCGTTATCTGCATAAAACCCCGGTTCACGCTCTTCAGTACCCTGTTCTGCATGATCCCCAATCCCACAGGGGTCGTGTCGTATATTTTCTTCAAAAGGGTTTCGCTCTGCCTGAGTTTTTCTTCAGCTATCAGTTTTTCCGTAACGTCCTTAGCTATGACCATTACGGCTTTCTCTCCCTGATAAACCATGGGCATGGAATAGGTTTCGGCCCACAGGGTTTCCCCGTTTTTCTTCAGCATGCGGATCACTGCCGGCGGATTGGTCTCCCCCTGCAGGGCTTTCTTTCTGCGGTTTTCGATAAAGAGCCGAAAATCAGGGTGAACCGTTACATCCGCTTCCAAACCGGTTACCTCTTCCGCATTTCTGTAACCCAGCGTTTTGAAAGCGGCCGGATTGACATAAACATATTTCCCCCCGGAAATCACCATGATAGAATCGGGGTTTGAACGTACGAGCTGGCTGTATTTCATTTCACTTTCCCTGAGCTCCCGCTCCACCTTTTTCATGCCCGAAACATCGGTCACCACAAAAACAGCTCCTTCCTCCGGTTTTTGGGGGTTGACATGTGTGATGGTAAAAATGGCATGGAGCAACCGGCCGGTGCCTGTTATCAGCTCCGCTTCCAAACCGGCAAACCCGTCTCTTTCGAGGGCCGGGTACAGTTCCTTTCCTACCCGTTCATATTCCTGTGTTGACGGATAAATCACCGAGGTGTTTTTCCCGATCAGTTCTTCTTCCGGACGCTCGAACATACGGCAAAACGTGTCGTTCACCCATATCAGGATGCGGTTTCTGACCATCCCCACGCCACCGGGAATACTTCTCAGCACACTCCTCAGCAAATTTTCTTCGGCCAACAGCCGCTCCTCGGCTTTCTTCCGGGCGGTAATATCCACAATCACTCCCTCAATAATTCGTTTTTCCCGGTACGCTTCTTCCGATTTAAATCCCCGTTCCAGCACCCAGCGGGTTTGCCGGTCGCGCGTCCTGATCCGGTAGGTTAGCTCATAGCTCCGACCCTGTGAAAAGGCTGTATGGACTTCCTCTCTTACCCTCTTGCGGTCGTCCGGATGGATAATGTGTTCGTAGGGATAATCCCTGTTCCCGATCAATGCTTCCGGCTGAAAACCGGTCAGTTCCATACATCCCCTGCTTACATACAGCATGGTCCAGTTCGCATCATCCAGGCAGCGAAAAGCCATGCCCGGTAAGCTGTCGAGCAAGGCTTAGGCGTTCAGCCATTTTTTATTTTGCGGCTGCTTTCCCCCTTTTTCACTTTTTTGATCTGCCACCAGTTATATTGCTATCCGTTAATTTTCACCCAACAGAATGTATCCTGTTGGATTTTAACTATTTTTAAGAAAATAACCCCCCTAAGCACGCAACCAAACCCTCTTAACGCGCATCACGAATAACAGGGATGAAACCGGGCAAAAGCCCCGGCAGCGATCATCAATATAACAAATTATATAAATATTTACGAAAGAAGAAACAATTTTGTTTTGAAAACGTTCTATTTGCGGGGAAAAGAGCAGAATGAACCGGGAAGGATTTGACATCCGGTCACGATTTTATTAAATTTATTCAGGAAAGGAGGGGAAAGACATGAGGCAGTTAAAAATTGAAAAATCATTTACCAACAGGGAAAGTGCATCGCTTGACAAGTATTTACAGGACATTGCCAGAGAAGAGCTGATCAGTGTGGAAGAGGAGGCTGCTCTGGCCCGACGGATCAGGGAAGGTGACCAAAAAGCCCTGGACAGGCTGGTACGGGCCAATCTGCGTTTTGTTGTATCCGTGGCCAAACAGTACCAGCGGCAGGGGCTGAGCCTGCCCGATCTGATCAACGAGGGGAATCTGGGGCTGATCAAGGCGGCCCAGCGTTTCGATGAAACCCGCGGCTTCAAGTTTATCTCATATGCCGTATGGTGGATCAGGCAGTCCATTCTGCAGGCCATTGCTGAAAAAGGCCGGGTGGTGAGGATTCCGCTGAACCAGTCGGGAACGCTTCAAAAGCTCCATAAAGCACAGAACCAGTTTGAACAGGAAAATGAACGGACACCCACACCGGAGGAGCTTGCTCAATCCATGGGAGTACCCATAGACAAGGTAAAGCAAACCCTTCCCCTTTCGGGGAAACCGGTTTCCGTGGATGCCCCTTTCTCGGAAGAAGAAGACGGTACCCTGCTGGATGTACTGGCCAGTAGCAGCGAGCCTTCACCCGACGAAGGGCTCAGCAAGGAGTCGCTGCAGAAGGAAATCGAACGCGTACTCCGCTCCATGAGCAAACGGGAGGAAGATATTATCAAGCTTTCTTTCGGTATCGGCATGCAACCGATGACTATGGAAGAAATCGGCGAGAAAATGCACCTGACCCGGGAAAGGGTAAGACAGGTGCGCGACAAGGCATTGAAAAAAATGCGCCACAGTTCGCGGCGCAAGCTGCTGCAGAATTATTTTGACCAGACCTGACCCCTGCATCGGGAAATAAAAACCGGTCGCCTCAGAAAAGGAGAGAAAAAGAACCATGTACCTGAATACCGCCATATCTGTTTCAGATAAGGCGGTATTTGTGTTTTATGTTCGTTGAAGCATCCTGATTTTCATGGCCTTTCCGGTTGATAACCTGTTTGCCATGACATCTACCCCTCTGTATTCCTGAGTATTACATTTGTTGCGCAACCTGTTGAAAAATCACCGGACCTTTTCTGCTTAATTCCAATGATTTCTGCCCGGAGTTTTATATTTTGCATGGCGAAAAATTAAAAACCTAACCCCAAACCTGATTTCCGGTTGGAAAATTCTATTTTCAAAAAGGACTGGCATGACAAGGTGATTCTGATCGTAGAAGATAACCTGTCGTGTTACCGGTATTTTGAGGAGATACTGAAAAGAACGGGAGCCACCGTTGTCCACCTGGAAACAGGTCCCGATGCCATTGATTATTGTTGTTACACCGATAAACAAATTGACCTGGCCCTGGTGGATATCCAGATCCCTTTCATCAACGGGGTGGAGGTAATCAGAGAGATCAGAAAATGCCGCCGTGGGGTGCCCATCATTGCGGAAACGGCTTATTCATCGCCCGATGTCAGAAGAAAATCATTTATGGCAGGCTGCCATGAATACCTGGTCAAGCCCATTCCTCCGCAGGTACTGATCAGCACCCTGGAACACTACCTGTTCCCCGAGGGCAAGGTGATCAGAATGCAATTCAATTAAACCCGTTTTACGGCCGGTACACGTATTTTTCTATTTTCTGCATCAGCAGATCAACATACACGGGCTTGGTGATGTATTCGTCGCATCCGGCTTCCCGGGCCAGGTACTCTTCCCCGCTCAGGGCATAGGCGGTAATGGCCAGCACCGGCACCTTTTTATCCATGGATTTGATCTGCCGGGTAGCATCCAGTCCGTTCATCACCGGCATTTTGATATCCATCAGCACCAGATCAATCCCCGGATTCTCCCGGAATTTTTCCACCGCTTCCTGTCCGTTCCGGGCATAGATCATTTCAGCCCGTATCTTTTTCTCCATAATCTTTTGCAGATAAAAGAAGCTGGCCGGATCATCCTCCGCCACCAGAATTTTCAGGGGTACCTCACTATGTTCCGAAGAAATTCCCGCCAGGGTTTCCTTCCCGGGGACATGGGATTTCTCTCCCGCAGGCAGGACCAACCGGAACTCCGATCCTTTTCCGGGCTCCGTATCGACTGCAATGTTACCACCAAGAATCCCGGCAATACCCCTGGCAATAGACAACCCCAATCCACTGCCTTCAAATTTCCGTGTGCGTGATTCATCCTCCTGTGAAAAATGGGCAAAAATATTTTCGAGGGATTCCTTTTGTATGCCGGGCCCCGTATCCCTCACGAAAAACACCATCACATCCTTCTCCCTGCGTAACCCCAGCGTCACCTCCCCCTGGCCAGTAAACTTCAAGGCATTTTCTGTAAGATGCCCAAGAGCCTTTTTCAGCAGTTCGGGATCGGTTTCCAGAAAGGGATCGGTGAGGGATTCCGGAACCTCAAGGCCGGCCTGAAGCCCCTTGGCTTCGGCCCGGTTTCTGCACGTCATAAAAATATCCTGCAGAAGCTCCCGGCAATCCACCCGGGTGACGTTCACTTCCATATTCCCGGAAACAATCAGGGAGATATCCATGTAATTATTGATGGTGCTAATGAGGCGTTCGCTGCTCGACTGGAGCACCCGCAGAGCCTCTTCCTTTTCTTCCCGCGGCATGTCCTCACCCATCAGTATCTCGGCAAAACCCACGATTCCGTTCATGGGGGTGCGTACCTCATGGGAAATATTGTTCATAAAGGCTGTTTTCAGCCGGTCGCTTGCCTCGGCTTTCTCCTTGGCCTCGCGCAGCATATTTTCCGCCTCGAGCCGCGCCGTTACGTCATTGGCCAGCACCAGGCGATACTTTTTACCATCCCTTTCGGGCAGGGCATGGGAAGCGATCTCCACCATCATCAGGCTGCCGTCTTTTTTCCGGTGCCTCCAAACGCGCAAATGCCGGAAGTCTTCCGAAGAATTCTGAACAGCTTCCAGCAATTCAGGAACATCCTCTTCGGGCCTGATATTTTTCAGGGTCATTTTCGTAAATTCATCATAGGTATACCCATACTTGTTCACGGCCGCATCATTCACTTCCATGATCTGAAGGGTTTCCACCTCATAGATCAGCATAGGCACAGGATTGTTCACAAACATTTCCCGGTACCTTTTTTCACTCTCCTGCAGTGCGTTTTCCAGTTCCCTTCTTTCCGTAATATCATGCACAATGGAATAGAGCAATATTTTCCCTTCCATGGGAATGGGCCCGCTAAACACCTCCACATCCCGTATCTCCCCGCTGGCTTTCCGGTGCCTGAACTGGAAATGATTCCTTTTTTCCGCCACGGCATCTTTCATTTCCTTTTCCACCTCTTCCGCCGTGAGGGTATTGATATCCGCCATTTTTTTTGAGGTGAGTTCCTGGTGTGTAAATCCGTAAAAATTACAGGCAGCGGGGTTAACATCCACAATGGTGCCGTCCTCGGGGTCAATCAGCATCATCACTGCATGGTTGTTGCGGAAAAGGGATTTGTATTTTTCCTCGCTTTCTCTCAGTTGCTGCAAAGCCTGTTCCTTTTCCCGGGCTACTTTCCGTTTTTTCAACGCCTCCTGCACGGCATAAGGAAGACGGGTGCGGTGCTCTTTAATCACATAATCGGTGGCCCCGGCTTTCATGCATTCAACCGCCGTTTCCTCGTTCATGGAACCGGTCAGCACGATAAAAGGCAGATAGGGATCGGTTTCCCGTGTGATTTTCAGGGCATCCAGCCCGTTGAACCGGGGCATGGCATAATCGGATATCACCACATCGGGACGAAAGGTTTCCAAAGCTTTCCGGAAAGACGCCGGCTCATCCACCCTGGTGGTTTCTATTGCTGTTCCCGATTGCCGTATCTCCCTTACCGCCAGCTCATAATCGGTGGGAAGATCTTCTGCAAACAGAATTTTCAGGCGATTTTCCATAACCGGTTCTTTTTTATTAAATACGTGGCGGCTGGTTCAGCACCAGCCAGTACATCCCCAGATCTTTTACCACCTCCACGAACTTGTCAAAATCCACCGGTTTGACCAGGTAGCTGTTCACTCCCAGTTCATAACTATCAATAATATCCCTTTCCTCCCGCGAGGATGTCAGCACAACAATGGGTATTACCCTGGTGCGGGGATTGGATTTGACGGCTTTGAGCACTTCCATTCCGTCTACCCTGGGCAGCTTCAGGTCGAGCAATATCATTTTCGGCTGATCGGTTTTCTGCCGGTGGCTGTATTTCCCCCTGGCAAACAAAAAATCCAGCGCCTGCTCTCCATCGGATACATGCACCACCCGGTTGGCCAGGCGGCTTTTTTTCAACGCCCGCATAGCCAGTTCCGCATCATGGGGATTGTCTTCCACCAGCAGAATTTCTACGGCTTTTGTAGTGACTTTTTTTTCCATAATATACCCTCATATTATTCTGTAATCTTCTCAATCATATATGTTCTCCGGTTCGTCACACGCTATCCATGTTCTTTTTTGGTTTCCACGCCAGGTAACGGCAGGCTGAGCCAGAAGGTGGCCCCTTTCCCTTCTTCCCCTTCGGCCCATACTTCTCCTCCGTGCCGGTGCACAATGCGTTGCACAATGGCCAGCCCCACGCCGGTGCCTTCGAACTCTTCCGACCTGTGTAAGCGCTGGAACACCCCGAACAACTTGTGGGCATACTCCGGATTGAATCCCACCCCATGGTCTCTGACAAAATAGATCAGTTTGTTTTCTTTCCTGGTTCCGCCCACCTCGATCTTTTTCGTTTTTGACGGCATGGAATATTTTACGGCATTCGACAACAGATTCGTCCATACGTGTTTTATCAGGGACGGGTCGACCCGGGCATCGGGCATTTTGCCTATCTGCATGCGGAACAATTTTCTTGTGTCCTCCGGAACAATTTCAAGAAACACCGATCTCACCACCTCCGCCATATTCACTTTTTCGGGTTTGACGGATGTTCTGCCTGTGCGGGAAAGCTCCAGCAGGTCGGATATCAGTTTGTCCATCGTTTCTGCGCTTTCACGTACCACGCCGAACAGGCGCCTTCCTTCCCGGTCGAGTTGCGGGGCATATTCCTCTTCAATGATCCGGGCGAAGCCATCGATGGCCCTAAGCGGAGCCCGCAGGTCGTGTGACACCGAATAGGCAAAGGCCTCGAGCTCCTTGTTGGTAGCCTGAAGCTGGGCGGTTCGTTCCGTTACCCTTTCTTCGAGCTCCCGGTTGATATCCTCCAACCGCATGCGTGCTTCCACGATTTCCGTCACATCCTGGACCGTGGATACCATCACGGCCTGCCCCGGCACCGGTATGTTCACAGCATTTACATATTTCTTCTCTCCCTCCGCGGTGGTCGCCCTGATCTCTTCCCAGTGCATCCGGGATGGATCGCCGCTTCGGATGTCTTCCATCACCTTCTTCATGATCATGCCCCGGTACTCCGGATCGGGATACACCAGTTCGAAAAACCGTTCCACGCTGGTCAGCTCTTTGTTCGGCCAGCCGTAAATTTGCCCGAACATGCGGTTCATATAGGTGGCCTTCCCGGTCTGCGTTTCATTCACAGCCACACCTATGGGGAGATTGTCCAGGATCGACTGGATAAAGGCGTTCCTTTCCTCCAGCTTCTTCTGGTCCAGCTTCCTCCGGGTCAGATCGTGCAGTATCACATGAATGGCATTCACCCCTCCATAGGAAAAGGGAGCTGCCACCGTTTCCACTTCGACCACCTGGCCGTCAAGCCTGACCATTTTCTCTTCCACAGGGGGCACAGCCTCACCCGTTTCGTGCAGCACCCGTATTCGTTCCCGGACAAGATCGTGGCTGTCTGGATGAAATATTTCGTATATCGACTTCCCGACCAGTTCTTCGGGATTTTCAGCGCCGAACATTTCCAGGCAGGCTTTATTGGCCATGATCACCTTATCGAAAAGGTTGATAAAGATGGCATCGGGGGCATATTCCACCAGGCTGCGGTACCTTGACTCACTTTCCCGCAGTTCCATTTCGGCTTTTTTCTCTTCGGTGATCTCCTCGATATATAGAATAACGCCATCCACAGATCCGTCGGCATTATGCCATGGGCGGCATTCCCAGCGGGTAACTATTTTTTCTCCGTCTTCTCTTACAAATTCATCTTCTTCTTTGCGTGTGATTTTGCCTTTCAATGCATCCCTGTAAACTTTCTTCATCTCATCCGAAGTATCGGGCAAAACCTCATCATACACTTTCCCCATCAGCTCTGTTTCTTCCAGGCCGAAATGCTGCACGTAGCGTTCGCTCACAAAAATATATTTCATATCCCGGTCAAATACGGCAATGGCATCGGGATCGTGCCGGATGATATAATCCATCAGATAACGGGCATTCTCCAGTTCCTGGCGGGTGCGATGCCTTTCCACCATCAGGGCGATCAGCCGGGCTGCCCCTTCCAGCCTGAACTTGGCCAGTTCAACAATGAAGGGGGGACGGCTTTCATATTCTTCGGCTTTTTCCTGCAGGATTTCGGGGCTGGTACCATATTTCTCCGCCAGCTCATTCAGGGTTTCCCGGTCCCGCGGGGGGTTGCCGTAGCCAAAATTGATGGATCCAATAATTTCCTCTCCCGCCCTGATGGGAACGGCATACAGGTGGATTCCCCCGGCACATTCGATATCTACAGGGCCATTGGTTTCCATGCTCTTCACTGCCGCATCTTTCCAGCAGGATTCATGGCAATGCCACCTGCCCGATTGCAGTGCTTCGGCCAGGTTATCCGTTCCGCAGAGCTCAAACGAACACCGGTCCATGAAACGGCACCATCCCGAGGAAAAAATGCCTGCCGCGTAATCCCCGTTCTTTTCGTACACGGCGCTGGAAGTTCCCAGCAGGTCCATGAATTCGCCGATAATGCCGTTAAGGGCTTCCTTCCCCACCGCCTCCAGGATCAGTCCTCCGCGATTGAGCCGGGTAATGTCACCGTACACCGGTGCATGAATGTGGTCCCTGAAATCCCCGGGTTGCAGCAGCCATTCTATTTTCTTCAGTTCTTCGCGTGTTTCCCTCTCTTTTTCTTCCAGCTCCATATATTCAATGGAAAAAGAAATATCCATGGCCAGTTCGTCGAGCAACCTGATCTCCTCCTCATCAAAAAAATGCGGTGCGGAAGCATACAGGGTAAAAATCCCCCAGAGTTCCTCGCCAACCTTCAGGGGGAAAACCGCCATGGAACGAAAACCCGCCTGCCGGGACTGATCATGCCAGGGAGCCAGGGCCGGTTCTGCCATGATGTCGTTCACAATGATCCGTTCGCCCGTTTGAATGCACCTGAATACTGGCCGGGCACTCTCGCTGCTGTCGTGCATATCGGGAATAACCCCTTCCGCATCCATCTCAGCCTGGGTATCGAAGGCTACCATATCCACCTGTTCGGTGCCCGGGTCATATTTCCCCAGCCAGGCAAGCAGAAATTCCCCTTTGCCGGTGGCAATGCGGCACACCTCCCGGTACAGCGCTTCTTTGTCCCTGAAACGGATAATGGCCTGGTTGATATCGCTCAGCACGGCGTATACCCGGTTGAGCTTCCTCAGTTTTTCGGCCGTTTCCGCTTTTTCCTTAATGGAAGCAATATACTGCTGCCTCCAGATCATTCCCATCAATCCCCCGGTAAGGACCAGCAGGGAAAACACCATCATGGCCAGGTTCCTGCGCACTTCAGCCAGGGGCTCAAGTGCCTCTTCCTCATCCACATTGGCCACCAGGTACCATTCCGAACCCGGCACATGCGCCACACAGGAAAAGACTCGAGTGCCCCGGTAGTTTGTTCCCCGCGTAATGCCCATGTGACCGGTAACCGCCTGCACCGCCGGCAGACTCATTTCGCTCACCGGCACCCTCAGGTTCAGGGCGGCATCGGGGTTGAACCTCAGGGAATTGAGGAATACCACCTCGTCACCTTCCCTCCGTACAATCAGGGTTTCTTCCGTCCGGCTCGGTACGGGCCAGCGGTTGATCATGGGATACAGGTAGGTTTCGGGATCGATCCGGAAACCCAGCACCCCGATCACCGTACTGTCGGGTCCTTCCTGAATGACCGGTGTAAGTACTGACAGGTAGATGTTCCCGTCGTATTCATTCATATAAAAATCTTCCCACATGATGCTCCCCGAAACAAGCGCTTTTTGCAGGTCCTGGTGAAAAGCATGCGGGATGGGAACAGTACCCGTCGGCCAGGCAATCAGTTCCCTGCCCGAGGTATCGTGCAGGCAGATGCGGTCGTAGTCGTAGGCCTCCCTGATCTGCCTCAGCCAGATCCTCAGCCTTTCCTCTGATTCACCATTTTCTTCTTCAATATAGCGAGAAACCAGACTGCTGAAATTGTCATTCCTGTAGTATACCGATGCATCAGAAAATCTTTCCTGGCGCCAGCGGGTCAGCTCGGAAATTTTCAGTTCCGCCACCGCTGCAAGTTCATTTTCCACCTGCCGGATGATTCCCTGCTTGTAGTTCCTGAAATAATGGAGGGTGGCAAATGCCAGGAGGCCGGCCAGTACAATGAATGCTGAGATCAGCAGCAGGGTTCTCGGCTTGACAGATCGGGCTGGGAGCATAGTCAGGTGTTTTCGGGCCGGCAGTCTGTTTCACCGGTATTAAGTTAAACGTTACGTATACAAAATTTATGGCATACTACATTTATATATATTTCGATAAATTAGTTTATTAAGGTATGATAAAACCCTGAAAAACGCAAGGGCAATTTTTGTTTGGTATTACTTTCCCCATCCCGCTTCCCGTTCGGCCGCCTGTTGGAGCCATGCGGGCACGATATTTTCCAGAAAATACTGCTTTTCTTCGTTCAGCGCTTTCATATCCAGACCCACGAGAGCCTGTGCCCTGGCTTTGGTTGATAAGTCCGGATAAGGCACTTCTCCTTCGTATCCTTTTTTCAGAAGCAGGCGGGCCAGCCCGATACGGGTTTCCTGTACCCTGTCGATGGCGGTGCCGATCAGCCGGCTGAGCTCCACAGGCGAATGGAAGGAGCCCCCATGGGTGGCGGCGGCATAATCCCATCTCCACTGGGCATGCCGTATGCCTGTGAGGATATCTTCCATTTCGTCTTCCGTGGCGCCGAGTTTCCAGGCTTCTGCGGCTTCCACATGGGCCCTCACCAGCAAGCGCTCCAGCTGGTCGCGGTTTTCCAGGATCTGTTCCTGGCGCCGGTACACATTGGCCACCAGTTTTTCCGTTTCTTCCCGGTGGCACACCTGGCAGGAACTGGCCACGTTGTTCAGGGAGCTTTGAATGTGGTGATCGGTAAATTTCACTCCTCCCTCGCTTTTATAGGGCATGTGGCAATCGGCACACGCCACGCCGCGGTCGGCATGGATCCCGGTCATATAGACCTCGTAATCGGGATGCTGGGCTTTCAGCATGGGAGCGCGGCTCAGGGCATGGGTCCAGTCGGCAAAACCATACCCGTCATAATACGCTTCCATTTCTTCGGCGGAGAAGCCATTGTCCCACGGAAAGGTAAGGTAATTGCCTTCTCCCCTGAAATAATATTCCACGTGACACTGGGCGCACACCAGCGAACGCATTTCCTGATGGCTGGCCCGGCCGATGTCCTTCCCCATGCGTTCATAAGCTTCGAGCAGGGCCGGCCGGGTGATCCTCAGGTTCATGGTTTCGGGGTCATGGCAGTCGGCGCAGCCGATAAAATTCACGATCTGCGGCCCGCGCGAAGCCCAGGCTCCCCGGTAAAACTCTTCCACCCCCACTTCCGACATCACCCGGGGTACATCGGGACTTTTGCAGGTCCAGCAGGTATTGGGCATGGGGCCTTCACCTGGGGCGGTGGGACCGCCGGTACGGAGAATTTCATGAATATCCTGCACCGCGTAATAATGCCCCCTTCCCTGGTTGTACTCTTTGGAAAAGCTGTAGCCCGCCCACAGCACCACCAGCCGGGGATCCACTTCCAGCATGTCGATAAAGGCGCTCCCGTTGTGCCGGCTCCGGAAGGAAGTATCGGCTGTCTGCAGATACGACTGATACTCCCTGGGAAAATTCTGTCCCCAGATTTCATTCCGGGGTTCGAATTCGCGGATATCCACCTGGGGAGTATAGGCAAAAACCGCTTCGGCGCGCCTTTCCACAATGGACGCTGCCAGCAGTCCCAGAAGAAAAACGACCACAACAGTCAGGCAGAACAGGAACCAGCCGACCCAGGGTTTTTTTTCGGTAATGTTCCGGATGGATTTCATGGGTTAATCTTTTTGTGTTTCGGTTAGTTTTTTCAGCCAATCGGGAACCGGGCTCTGCGGAAGGGGGACTCGTGCGTTGGGCGTACTCGACAGGCTATTCACCCTTCCGTGGGGCACTTCCCGGTGGCAGTCCCGGCAAAGACGGCCGGTCATCTCTTCCAGATGAGGGCCTGTTCCCGCCAGGTAACGGAAATGATCCAGCAGGTGATCATGACACCGGATGCAATTGTTCTGAACCACCTCCCTTCCCTCTTCCTTGATATGTATCACCTGAGGCTCCTTCCGCAACGTGAAAACGGTGGCATGCCGCAGGCCGTCTTTGGCCTTGAAATAATATTTGTTCAGCACATTATTATGCGGAACATGGCAATCGTTGCAGTGGGCCCATTCGCGATGCGAGCTGTGGCTCCACGTAGCATACTGCGGAGCCATAATGTGGCAGTTGACACAGGTTTCGGGCTTGTCGGAAAAATAGGAAGGGGCTTTGGAAAGGTACAGGGTAAAAAGGATCAGGCCGGAGAATATCGCCACCAGGCCCAAAACGGGCCAGCGCCACTTTTTCGGCGGGTTGATCCGTTGAAAGAATTGACGCCGCATATCACAACAAAATCAAATATGAATATAGGAAATAACACGAATACTACAACAGGAATAGGAAATGCTGTACAACAAATTGGCCTAACCTTCAGCTACCTCCTTTACTGCCATTTAATTACCATCAGATCGGCCGGTTCGCCAAACGGGTTGTTCCACCCCCTGGGAAGGCCGGCAGGCAGGTAAACCCCTTCCGGTGAATCCATGTGCCTGGTTGTTTTCTCCAGCAACAGTTCCACCCTTCCTCTTTGTACCATAAAAACAACCGGTTGGTGATTGATGTGCAGGGGCAGCGATTCACCGGGTTCGAGCCTGAGGGAGACCAGTTCCAGTCCGGGGGCCCGGAACAATCGTTTGCCAAGAGGTTTCTCCAGAATAATACCGGCTTCTTCTGGATGGATGTAAACAGGTATTGCTGGTAAATGGGGCATAACACGACAGGTTTACATCTGATCGAAGAACCGGCTTTTTCTCACCTCCGCCTGGGTTTTTTCGTTTTTCAGGCCAATGAGATTGACCAGCACAAGGATAAATGTTGCCACACCCGCCAGGGATAACAGAATGTTCAAAACATACCCGTAGGGAACAAAGTATTGCAGAACAAATACTCCCAGGGCAGCCCAAACCCCGGCACACCACGGACAGGTGATCAGCGATTTGAGTGACACCATGAGACCGAACCGTTCATTGGCCCGGATAAAATCGCGAAAAACTTTAAAAATGCGGTCGTAAACCAGAATGCGGGTGAGGCGGTAAGTGGCCAGGGCCATGACGACCCATTCCCGTACGGAAACATCTTCAAATCCCTTCCCGTATTTTTCAAAAAAATAACCCGTTGTGGCCGCCAGAGCGGTGTAAACCACCAGAGAAACCAGGTTCCAGATTTTTTCTTTTGTCGTGATACCGGGCATTGGATTGTTTTTCTTGTTGTTCCGGTCTGAAAAATAGACATTTTTTTCCACATACATCCCTTTTCCGGATTTTACCGTTCATGATTCCCGGGTATATGGTTTTTAAACACTTGCATTTGGAAGAACTTTGTGTATTTTTCGAAAAAAAACAAAACATTCCTTTGATATGAACAAATTACTGATGGTATTCCTGATCGCCGCATTCACTACCCTGGCGGGTGTTTCACAGGATACCGGCTATGTATTTCAAATGGTGCAGGACATTCCCTGCACCCCTGTCAAGGACCAGCACCGGACCAGCACCTGCTGGAGTTTTTCATCCGTATCTTTTTTTGAATCGGAATTGTTGCGCATGGGCAAGCCCGAAACAGATCTCTCGGAAATGTTCATTGTACGGCATACCTATGAAGGCAAAGCCGACAAGTACGTTCGCATGTCGGGAACCGTGAATTTTGCCGGAGGAGGCGCCTTCCACGATGCCCTGAATGTGCTGAAAAATTACGGGCTGGTGCCGGAAGCCGCTTACCCGGGCCTGGAATATGGAGATGAACAACACAACCACCGTGAACTGGATGCCGTTCTTAAAGGATATATGGATGCCGTAATCAAAAATCCGAACCGCAAGCTAAGCACTGCCTGGATGAAGGGATTCCGGGGGATCCTCGATGCCTATCTGGGAGAATCTCCCGAAACGTTTACCTGGCAGGGAAATACCTTCACTCCGGCAAGCTTTGCTGAATCACTGGGGCTGGATCCTGACGATTATGTTATTCTCAGCAGCTTCACTCACCATCCTTTTTATGAGCCTTTCATACTGGAAGTACCCGACAACTGGGCCTGGGGGACCTGCCTGAACCTCCCCCTGGAAGAATTCGGAAGGGTTATCGATCATGCCCTGAACAAAGGATTTACCGTAGCCTGGGCCAGTGATATGAGCGATCCGGGTTTTACTTCTGCCGGCCTGGCCATCGTGCCTGAAAAACCATGGGAAGAAATGGATGACAGCGAAAGGATGAATGCGCTGGAAAGTCCGGCAAAGCAACGGGTCATCACACAGGAAATGCGGCAGGCGGGCTTTGATAACCTCACCACCACCGATGATCACGGCATGCACCTGGTGGGATGCGCTACCGATCAGCTGGGAAACCGTTACTACCGGGTGAAAAACTCCTGGGGCATTACGGGAAATTATGAAGGATTCTGGTATGCCAGCCGGGAATATGTTCTGTACAAAAGCACCAACATCATGGTGCACCGGGATGCCATTCCCCGGGATATTGCTTTGAAACTTGGGCTGGAATAATGCTTCATGGTACCATTTACCTGAAACTCCGGGTTGTATCCGGCGATTCAGATCTATCTACGTCCTCAAATTCGCAAGTCTTTTTGAGAAAACAATCAATATATCGTTATTCAATCAATTACTGAAAAAAACCATCACCTGTCAGGTGAAATAAAATTCGTACTTGTCACTTTATCTTTGATACATTCATGCCACCAGCCCCTCAGGCCGGTTTCGTTTGCCGCCCTGGGGCAAACGACCTGCTTTTTTCAGGGATGAAAAAAGCAGGCAAAAAAATCCTCCGGCTACTGATGCTTTTATGGAAAAACGACGGCGGAGGAAAGCCTGCCGCGATCCAAACCCGTCCCTGACAGCGCTTCGCCTGTCAGGGACTCAGACAGGATCGCTGCACAGGCCATGGCGCATTTTTCCCTGCTATGTTTTTCTCATAAAACCCTCAGAGGCTTATTTTTATAATTTATCAGGAAGGAAGAAGCTGTCTAAGAAAATTCTCAACCGCAAAGGATACAGGGTATGTACGAAAAATGCTGAGTATATATTACTG
>Ga0209614_1000547_pt1 | contig 32370 bp, 30 predicted proteins | sample BlaSprsedimmetaG_FD_185484 | JGI IMG/M metagenome (GOLD analysis project Ga0209614, IMG submission 185484) | Hot spring sediment bacterial and archeal communities from California, USA to study Microbial Dark Matter (Phase II) - Blank Spring... ... | reverse complement strand
GCTTCGAGGAGCGCAAGGCAGTCCGGAGGACCAAGTGGCACGGGTGCCCTTTCTTTTGGTTCGTTTTCTTTGGGCAAGCAAAGAAAATGAACAATAAAATCAATAGATAATTGACATCTTGACAGGTGTTATTCTCCTCATTCGGCCCCGCAACGCGGGGTGGGGCGCTGCCGACTCCCTGAGCAGCCGGGCATCACGGCTCCCTGTACACCGGGCAGGGACGGGCCGGGTCATAGTTCCGGTAGATCGGGTCGCCGATTTCCTCATGACAGGGAAGGCACAGCCCGACCCGCAGGATGCGGCGGAGTTCCTCGCCGTTGAAGGGCCGCAGGCTGTCCCGTGAACCGTGCTGCAGCGGCGTGCCGTCGATGGTGACGAAGGTGTCGAGCCCCACCGTCCCGCCGGGCAGGGTGTCGATCCCCCGGTCGACCGGGTAAAACTTCCACTCGCCGTTTTCCCTGGTTACGGTCCCTTCCCCGAGGCCGACTGTTTTGGGGGAGGCGTGACAGTCCGGGCAGGTCCGCCCCTTGGTCTGGGTGGTGTGGGGATTGATGGCGGCCATGGTGAAACGGTTGAATCCGCCTTTGATTTTCCCCTCTTCGTCGATGAGGGTCACCACGTCCTGGCAGCCCGGGGTGACGATGACCACCTCGTCATTCCATACCGCCAGCATGGGTTTCTCGTAGCGGAGGTAGGAACGGCCTTCCTCCCACCAGCCGGGGGTTTCTTCCAGGGTCAGTTTGTCCAGGTGGGTTTCCCCCGCATCCCGCTTGACGTGACAACCGTAGCATTGCGGCACCCAGGTTGAATGGCAGGATTCGCAGGTCAACCGCTTGTGACCCGGGTACAGGCAGGCATCCTCTCTGGGCAGGTTCAGGGGCCGTTCCTTGCCGTCATTCTTGCCCGTCAGCACGTACCGGTCCCCTTTTTGGACAATATTGTTTGCCTGCATGTTTTTGCGGGTGGTGCCGGGGTTAGTGGAATGGCACATTTCACAGCTGATTTCAAGCTGTTCCTCGTAATGGGCGTACCTGGTGCCGTCGCCCATGATCTCGTCCCTGGTATGGCAGTCGATGCAGCTCATGCCTTTTTGGTGATGGACATCCTCGGCGATTTCCAGGTAAAAACGGTCTCCGGCCAGCCGCCTGGAAGAATGGGTTCCGTTTTCGTAGGGAGTGCCGTAGCCTTCGGACTCGTACTTGCCGACATAGGACAGGCCGATCCGGCCGCTGCGGTTATGACAGCGGATGCAGTTGTCTTCGGAGATTTTTTTGGTGATCAGCGGGTGGGGCTTTTTGCCCTCCGCGTCAGCCACGTAGCCGGATCGGTCAAACGAGGTGACCGTGGTCAGGGAGGCGCCCTCGGGCAGGGCAAAGTGGCAGGCGGTGCAGCCGCCGCCCTTTTCACTGAAGAACAGCGGGGCGCCGGGGATGTCGTTTTTCTGCTTCCACAGGTGGCAGGTGGCGCACAGCTTCCTGAAGTAGTCGATGGCCAGCGAGGTTTCGCCGCTTTCCAGAAGCTGATCGACGGAATAGTCTCCATCCTGGGTTTCGGCCTCGCCCCAGTAGTGGAGGAGGGTGGCCAGAATACCGCGGTTGGTGGCCATCAGGGAGTTCTTCACCTTATGGGGATCCGCCGGGTGACAACCCTCCATGCCGCAGGTCTGCTCCACAAACCGCAGGTCGCCGGGATCAAGGACCATGCCCTTGTGGGCCGTTTCCTTGTCGATGCTCATGGCGTCCCCGAGATGGCAGGGGGAGCAGCCGATCAGTTTGGCGTCATGGGCCGGGTCGAGTTTTTCCTCGGTATGGCAGGACAGGCACATGTCCACGAAGCCGGAGATGGTCACCGCCGGTTCGGCCGGCCGCTCGGTTGTCTGTTCACGCAGTACCAGATATCCGGTCAGGCCGATGATGACCGGCAGAAAGATCAGGGAGGAGAGAAGCCTGGCTGGGGGTCTGGACATGTATCAGCCCTTGAAGTTCTGAACAATCGGATACCTGCGGCCGGGGCCGAATGCCTTGGTCGTCACCCTGAGGCCGACGGCCGACTGCCTCCGCTTGTATTCATTCAATTTGATCCGCCTGATGATGTCATCGACGACGGGGCGGGCAAAACCTCTGGCCTCGATCTCTCCGGCGGAAAGCTGTTCCTCGAGATAGGCCTGCAGGATCGCGTCGAGTATATCATAAGGCGGCAGGTCGTCCCGGTCAAGCTGGTCCGGCTTGAGTTCGGCGGTCGGCGGCCGGCTGATGATCCGCTCCGGGATGATTTCCCTGTCCCTGTTGACGGCCCGGGCCAGGGCGTAGACCATCTGTTTCGGCACGTCGGCCAGCACCGCCAGGCCGCCGCTCATGTCCCCGTACAGGGTGCAGTAGCCCACGGCCATTTCCGATTTGTTGCCGGTGGACAGCAGCAGGTGGCCGAATTTGTTGGACAGTGCCATCAGTAGGTTGCCGCGGATGCGGGCCTGGATGTTCTGTTCGGTTACATCCTCTGCCAGGCCGCTGAAGAGAGGGGCAAGGGTTTCCCGGTAGGCCTCCATGGTCCGGGCTATGGGGATGATTTCAAGTCCACAGCCAAGGTTGGCGGCCAGCCGGCGGGCGTCGTCGGTGCTTGCCTGCGAGGTGTAGGGTGAGGGCAGGGCGACGGTCAGCACATTTTCCGCGCCCAGCGCCAGGCAGGCGATGACGGCGGTCACCGCGGAATCGATGCCGCCGGACAGGCCCAGCACCGCCGACCGGAATCCGGACTTGTGCAGGTAGTCGCGGACGCCGAGGGTCAGGGCGCTGCAAACCGCGTCGATGGAATCGGCCGGCCAAGGACATTCCCCGCCGGTCTCCAGCTTCTCCGTGTCGACCACCAGCATGTCCTCGACAAACCCGGCGGCGCAGCAGCAATGTCCGCCCGCCGGGGTGATGGCCATGGAGTGGCCGTCAAAGATGAGCGAATCCTGGCCGCCGACCTGGTTGACGTACAGGATCGGCCGGCGGTGGCGGCGGGCAAGCGACGTCAGGATGTTCTTCCGTTCGCCCAGTTTGCCGTGGTGATAGGGGGAGGCCGAAATGTTGACCAGCAGGTCGGGCCTGGATCCCTGCGGAGCGAACATCCTGCTCACCGGGTCCCGGGCGTAGCCCCGGTCCCGATGCCAGATGTCCTCGCAGACGGTCAGGCCGAGGCGCAGTCCCTCCAGCTCGGCAACGGTCGAATCGGAGCCGGGCTCGAAATACCTGGTTTCATCGAACACGTCGTAGGCGGGCAGCAGCTGTTTTCTCGCCCTGGCCGTTTCCGCCGCGTCGTCAACCAGGATGGCTGAATTGTGCAGGGGTTTGCCGCTGCCGGATCGTTCTTCCATCACGCCGAGAATGACGCCGATCCCCCGCAGCCGGGGCAGCAGATCACGCAGGGCGGCGTCATGGGCGGCGATGAAGTCTCCCCGTTCGAGCAGGTCCTGGGGGGGATACCCGCAGAGGCTCAGTTCCGGAAAAATCGCCAGCCGGCAGCCCCTGTTTCTGGCCAGTTCGGCAAAACGGCTGATTTTTGCGCAGTTGGCGGCGAAATCGCCGATCACGGGATTGGTCTGCACCAGGGCTATTTTCATTGCCAGGACCTCATGTCGTGCGTGGGTGAGGAATGGAGTCGGCAGTTGGCAGCAGCCTGCCCCGCACTGCAGGGACGATTGAGGAAAATAACATGTTTGCAACCTTCCTGTATCGGCTGGATGGTTTTTCGATACACATACGAGCGGTCATGTGACAACAGCAATGCACCGGTCAGGGTACCGGATCCATGCCTTCCAGCCGCAGCAGCTTTTTTTTCATCCCCAGGCCGCCGGCAAAGCCTGTCAGGTTCCCGTCGGCGCCGATAACCCGGTGGCAGGGAATGATGAGCGGCAGGGGGTTGGCGTTGGCGGCGCCGCCGACGGCCCTGGCCTTGTTGCGGTGGCCGAGCCGCAGGGCTATGTCTCTGTAGCTCGCGGTCCGGCCGTAGGGGATTTTGCCGATCTCCTCCCAGACCCGAAGCCGAAAGGGGGTGCCGGTCAGGGACAGGGGCAGGGAAAACACGGTCCGGCGGCCGTCCAGGTATTCCATGATCTGCCGTGCCGCCTCGTCAAGAATCTGGTTCCTGCCCGCATCCGGATACCAGGAAGACAGTTCCCTGCGTTCGGTCCCGGGAAGGACGATTCCGGTCAGGCCCCGGCCGTCGGCAAAAAGGGTCACCCTGCCGAGGGGCGTGTCGATGGAGCTTGAGTAGATGTTCACCGTGATCATGGTTCAGTTTCTCCTGGTTGCGGCCCGCATGAAGTTGAGCCAGATGGGAGCGGCGGCCTCGCCCCCGGTTTCCCCCCGCCCCAGGGATTTGCCCCGGTCATGGCCGACCCAGACACCGGCGAGCAGTCCAGGGGTAAAGCCGATGAACCATCCGTCCCGGTTGTCGTCGGTGGTGCCCGTTTTACCGGCGCTGTCCGGCAGTCCCCGGGCCTTTTGCCCGGTTCCCCGGCTGATGACCTCTTCCAGCAGGTCGGCAACCAGCCGGGCGGTGGAACTGCTGATGACCTGTTTCGGCTGGGGATTGGTCCAGGGGAGGGGATTGCCATGCCGGTCCCGCACTGCGGTGATACAGACCGGGGGCATGAATTTTCCCCCGTTGGCAAAGACGGTGTAGGCGCCGGTCATTTCCAGCACGGAAACCGGAGAGGCGCCGAGGGCGAGGGTCAGTTCCGGTTCCAGCCGGGAGGTGATGCCGAGATTTTCGGCCAGTCTCACCACCTCGCCCACCCCGGTTTGCCGGAGCAGCTTGATGGTGACAATGTTGCGGGAAAAAACCAGGCCGTCGCGCAGGGTGGTCGGCCCGTAATGGTGTCGGTTCCAGTTCCGGGGGGTCCAGGAAGAACCGTCTGGGTTGCTGATGGTCAGCGGCGAATCGTCAATGAGCAGATCGGGCCGCAGGCCTTTTTCAAAAGCGGCGGTGTAGATCAGGGGCTTGAAGACTGAACCGGGCTGTCTTTTTGCCTGGACGGCCCTGTTGAAGGGGCTGGCGTTGAAGTCCGTTCCCCCGGTCATGGCCCTGATGCGCCCGGTTTTGGGCTCAATGGCCACCAGGGCCGCCTGCGGCCCGGATGGGTCGCGAAGCCGCTGCTGAATGGATGCCGATCCTTCCCTGACGGTCCTGACCGCCTGCTCCTGCAGAAAGGGGTCAATGGTGGTCGTGACCGTCAGCCCTTCGTACAGCAGCTGTTCGGCCCCGAATTTCTTTTCAAGCTCCTGCCGCACATACTGGGTAAAATAACCGTACAGGTCGTGCTGCCTGCCGGGATCATGGAAACGCAGCTTGCGCTGAAATGCATGCCGGGCTTCATCGGGGGAGATATATCCCTCATCGGCCATCCGGTTGAGCACATACCGCTGCCGGGTCCGGGCTTCATCAAAATGGGTCAGGGGGGAATAGCGTGAGGGCGACTGGGGAAGACCGGCCAGCAGGGCTATCTCGGCCAGTTCCAGCTGGTCCGCCCGTTTGTTGAAATAGGTCCGGGCAGCGGCCTCGACGCCGTAGGCCCCTTCACCGAGGTATATTTCGCTCAGGTAAATGGCGAGGATGTCCTCCTTGCTCAGCATCTTGTCCAGGCGATAGGCCAGGAGGGCCTCCTTGATTTTGCGGGAGTAGCTCTTTTCCCGGGTCAGCATCAGGGAGCGCGTTACCTGCTGGGTTATCGTGCTGCCCCCCTGGGCGCGGTGGCCCGATTGCAGGTTGCGGACCAGGGCCCGGAAGATGGACCAGGCGTCCAGACCGCCATGATCCCAGTACCGACCGTCTTCGGCGGCCACAAAGGCCTGGGGAATGAGCGGATTCATCTCTTCGTAGCGCAGGACGACGCGGTTCTGTTCGTAGATCGCATCGATGAAATTGCCCCGGTTGTCAAGGAGGGTGGTGGCGACGGGCGGCCGGTAGTCGTCAAAGGTCCTGATGTCGGGAACATTCAGGGAAAGGAACCAGCCCAGGCCGCTGCCGATGAGCAGGGTGGCGATGCCGGCGGCAATCAGGAGAAAGGTTATGATGTCGTTGTGGTTGCGCGGCCGTGATCGGCTGCCGCGGCTTCGTTTTGCGGGTTTTCCCGGCGGTTTTTTTCTTGCAGCCACGAAAAGGTCTCTAACGGTTGCCGGTTGAGGTTTACGGATGCGACCGGGGGGTACATGGTGTATAGTTACGGTTCCTGCGGGGCCGGTTTTCTGCTCGTTATTCTATATTACGTTTTGCGCTTGGGGACAAGCTGTGTCTAAAATCCGTATTCTTTCTGAACACCTTGCCAACCAGATAGCGGCCGGGGAAGTGGTCGAACGGCCCGCCTCGGTGGTCAAGGAGCTGGTGGAGAACAGCCTTGATGCCGGCGCGGGGCGGATATCCGTCCAGGTCGAGGGCAGCGGCACCCGGCTGATCAGGGTGATTGACGACGGTGAAGGGATGGACGCGGACGACGTCCTGCTTTCCCTGGAGCGCCACGCGACCAGTAAGCTGGGCACCGAGGGTGGCCTGGAAAAAATTGCAACCCTCGGGTTCCGGGGGGAAGCCCTGCCCAGCATCGGTTCCGTTTCCTGGCTGACGCTCTGGTCCAGGCCTGCGGACCGGCCCACCGGCACCAGGGCGGAGATCAGGTACGGGGTCCTGCGGGAGGTGCAGGAAGCGGGGTGCGCCAGGGGCACCGTGGTCGAGGTGCGCCACCTGTTCGGCAATGTCCCGGCCCGCAGAAAATTCCTCAAGAGCGCCCGGACCGAGCTGCACCACATTGCGGAAGTCCTGCGCGGTCAGGCCCTGGGGCACGTGGGGGCGGCGTTTTCTCTGGAGGCGGAGGGCCGTCCTGTTGTCAACCTGGTCGGCGGGGATGATCTGGAGGCCCGTGTCCGGGAACTGTATCCCGACCGCGAGTTCTGGCTGCGTCTCGGACCGGCGGACGAAGCGGGCGGGTTCGGCCTGGAGGGGTTCCTTTTTCATCCCGGGTCAGCTCCCGCCGGAAGCGACCGGCTTCGCATCCTGGTCAACTTCAGGCCTGTCCAGGACCGCATGATCCGGCACGCGGTCATGGAAGGGCTGCATGGATTTCTCATGAAGGGGCGGGCACCGGCCGGGGTCCTGCTGCTGACGGTTTCCCCGGAGCAGATTGACGTCAATGTCCATCCCGCCAAACTGGAGGTCCGCTTCCGGCGTTCCCGCGATGTCCACCGCTTCATCGTCCAGGCCGTGACCACCGCCCTGGAAAAGTACCAGGATGCGGTCCGGTCTGATCTTTTTGCCGTGCCGCCGCCCGTAAATGCCGGGAGGCTTCCGCCTCCGTCGGCCGCAACAGCACCGTCCGCCTCACCCGGACCGGCACCGGTGCTTTTCCGCGGTTTGCAGGAGGGAACGGTGACCGCCGAACCGCCTGCCGGCCTCAGGCGGAGAACGGAGAGGGAGACACGCGGTTCCGCCGCCCGGGACCTGCAGGAAGGGAAAAGGGAGGAAGTCTTCGCCGGTCTCACCCTGATAGGCACTCTCGCCGATCTTTACCTCCTCTGTGAAAAGGATGGGGAGCTGGTGGTGATTGATCAGCATGCCGCCCACGAACGCATTCTCTACCAGCAGTTGCGGACAGGATACGTGCAGCGGCAAGCGGCCGGCCAGAACCTGGTGTTCCCCCTGACCCTGGAACTCGCCCCGGATTTGAGCGAGGCGGCGGCGGCCCACGTTCCTGACCTCGAACGGCTGGGGTTCGGCATCGAGCATTTCGGCGACGAGACCTGGGTGATCAAATCCGTCCCGGCTCCGCTGGGCGCGGCGGACCCCCGGGAACTCATCGTCGAGGCCGTGGAACTGCTGGCTGCAGGATCCGGCGGTACGGAGACAGGGGCAATCCCGGAGCGGGTGGAACGGCTGTTGGCGACCATGGCCTGCAAGGCCGCGGTCAAGGGCGGCAGCCGTCTTGCCCCCCGCGAGATGCTCGAACTGCTTGCCCGGATGCGGGAAACGGACGTTTTTTCCCATTGCCCCCACGGCCGCCCGGTTTTCCGGCGATTTTCCCGCCGGGAAATAGCCCGGTGGTTCAACCGGACGTAGAAGATGCGGACAGGGTCCCTCGGTTCATCGACAGGAGCATGATTTATCGTCGCTTCGGCAGAACCGGGCTCAGGATGCCTGTCCTGTCCGCCGGTTTCATGCGGGCCATGCACTCCTGGCAGCCTTTTCCCGCCCGGGAAATCCCCCCCGGAAGCCAGGGCAATTTCGACCGGATCGTTCAGCAGGCTTTGGCCCTGGGAATCAATCACTTTGAAACCGCCCGGGGCTACGGCACCTCCGAGCAGCAGCTCGGCACGGCTCTGCGGCGGGTCGGGGATCGGGACAGCTACCTGCTGCAGACCAAAATCCGGCCCGCCGACGCCCCGGAAGCCTTCATCGCCGATTTCCATGACTCCCTGGGGCGGCTGGGTGTCGACCGCGTCGACCTGCTGGCTGTCCACGGCATCAATGATTACCGCTCCCTGTGGCAGACCTGCCGTCCCAACGGCTGCCTGGCAGCGGCCCGGGAACTGCAGCGCAAGGGTCTGGCGGGCTGGATCGGTTTTTCCGGGCATGGGACTCCCAAGGTTGTCCTGGCCGCGCTCCGCCATTCCGGGGACGGGGGCTTTGATTACGTCAACCTGCACTGGTACTACATCTGGCAGGTCAACGCCCCAGCCCTGGAAGAAGCGGCCCGGCAGGATATGGGCGTGTTCATCATCAGCCCCACGGACAAGGGAGGGATGCTGCACAACCCGCCGGCACGGTTTATCGAGCTGTGCCGCCCCTGTCCGCCGATGGTCTTTAACGACCTTTACTGCCTTGAACGGCCGGAGGTGCATACCATCAGCATCGGCGCCGCCCGGCCGGAGGATTTTGCGTCCCATGTCGCGGCCCTTGACCTGCTCGGGCGGAGCAGGTCCCTGCTCAGGGACATCGACCTCCGTTGCCGGGGGGAAATGGCAAAGGTCACCGGCAGCCCCAGACCGGAAGCGCTCTGGGCGAAACTGCCGCCGTGGCATTCAACGCCGGGCTATATCAATATTCCCTTCATTCTCTGGCTGGCCAACCTTGTCCGGGGATGGGGGCTCGAGGAGTTCGCCCGCCGCCGCTACGGGCAGCTTGGCCGCGACGTGTACTGGGTGCCCGGCAACAATGGCGGCGACGCCGGACGGTATGATCTGGGGGCCATCGCCGGCCGGGCCGGCCTCGAAACCGCCGAACTTGGGCGGCTGCTGGCCGAAGCCCATGCCATGCTCAGCGGCCCGGAGCTCTGACAGCCCATACGGCTACGGACTTTTTTGCCGTTGCCGGATCTCCCGGCGCAGCCGTTCGCTCAACTCTTCGGCCAAGGCCTTTTCCTCGTCGTCAAGCAGGCCGGCGGCGGCGTCCCTGTTCGCGAGAGCTTCCGGATAGTCGTGCTCCGCAGCCAGGGTCAGCCAGGCGTAGGCCTGGACCGGATCGGATCCGGGAGCAGCACCTTCCAGGTGGAGGAGGCCGAGATGGAACTGGGCCATGGGCAGGTCCTGGACGGCGGCCCGCCGGTACCAGTAGGCGGCCTCGGTCGAGCTTTGTCCGACGGAGCTGCCGAATTCGTACTTGATGCCCAGGGAGTGGCAGGCGGCGGCCAGATCCTGCTCCGCCGCCTTTCTGAACCAGTAAATGGCTTTTTCCTCGTCGCGGGAGAGGTTGTTCCCCAGATCGTACATCATGGCCAGCGAGTACTGGGCCTCGGCATCCCCGGCTTCGGCCAGCAATCTGATTTCCCGGTAGAATTCGTCAACAATCCCGTCCTGTCCGCATTCCAGTGCATGGGGGACAAGCAGGAGGATGCAGAAAAATACCGGAAGGCACCTTACAGAACCCGGAAAACCTGGTACAATATTCCCTTTCATCGCAAGCAGGAATCGAGCCGCCTTACTGTTCCGGCCAAGGAGGAAACGTGCCCGGCCAGAGTCATCCGCTCCATCAGGATCCGCCAACCGTCGGGAAAGAACTCCCGGGAGTGCTTCTTTTCCTTCTCCATGCCGGGTGTTTCCTGCTGGTGGTCCTGTACGTCAATCTGTTCCAGGTCTGGGCCTGGCTGGTTGCCAGGCTGGGTCAGGGGGTGGTGGCCTCCTTTCTTCCCGTGGCGGTCACCCTGGCCGTTTTGCTGGTCATCGGCTGTTTTTTCGCCCACCGGGTCAACCGGGGATATTCCATCAACCTGATTTTCATCGGCCTCGGCATGGTCGGGGCATTTCTCGCCCTGGCGGTCCCGGATTCCTCTGTACCGATAAAACGAATCCACGTCGCCGAATATATAATCCTTTCCTTTCTGGTCCGCTACACTTTAAGCCATCGCCTCCGGGGCGCGGACCTCACCCTGTTCACGGCCCTGGTCACCATACTGCTGGGCATCCATGACGAAATGCTGCAGGGGCTTCATTCCCTGCGCTATTATGGCTGGCGCGACATTCTGGTCAATGGCCTGGCCGGCCTGAGCGGGGCCCTGCTCGGGCAGGGGCTCTACTGTTTCGTCCGACCGCCGCGGTCCGGCAGCGCCGTGCGGACCGGCCCGGGGTTTTCGCCGGGCCTTGTGCTGCTCTACCTGCTTCTGGCCGGGGCGACAGCCTGGCTGGTGGTGGCGCTGTTCAGGCAGCGGGGAGGAACGTTTTCCGTCCTGTCCTTCCTCCCACTGGCCGCTTCCTCCCTGCTCATAGTTCGCCGGCATCCGGAATATATTTTCACCTCCGGACGGCATCACGGTCTGCAGGCCGTCTGGTGGCTGGCCTCGGCTTTGCCGGTCTATCCCCTGCTGGCGAACTGGACGGGGTGGGAATTTCTCTGACCGCCGCCGCGGGAGTGTCCATGAAGATCGTCCTCGATGTCGCCTACCATCATTGCCATGCCGTGGCCGGTCTGGTCCGGTTCAGGGAATGGGATTCCGACCGGCCGGTTTCATGGAGAACAATTGTCTGTCCGGCTCCGGGACCGTATGTTCCGGGAGAATTCTACAGAAGGGAGCTGCCCTGCCTGATCCGGGCCCTGGAATCGATCCCGCCCGATTATTCCCATGTGCTGATCGACGGCTATGTCCATCTGCGCCGTCCCCGGTTCAAAGGGTTGGGGGGTTATCTGTACGAATATCTTGCCGGCCGGGCGGTTGTCATCGGCGTGGCCAAAAGCCCCCTGGCATTGGCCCGTGACTTCGTGCCGGTCCTCAGGGGCCAAAGCAGGCGGCCGCTGTTTGTTTCGGCGATGGGGACGGACCTGGAGACCACGGCAGCTGTTGTGGCGAACATGCATGGGAGGCACAGGCTGCCGACCATGATCAAGCTCGCGGACAGCCTGGCCAGGCGGGCATCCTCAGAAATGACGGGCAATGGAGATGAAGAACACGGTATTGCCGTCGGCGGTGGTTGAGAGCCAGGCTTCTCCCCGGTGCCGCCTGGCGGTCTCCCTGACGATGGACAGGCCGAGCCCGGTCCCGTAGACCTGGGGCAGATCCGGGCGGCCGATGAATTCCTCGAAAATGAACAGCTCGCAGAACCCCTCCCTCTTTTCGTCCAGGACATCCCGGTACCGGACCCTGAGCAGCCGGGCCATCCAGTATGGCGAAGCAGATCAGGCCACCGGCTCTTCTTCGCGGACCGGCGATTCCGCCGCCTGCATGATCTGCTTCAGTTCCTCACCGCTGATTTTTTCCTTTTCCAGCAGGACCTGCACCGCTTTTTCAATGGTGTCGCGTTGCCCGGCGAGGATGTTGAGCGCCACTCCGTACTGCTCGTCGATGATTTTTTTCACCTCCTCATCGATCTTGCGGGCGGTCTCTTCGCTGTACTCGCCCCGCTGGGAAAGACCCGGCATCAGAAACTGCCCCTTGGACTCCCCCTTCAGGTACACCTGCCCCAGCTGCTCGCTCATGCCGTATTCGATCACCATCGACCGGGCGATGTCGGCGGCCTTGGCCAGATCGTTGTGCGCGCCCGTGGAGATCTCGTTGAAGACGGTCTGTTCCGCGGCCCTGCCGCCCAGCAGGGTGGCTATCTTGTTGAGCAGTTCGGTTTTGCTCATCAGGTATCGGTCTTCGGTCGGGAGCTGCATGGTATAGCCGAGGGCGGCTATACCCCGGGGCACGATGGTTATTTTCTGCACCGGGTCCGTATCCGGCAGGGACATGGAGACGATGGCATGGCCGAGTTCATGATAGGCGACTATGTTCCGCTCCTTCTTGTTGATCAGACGGTTTTTCTTTTCCAGGCCGGCAACGACACGTTCAACCGCCTCCTCGAACTGGGCCATCTCCACCCGGTCCTTTTTGGTACGGACGGCAAGCAGGGTAGCCTCGTTCACCAGGTTGGCCAGGTCGGCGCCGACCATGCCCGCGGTCATCGCCGCCAGCCGGTCGATATCGAGATCCCCCACCCGCTTCACCTTCCGGAGATGGACTTCGAGAATTTTTTTCCTTCCTTCCTTGTCGGGCCGGTCGACGAGGACCTGGCGGTCGAACCGGCCCGGCCGCAGGAGCGCGGGGTCAAGCACCTCGGGACGATTGGTCGCGGCCATGAGGATGACCCCGATGTTGGAGTCAAAGCCGTCCAGTTCGACCAGGAGCTGGTTCAGCGTCTGCTCCCGCTCGTCGTGGCCGCCGTATCCTCCGATCCCCCTGGCCTTGCCCAGGGCGTCCAGTTCGTCAATGAAAATGATGCAGGGGGCGTTTTTCTTGGCCTCCTCGAACATGTCCCGAACCCTGGCGGCGCCGAGGCCGACGAACATCTCGACGAATTCGGAGCCGCTGATGCTGAAGAACGGCACATTGCTTTCGCCGGCAACCGCCTTGGCCAGCATGGTCTTGCCGGTGCCCGGCGGGCCGACCAGCAGCAGGCCCTTGGGCATCTGGCCGCCGAACTCGGTGAATTTGTCAGGATTTTTCAGGAATTCTATGATTTCCACCAGTTCGACCTTGGCCTCGTCCACTCCGGCCACGTCATCGAAGGTGATGCCGGTGGCCTCCTGTTTGTAAATTTTGGCCTTGCTTTTGCCGAGCGACATGAACCCCGGCTGCTGCGGCATCATTTTCTTCATCAGGAAAAACCAGACCCCGAGGAATATGAACACCGGCAGGAGCCACGAAATAATGTCCCGCAGAAAGGTCGATTCAATGGTGCCGGAATATTTGACATGGTGGGCGCTGAGCAGCTCGGAGATCTGCGGATCGACTTTGACGGTCTTGAAGTACTGCTCCCTGCCGTTTCCGTTTTCCGCCTTGAGTCGCCCCTGGATCTCGTTGGCGGTGATGGCGACCTCCACGACCTTTCCCTGCTCCAGGTTCAGGAGAAATTCGCTGTAGGGGATCGTTTTGACCGCAAAGGAGCCGGCCAGGTAGTTTTGCACGATAAGCACAATCCAGATGCCGATGATGAAATACCAGATGGAAAATTTATGATGTTTTTTCATTGTTCTCCTTGTCGGGTGCTGTCTCCTGCCCGGACGGTGAAGCCGGGGTGATGAGTGGAAAATCGTCAGGGGGTATGGCGGATTCCGCCGCATCGAGGATCCTGTCGGAGAAGCGGCCGCCCGTGGTCGGTATTTTTTCATGACCGAGGATGAGCTGCACAACCTGGCGGGCCTCGATGATTTCGGCCGGCGCCGCAGGCACATATGCGCTGCCGTCGTCATCGGTCCTGTGCAGCAGGCCTCCCCGAATCAGATCTTTGATGATGTCCATGATGCTGCCGGGCTGTTCTCCGGGATTGGCCCGGATGAGATCGTCGAAGGTGGTCGGTGTTTTCCTGGAGAAATTGGCATAGACGGTGTTGAGGATGTCAAAGGCAAGCTGCAGGGTACGCTGCGGTGAAACCCGGGATCCGGGGAGATAATAGAGGTTGCGGTTCTGGACCGCGTAGGCGAGAGCGGCGCCGAGCAGGATGAAGGTCCAGCCGAGTTGCACCCAGATGAGAAAAAGAGGCACCGTGGCAAAGGAGCCGTAAATGGCATTGTACTTGGAGACGCCGACCTGCAGGAGAATGTATCCCTTCTGCACCACAAACCAGAAGATGCCGCCAAACAGGGCGCCGATAAAGGCCGCGGACGTTTTGACCCGTTCGGCCGGGAAAAACATGTACATGACCATGAGGGTCAGGATGACGAAAAGAAAGGGAAGCAGCTTCAGCAGCATGGTCACGGCCCAGGCGGACGGGATAAAGATCCGCAGGCGGGCCATGATCTCCGGAGAGGCGAGAACGGCGTCGCCGGCGATGGCGATGTTGATGGAGACGGGCAGGAGGATCAGCAGGGCCAGGTAGTCCATGATTTTTCTGAACATCGACCGGCCGCGTCTGGAATGCCAGATGGCGTTCATGGCATCTTCGATGGTGCTCATCAGGAGTATCACGGCCCACAGAAGGCCGATGATGCCGAAGGCGCCGATGGCGGCGAAATTGGTTCGCTCGACGTAGTCGAAGATGGTGTCGACGGCGTTGCGCAAATGCCTGGTCAATGATTCCGGTACCGGGGGGGGGTCCCCGGGGGCCGGCGATCCGCCGGAAACCGTATCACCGGGGGAAGCGGCGGGATCGACTGGAGACGTTCCGGCCGGATATTGCGGCTCCAGCTGGTCGATGAAGCGGTAGGCGACCGTTTTCAGCTGGTCACCGCCGCCCATCCCCTTGAGCAGCGCGGTGCTCAGGGCCAGCAGCGGAACCATGGACAGGACGATGGAGTGGGTAAGGGCTGACGCCCGGAGAGATATTCCTGTTTCGGAGAATTCGTGGGCCACGATGAAAACCACCCGCAGCCAGCTGCGCAACATGGCCCCCGGCCGGCTTTCCGTCTTCCCGGCCTTGAAGGCCCATCGCTGCAGGGAGCCCGTCCAGCCTTGACGATCATCCAGTTTTTCGGCCTGTGGGGATGCGTCGGTTGCCGCGGCGCGGTTTTTTTTTCTCAAGTCAGACATCAACAGTCGTTCGGCTGGTTAAAAAAACATAATAATTACATATTACCGCGCTCCAGCCCGGCAGTCAAACACGGTGCGTGGCGGGGCCGGCCCACTGACTCCATGCAGTGACAATGGTCGATGGACGAGGCCGGTCAGTTCGGTCTGGTTTTGGATTTCTTCTGCAGCTCAACGACTTTGATGGAGCCGGCTGGTGCGGTGCTGCCGGGGATTTTCAGCTTCTGGCCGATCCGGATGGTCGCCCGTTTGTCGAGGCGGTTCGCCAGAATCAAATCATTGACGGAAATTTTATATTTCCGGGCAATGGAGCCGGCCGTGTCGCCCCGGCGGACAATATATTCATTGTCCCTGACCTGATGCGGCTGGTAGATGCTCCCCGGCAGTCTGGCGACGCGTTCGCGCACCGCGGCGGTGGCGGGAAGGCGGACGGAAAAACCCCTGGGAATAAATTTTCGGCCGGACAGGACAGGCTCCAGAAGAGAGGGATTGAGACGGGAGAAATCTTCTTCGGCAACCCGGAAATGAGACATGATGTCCGCCGCCCTGGCATAGCCTTCAAGCCGCAGCATGACCGCAGCTTCCGGTCGGTTGGCGATGAGACGGGGGTCATTTTCCAGTCTTTTCGCCACGTTCACCGCGGCCAGGAATTCGGGATAAAAATTCCGGGCCGCAAACTTGAAGATCCCGGTCCGGTGATTGTTGAAGATGTTTTCGTAGTCGCCTTTTTCCTTCACCGCCCGTATCATTCCCCCACGGCCGTAATTGTAGGCGGTTATCGCCAGGGGCCAGGTTTTGAGGGCGGTGTAATTCTCCTTCAGGAAAACGACGGCCGCCCGGGTGGAAAAAAAGGGATCGTAGCGTTCGTCGACGATATCGTTGACGGTCAGGTATTGACTTCCCGTTCCCCTGGTGAACTGCCACAGACCCACGGCACCGGCCTTGCTTTTCGCTTCGGGGTTGAAGGAGGATTCGACATGGGGCAGGTAGGCCAGCTCGGGCGGCAGGTTGTGGCTGATCAGTATCTGCCTGATGTACGGCATATAGGCGCCGGAGCGGATAACCCCCTCGCGGAAACGGTCCTGCTGGCCGATCTGCAGGCGCATGTTGTCCAGGGCTTGGGTGTAGGCGTAGGCGCTCCTGCCGGGGAACATGGCCGCAATGCGCTTTTCGTCATCAGTAACCGGGGTTTTGCCGGCGGCCAGGTCGGAAAGGATCGATTTGTAATGCTGTCGGGCCAGGGTGATGAGTTTCTGGTTGATATGGGCGGAGCCGGGCTTGTTCCAATCGACCAGGTCGACAACTCCATAGACGATGTCCAGATTTTCCTGGTCATGCAGCACGCCCTGTCGGGTGGAGTAGCGGGCGTAAATGTCCTCCCAGAAACGCACATTGGCCCGGATGCTCGGATAGAGGGGGAAGAGCTCTTCAGCCCGGGCCTGGGGGATGGACGCGAAGAGGACGGCAAGAAAGATGACCCAGGGCAGCATCCCCCCGGACCGTGGATGGCAGCGGGAACAGGATCGGTTCCCTGGTGGAGTGCGGCTGGCGGCAAAGGACTGCTGTCTGTTCCGATTACCCATGGCTCGTCTTGCAGGCAGAAGTGGATGGAGTTATTTAACATAATATACCATAAACCAATGGAAAAAATGACGATAAAAGAACTTCGTGAAGAAAGGTTCCCCCATGTATGAACCGGTCATAGGAACACTGGGCTACGTCCTGTCGCCCGACGGAACCAGGGTGCTGCTGGTCAGGCGCGACGCCCGGCCCGACGATCACCATCTGGGCAAGTATAACGGGCTCGGCGGAAAGGTCAGGGCCGATGAGGATGTTCTCTCCGGTCTCATCAGGGAACTCCGCGAAGAGGCCGGCATCGAGTGCCGGGAGGTGACGTTGAGGGGGACCATCAACTGGAAGGATTTCGGACCCGACGGCAAAAGCTGGCTGGGTTTTGTATTCCTGATCACCCGGTTTTCCGGCGACCCCTTTACCGTCAATGAGGAAGGTGTGCTGGACTGGCATCACCTGGACAGTCTCGATAAACTGGAGATGTGGGAGGGGGACCGTTTTTTCCTTCCCCTGGTTTTTGATGACGATCCGAGGATATTTTACGGGTACCTGCCGTACAGGAACGGCAGGCCCGTGTGCTGGACATACAGGAGAATGTGAGCCGCACTGAAAAACCTTGCGCTTGCGGCGGCGGCCAATTATAGTAGTGGTAACGGTTCAAGTCTCTTTTAATTTCAAACAGTTACATGCGAACGGAGGGCGTTTGCATGGAGGATCACGCCATGGAGAACAATACGGAACTTGTTCGTCTGGAACAGTTTGTCGATAATCTGCTGACCAAACATAAAGAACTGCGGGATTCGTATCAGGCCCTAGAGTCGAGATACGCGGAGAAGAGTGCTGAATGCGAGAAGCTGAAGGACACCATTGCCGAACTGCGCATCGAACGCTCCGAAGTCGGGTCCAGGGTCTCGGGCCTTCTTGACCGGATCGAGCAGTGGGAGTCGGAGCAGAAAACGGTCGATGCGGCCCAGCCGGACAAACCGGACGAATCGCAGGGCAAACTTTTCCACAAAGAACGCGTCGGCGCCAAGTGATGAAATGATGAAAACGCTTCGCCGGCAGGCCGGTTGAGATCATTTCAGGGCTACCCATGGAACGGCGGGTTGATGTTCATCTTTTCGGTCAGGAATTTTCCTTTTACACCGATGCCCCCGAAGAAGAAGTCAAGGAGGTCATCGGCATGGTCCGCAGGGAGCTGGAGGAAGAAAGCCAGTCCATCCGCACCTCCCTGCCTTCCAATAAAATGCTGGTGCTGGTCTGCCTCAGGATCGCGGCCCGGTATGTTGAACTGGAAAAGCGGTTTGAACGGTTCCGGGCAAAGCAGGAAGCATCGATTGACAAGTTGATCAGCAAGTTTCCGACCGGCACGGAATGATCAGGCCGCCGATGAAATAATTTTGCTTTTGTCGCCGTTCTGCTGTAATATATGTTCAAGAAATTAATTGGTTTTATCTTCCCTGCGCTGTTGGTGATCAGCGAAGTATTGAGCCAAACACTCATACAAAGGGCGGCTCCAATGCTATTTAATAGGAATCTTCATTGATTCCCTGCGGATAGCAAGACCTGCCCACCTAATTTTCATTAGGTTTAATCATTTCGCTGACACGGCAGGGTGGGGATTTTTGTTGGTTCCGGCAGGTTTGAGCTGCCGTTGATATATAAAGCCTCTGCAAAAGAGCAGAGAAGGCAGAAGAGAAGGGCCGGCGCAATCAGTCCGGTCCGGAGACGCTTGACAATTCTGATGACATCAGGTTTACCATATAAGAGTGACCCGTTCGATCGGCGCTTCCGGCAAATAATACAGCCCGGCTGCGCCGAAATTTTTTGAACGAGGCCCATTTCTTCGCCTGAAGACCGAGTCACGGATCAGGTTTAACGGCAGTTGCCTGATGGCATATGGGGCCTTCCCGCCGCCATATGTTCCAAACGCATCACTCTCCGAATCACACCCGCCCCCTCTTCTCGTTTCCATTTCATACCAGCCCCATCTTCGGCATTCTTGCGGCAGGCAGGCTGTACAACATAATGGGTGAACCTATGAGCGTGAATATTTTGACACTTTTGTTGTCCGCGCTGTTTCTTGTCGCGGGCATCGTTGTCGGTTTTTACCTGCGCAAAAAACTGGTGGAAGGCAACCAGGCGAATATTGAAGCGCAGAGACGGCAGATCGTTGAAAATGCGATCCTGGAGGCGGAGCAGATAAAAAAAGAGGCGTCCCTGCAGAGCAAGGAGGAAGCCTACCAGATCAAGCAGGAAGCCGAAAAGGAAATTCAGAACAGCCGGAAGGAACTGAAGGACGAGCAGAGGAGGCTGGACAGGAAGCTCGACGAGGTGCAGAATGAGCTTGCCAACCTGGAAAAGCGCGAAACCAAGCTGACGGCGAGGGAAAACAAGTGTCAGATCAGGGAGCAGGCCGTCTCGGTGAGAGAGAAGGAAATGGATCTCCTCATCGAAAAGCAGAAGGACGAGCTGGAGGCGATAGCGGGGATCAGCCGGGAAGAGGCCAAGAAATTTCTCATGGACTCCATCGAGAGCGAGGCCCGGATGGAGTCGGCCAAACGGCTGGCCCGCATTGAAAACGAAATGAAACTGGCAGCCGACCGCAAGGGCAAGAATATCCTGGCCCTGGCCATCGCCCGCTATGCCGGCGATTATGTCGCCGACAAGACCGTCTCCATGGTTCCCCTGCCGAACGAGGAGATGAAGGGCAGGATAATCGGCCGCGAGGGCAGAAATATCAGGGCCATTGAAGCGGCCACCGGCATCGACATCATCATTGACGACACCCCCGAGGCCGTCGTTCTTTCCGGTTTTAATCCGATCCGGCGGGAAATTGCCCGCCTGGCGCTGGAGCACCTGATCTCCGACGGCAGAATCCATCCCGCCCGGGTGGAGGAAGTGGTGGAGAAGGTAACCAAGGAAGTGGAGGTTGAAATCCGCGAAGCCGGCGAACAGGCGACCTTCGACGTAGGCGCCCACGGAATGCATGTCGAGCTGATCAATTTGATCGGCCGTTTGAAATACAGGACCAGCTACGGCCAGAACATCCTCCAGCATTCCCTGGAGGTCGCCTTCCTCTGCGGTGTGATGGCCGCGGAACTCGGTCTTGACGTGAAAAAGGCCAAGCGGGCCGGCCTGTTGCATGACATCGGCAAGGCCGTCGATCACGAGATCGAAGGTTCGCACGCCATCATCGGCCGCGACCTGGCCCGCAAATACGGGGAAGGCGAAGATATTGTCTACGCCATCGGCGCCCATCATGAGGATCAGCCGCCCAGGAGCGTGCTGGATATCCTGGTCCAGTCGGCCGACGCCCTGTCGGGGGCCCGTCCGGGGGCGCGCAAGGAGATGCTCCAGAGCTATGTCAAGCGGTTGGAAGATCTGGAAAACATAGCCAATTCGTTCAACGGCGTGGACAAATCCTATGCCATTCAGGCCGGAAGGGATCTGCGGATCATCGTTGACAGTCAGAAGGTCAAGGAGGAAGAAGCCCTGCTGATGAGCCAGGATATTGCCAGGAAAATCGAGGAACAGCTGACCTATCCCGGTCAGATCCGGGTAACGGTCATACGGGAGACGCGTGCTGTGGAGTACGCCAGGTAGGGGGGTGAACATGAAGTCTGTGGCGGAACAGATAGAGCTGATTGAGCGCGGCACGGTGGATCTGATCTCCAGGGAAGATCTGCAGGCCAAGCTTGCCCGGTCCCTGGAGAGCGGCAGGCCCCTGAGGGTCAAGGCCGGTTTTGACCCGACGGCCCCTGATCTGCACCTGGGCCACACGGTCCTCCTGCAGAAGCTGCGCCATTTCCAACTGCTGGGGCATGAAATTTATTTTCTCATCGGTGACTTCACCGGCCTGATCGGCGACCCCACCGGCAAGTCGGACACCCGGCCCCGTCTCACGCGCGAGGATGTGCTGCGCAATGCCGAAACCTACAAGGAACAGGTCTTCAAGATCCTCGACCCGGACAAAACCAGGGTGGTATTTAATTCCTCCTGGCTGGGGAATCTGAGTTCCTACGACATGATCAGGCTGGCCTCGGAGCTCACCGTGGCCCGCATGCTGGAGCGGGAAGATTTCAAGGTCCGTTTCGAGAACGGCCGGCCGATCTCCATCCATGAATTTCTCTATCCGCTGATCCAGGGGTACGATTCCGTCGCCCTCAAGGCCGATGTCGAGCTTGGCGGCACCGACCAGCTCTTTAATCTGCTCATGGGAAGGGATCTGCAGCGCAGCCATGGCCAGGAGCCCCAGGTGGTCCTCACCACACCGTTGCTGGAAGGCCTGGACGGGGTGAATAAAATGGGCAAGTCCCTGGGGAATTACATCGGCATCACCGAACCGCCTGAGGATATTTTCGGCAAGGTGATGTCGGTGTCCGACGAACTGATGTTCAGGTATTATGAACTGCTCTCTGATCTTTCCATCGGGGAAATCGGGCAACTGAAAAATGATCTGGCCGAGGGCCGGGCCCACCCGAAGGATGTCAAGGTCCGGCTGGCGCAGGAATTGACGACACGCTTCCACGGACCGGAGTCGGCTGAAAAGGCCAGGCGCCATTTCGAGCAGGTCTTTGCCAGGCACGAGGTGCCGGAGGAGATTCCGGAATATACGTGCGCCGCCGGGGAGGAGCGGATCTGGCTGCCCAGATTGCTGCTGGAGGCAGGACTGGTGACCTCAACCTCCGACGGCCGCCGGATGATCCGTCAGCATGCCGTCTCCATTGACGGAGAGAAAGTGACGGACAGCGAGGCCGACATCGAAGCCAGGGGATCGATTCTGGTCAAGGTGGGCAAGCGGAGATTCTGCAGGGTTGTTTTTGCGTAGTTCCCCGTCGGCCAGGGGCCGGCCTGTTCAATTCAATGGAAGGACTTGCCGCCCTTCTTGCCCTTCTGGCAGGCCGGGCAGATACCGGTGAACTCCACATGATGCCCCAGGACCTTGTACGAGGAGCTTTCCGCCGCCTTCCTGACAAGGTTCTCGAGCACCGGAGTATCCATATCATCCACCCTGCCGCAGTTCGAACAGCGGATATGGTAGTGGGTGTGGGTCGACGCGTCGAAGCGTTTCTGCGTCCCTCCTACCTCCAGTTTCAGAATCATGCCGTTCTCCGCCATCAACTCCAGGTTGCGGTAAACGGTTCCCAACCCTATCCGGGGAAGACGCTTGCGGACCATGTCATACAGCTCGCTGGCTGTCGGATGCGTTTTGACCTTGGACAATTCCTCGAGAATAATCTGTCGCTGAGTGGTAAGTCGCATCATGTTTTCCGTTGTGTTCATATTGATGACTCGCTAGTAGTCGGATTTGCTTCAGAAAATTAAAAATAACTATTCCTACTTTTATAGTATCCAAAAAAACTGGAGTTTTGTCAAGGAAAAACAAGGGGTTTAATGCTTTTTCCTGAATGATGATTCATTTATCTGTGCAGATTAAGTATTTACATGTTCGACCGCCGATTTTTTTCGTGTGACAGGGTCAACGATACATCGGGCCGTGGGTTCTTATTTCGCCCGCCGGGCGGCTGAGGTTTTAGAGCCGGGTTTGCGGGGATGGCTTGCGGGATCAGGGAGGCGGGGGCGGCAAACAGCAAATATCCGGAATCAGCGCAGCGGAGGATTAAAATAGCCGAAGCGGAGAAGGGGAAAGCGGGTCCTCAAGCCCTCAAGCCAGTTCCGTATGCCGAGGGGCTTTCCCGACGAACGGTGATGGACAACCCGCATGTACCACTCGGGGTCCATGTTCAGATTGCGCAGCTGGATGTAATCAGGCCCGCAGGTTTCGATCAGTCCGCAGAGGGCGCGGTATTCATCCGGGTCGTCGGTGAAGCCGGGGAGGATGAAATAGTTCAGCGACACGTGGCGGCCGGCTTTTTTCATCAGGATGATCGATCGTCTGACGTCGCGCAGGGAGAACCCCCGGGGCCGGTAATAGAGTTCGTGCAATGCAGGCCGGGCGCTGTTCAGGGAAACCCGGATGGAATCGAGGCCGGCGTCTATCAGCCGTTCAACGGCGGCAGGAAGGCCGGCGTTGGAGTTCAGGTTGATGGTTCCCCTGGAAGTGCTGCCGCGCATGAGGCGGATGGATTTCTCCAGGGTCGGAGCCTGCAGCAGCGGTTCCCCCTCACATCCCTGGCCGAAACTGACGATGGCTCTTTCGGCGGTGGTCAGGTGAGGAACGGCGATCTCGGCGATTTCCCGAGGGGAAGGGACGAAGCTGATTCGTTCCTGGGCGGCGGGACAGCAGCCCGACGGCTGCAGGGATATGCACCCGGCGCAGGAGGCATTGCAGACCGGCGAAGTGGGCAGGGGCGCCTCCCATCTGCCCAGGAAGAAATTGCGCGCTGCCGGACAGCCGTAGCTGAGACAGCACCTGCCAAGGTGCTGAACCAGGCGGTTGGCCGGCAGCCGCTTCATCATGGCGGCCGTGCGGCGGTTGATGGTTTTCTGGTTGAATCGGTCGGCGTCCTGCCGGGGATCGGGATCGGAGCGAAATCCGGCAACCCAGAATTTTCCCGCCTGCCAGCCTACGGCCGCGTAGGCGAAAAGAGGGAGGAGCGGAGCCCCTGCGGTTGTCCGGTAGGCCGCCGTGTACACCAGGGTGTGCGCCGGGGCCATGAAGGCCGCCACGGCCTGCGGTGCGCTGCCGTCATGGGGATTGGAGGAGAGGACCTCGGCCTCCCCCGTTGCCGGGTTTATTCCCGCCGGCAGCCTGCCGGGCAGGACGAAGAGTTCACTCCCCGGAGGCAGTTCGATGAGATCATCGGTCTCGGGCTGGGCAAAACGGCCGCAACTGTCGCCGGCCATGTACAGATCGGGGAAGTCGAGAATTTCTCCACGGCTGTTGGCGAATACAAGGGAAGGGGGCCGGGCGGGACGGCGGGGAGGCATGCGGCGGGAAGAAGTACCTAGCTGGGGCGGATTTTCGACAAAACGGAATCCACAGCCTTGTAGACGTCGAGGTCGTCACCAAAAACATCCTGGATTTTGGGATGGTTGATCAGGTCCTCGACGATGAATTGAGTGATATAGAGGCTGAGGATATTGGGATCCTGGGAGACCGACCGTATGGGCGCGACCTTGAACTGCATGTCGAATTCATCCATGTCGATCAGTTTTTTCAGCTGGTTTTCAATGGTTTCCCGGATGGCCCGATCCGAATTGGTTTCGATGATATGCTCATCAATGAGACGCTGCACCAGGGTGGTGGATAATTCGGCGGCATTGTCCCGTGCCTTGACAAGCATGTACCGCCGTTCCTTTTCCCGTTTGCGGTCAATGGCATTGATTGTTTTATTGGTCGCGTTGTTGGGACTGATATGGGAACGAGACATTCTTTTCTCCTGTTCTCGATTTTGGCGCGCCAGGACGGCCCGAAAATTATATATGTATCAGGATTTGGACTGAAATTCAATGAAATGAAGTTCAGCTCGGGTTATTTTTGTAGTCGCTCTGATACAGCCGCCTGTACTCCTCCATCTGTCGTTCAACGTCGGGCTCGAGCCGCAAACCGTACTTGGAAACATATTCGGCGATCATCCTGTGGGTGTTGAAAATGGGAAAGTTCAATGTCAGGTTGTTGACCGCCTTGTCGATATACTGTTCGGGCTCTTCATAGTACGTATGAAGAATTTCGGGCAGCAGCGCGTAAAAGGAGTTCGAATCCTCCTCGTAGAGGAGGGCGTCGGCCGATTCGCTCATGTCCGCATCTTCAACCGGCCCTTCGTAGCCGAATTTCCAGCCGGTCAGGCCGTCGTGATATCCCTCCACCCACCAGCCGTCCATCACGCTGATGTTGGGCACCGCGTTCATGGCGGCTTTCATTCCGCTGGTGCCGCTCGCTTCCAGCGGCCGCTTGGGACTGTTCAGCCAGGCATGGGTACCGGAAACCATCATTTTGGCGATGGCCATGTCGTAGCCCGGGATGAAGACCAGTTTGGCCAGGCCCTTGCTCCGTTTATACAGCTCCTCCTGGTTGTCGACAATCAGCTTGAGAACTGATTTGCCCGGTTCATCCTGCGGATGGGCCTTGCCGGCGAAAATAAAGTTGACCTTCCGGTTCTTCTCCAGGAGGATGTCCGCCAGGGCGGCCATATCATCGAAGATGAGATCCGCCCGTTTGTAGGTGGAAAAACGGCGGGCGAACCCGATGGTGTACACCCCGGGGTGGAGGAAGCCGTCGTCAAGGCTGGAGAGATAGTTGGGCGGTTCGATCCAGGTTTCCGCCATCTGGGTTCGATGCAGAATCAGCATCCTGTTGATATATTCGATCAGCAGGGCATTGTCGCGCTCCCACGCCTCGCGGAGCTGCCGGCGGAAAAGGGGGTCGGCGGCCAGATTGGAGCGGGAAAAGCAACCGGGATCATTGCGCCAGTCGTTGAGCTGGGTGAAGGAGTCGAAGACCCGGCAGCGGTTTTCGCTGACCCAGGTCCCGGGATGGACTCCGTTGGTGATGGCGCCGATTTTCTCGGCGAAAGCGGGAAACTGGCGCCGGGTGACGTCGCGGTGCAGGCGGCTGACGCTGTTGACGGCCCTGTTGATCCGCATGGCCATCGAGGTGAAATTGTAGCCGGTGGGAAAATCCCTGTCCTGGGCGAGCAGGTCGAGGATTTTCGTGCAGCCCCTGCGGGTGATCTGTGCATAGAGAGAACGCTCGAAGCGGTCATGCCCGGCCTTGACCGGGGTGTGGATGGTGTAGACCAGCCGGTCGCCCACCCTGTCGGCTGCGGCCAGTATATCCCTGTCGGTCATCCGTTCCTCGAAATCAGGGCCGAGAAGGGCTTCAAGCTCCCGCATCATGAGATGGAGGGTTACCGTTATTCCGTGCTGCTCGTTCAGGTGAATGGTATGGGCGGTGAAGCCGAGCTTTTCCATGAGCGGCAGAATGCCCGAACCGAGCATGCGGCGCTGGTTGGCCTTGATCAGTGGCGTTTTGGCGCTGTAGAGCTGTCTCGAGGCTTCGTGGATCCAGGGGGGCGCGCCAGGCACTCCATAATCAAGGAGAAATTCGGGGACAAAGTAATCGAGCCGTTCGCTGATCTCCATTTTCATCCAGACATGGGCCCTGACCTCGATCATATCGCCGCCGGCCCAGAAAAGCGGAACAGGGACGGTCAGGGGGGTGCCCGGTGCACCCGGCTCCTGCAGTTGAAAAAGAGCGGGTGTTTCGCCGGGGATCCAGCGGGTGGCATGATCGATCTGGCCGACCTTGTAATCGACCAGCTGGGAAAAATAGCCTTCCCGGTACAGGAGACTGACGGCGCACACGGGGATGTGCGTATCGGCAAAGCTTTTGAGGGTGTCGCCGGCAAGAACTCCGAGTCCGCCGCTGTAGTTCGGTATTTTTCGCGGACCGTGAAGGTATTTGTCGATGAATTGCTGCACCAGGGGGTCGGGGGATTTGGTCCAGTCCCTGGAGAGGAGAAAATCACGCACCGGATGGAAGACGTCGGGATCGGCACCGATCTCCATGGAAATATAGACCGCGGAATTGCCTTCAGCTGCGGTCAACCGGTTCCATACCCTGTCGAACGTCTGCTGGGTCACCCCGAAAAAAGTGCCGAAATCGTTCCGGCAGACAAGATCGTCAACCGTCTGAATGGAGTTTTTCTTTGTATCCACGGGGAAAAGGTAAAATAATAGAGCTTAAGATAATGAATTGTCATTCATAAAGTAAATGTTGAGTGTAGATTTCAGACAGAACTTTTGCAAGGAATTTTTTTGCCGGGCAAAAAAATTTTTGAACCGGACGGTAAAAAATCTTGAATTCCTCCATGGATTTTGTACTGTGTCAGACAAACCTGCTTTTGATCACACATCACACCTTAATATGGAGGGAAGCTATGCGCAGACGGAGATCGGTTTTTTTGGTGACTGTTCTTGTACTCTTTTTTGGGATCATGATGGGCGGCTGCGCGAAAAAGGCGGTGGAAACCCCCGAGGCTGCGCCCAGGGATCAGGCTGCCATGGGGCCGACCGAGTCACTGGAAACGGAAGCTTCAGCCATCATGGAAGGCCGGACATCGGCACCCATGCTGCCTGTGTATTTTGATTTTGACTCTTCGGCCATTCGCCCCGATCAGGTTGAGCGGATAGAATTCAACGGCGATTTCCTCAAGGAAAATCCTGCAATCCGGATCAGGATAGAAGGCAACTGCGACCCCCGCGGCACAAAAGAGTACAACCTGGCCCTTGGAGAGCGCAGGGCCTTGAGCGCCAAGCGGTATCTTGTCAACCTCGGCATCGATGAATCCAGGATGGACACCATCAGCTGGGGCGAGGAGAAACTGCTGCTGCACGGCCATGACGAGATATCCTGGGCCCAGAACCGCCGGGATGATTTTGTGATCATACAATAGGGGAAGCAAAGAGAGTTTTTATCTCGGGAGAAGACGCGCGTCTTCTCCCGTTTTTGTTTGCATCACGGCGCTGCGGATTGAACGCTCCGGCCGGCATTGAAAGAGGTGACAGTTGTGGGCATGATGACAAAAGGAGTTGCGCTGGCAACGGCCATGGTTTTTCTGTTTCTGGCTTTTTGGCCCTTGGGGACCGTCCTGGCCGCCGATGGGTCCATCGCCGTGCTGAATCTGCGGAAGGTCTTCGCCGCCTCCGAGGCCGGCAAGAAGGCGCAGGAGGAAATGGACAAGAAGGTCAAGGAACTGCAGGAGAAATTCAAAAAGGAAGAAGATTCCCTGCTCGCCCTGCAGGATGAGATTGAAAAGAAAAGCTCGGTCTGGAACGAAGAAAAAAAACAGGAAAAGGCCATCGAATTTCAGAAAATGCGGCGGGATCTGCGGGTCAAGCAGGAGGATGCCAATCTCGAACTCAAGAAAATGGAAGAGCAACAACTCAGCCCCATTCGCAAGGAGCTTGAACAGGTGATCGAGAAACTGGCCAAGGATAAGGGGCTGGACATCATCCTGCCCAGCGAGGTTGTGATGTATTCCTCCGACGCCGTCGATATTACCGACGAGGTGACCAAGGCCCTCAACGCTGCCGGGAAATAACCGTTCCGGTTCCGCACGCGGGGGAACGGTCGTTTCAGACAGACTGGAGCGGACGGAAGCTATTCTTTTTCAGCCGGGTTGGAGTCCTGTTGTATCCCCTTGATTTTATTCGATATCTTCCCAGGACCAATTGCGGCGTATGCGGGCATCCGTCCTGCCTTGCTTTTGCCGTTGCGGTAACCAAGGGAGGAGCTGATCCCTCCCGCTGTCCCCATATTGACCCTGCCGCCCTGGAAGGGACGAGAGAGTTGCCGCCTGGTCAAGGGCTGGATACGGTGGACGAAGGGCAGCGTGAACGGGACATGGCCCTGGCCGCCCATCTCCGGTCCAAAATCCGTGATCTGGATTTCGCCGCCCTGGCTGTCCGGGTCGGGGCTGAACCGGCGCCTGAACAGCCTGATTGCCTCCATTTCCGGTATCTTGGCCGGAGAGTGGAACTTGGCCGCGACACCCTGCGGGTGGACGGTCTGGAACCGGTTGACCCCCGGGACCTTATTCTGTTGTATAATTACCTGTCGTCCGGCGGCGGACCGGCCCCGCGGTGCATCTGGGTCGGCCTGGAAAGTCTGCCCAATTCCATTTCCAAGGTCCGCACCCTTGCCGCCTATTGCGAGCAGCCGCTGGCCCGGCGATTCAAGGGCCGTCGCCGCCCTCTGGCCGATGTGTGCGGGCGGCTTGGTCCACTGCCGCCGGCACCGGAAGTTGCTTCCGCCGATTTTGGGGCCGTTATCCCGGTTTTGCCCCACGTCCCGCTCTGTCTTCTGTTCTGGGACGAAGCGCCCGAAGAGGGTTTTGACAGCCGGGTCAAGGTTCTGGTCGATGAGCGGGTCCTTGATTTCCTTGACCTGGAATCGCTGGTCTTCGCCGCCGAGCGGATGGCCGAGCGGTTGATGGAGCTTGATGCGTGACCGCCATTGACAATCTCCTGGAGGCCGTCGGCCGGTTTGAGCAGGCCAACATTCTGGTGATCGGCGATATCATCGTCGATCAGTTCATCTGGGGCACGGTGACCCGTATTTCTCCCGAAGCCCCGGTACCGGTGGTGAACGTCAACCGTGAGGAGCTGCTTCTCGGAGGCAGCGCCAACGTCCTCAAGAACATCTATTCCCTCGGGGGGCGGGGAGCGTTGTGCGGGGTCATCGGCTCCGATCTCATGGGCGACAAGCTCGTGGAGCTGGTGCGGGACCTGCCCGCCCCCGTTCAGGGCCTTGTGCGGGGAGAGCGGCCCACCACGGTCAAGAGCCGGGTAGTGGCCCAGGGGCAGCAGGTGGTCAGGTTCGACCGGGAGGAAAGGGGCGTCCCGTCCAGGAAGACACTGGAGGCGATGATTGCCTACCTGGAGCAGCATCTCCATGAATTTGGCGCGGTCATCGTTTCCGATTATTCCAAGGGGGTGGTGAACGAATCACTGATGATTCGCCTGCATCAGCTCCGGCGTGAGAGAGGTAACGGCGAGGGACGAAAATTACCGCTCATCGTTGATCCCAAGCCGGTGAATCTGCACCGGTTTGTCGGGGCCACGGTTATCACGCCCAACAACCTTGAGGCAAGCATGATGAGCGGCATGGAAATCTGTGATGAACAGCAGCTCCTGGCGGCGTCACGGCATATCCGGGAAGAAATAGATTGCGAGGCGGTGTTGATTACCCGCGGTGAGGCGGGCATGACCCTGCTGGAGGAAGACGACCGGCTCGTGACCATCCCCACCACCGCCAAGGAGGTTTTTGACGTGACCGGGGCCGGGGATACCGTTGCGGCGACACTGGCCCTGGGCCTGGCCTCGGGCTGTTCCATGCGGGATGCGGCTGTCCTGGCGAATCACGCCGCCGGAATCGTTGTCGGCAAAGTGGGCACCGCCTCGGTCAGCCGTGATGAACTGTGCGAGGCTTTGCAGTCGGGAACCGGGATAAGGGGGAAATAGATGCGGCCAAGAAGCATGACCGGTTTCGGCCGGGGAGAAATGACCTCAGGTGATCGGACATGGATCGTTGAGGTGCGGACCGTCAATCACCGCTACCTGGACCAGCGGATCACCATGCCCAGAATGTTCGGCTCTCTCGAGGACCGGGTGCGGAAGATCATCGCCTCCAATCATGCCCGCGGCAGGGTGGACGTCACCCTTCAGCCGGTGGGCAATGCCGGCACAGGCCCCCTGTTGTCCCTGAATACCGACCTTGCCCGCCAATATCACTCCTGCCTGATGAAGTTGAAATCCGAGCTGAACATCGCCTCCCAGATCGGACTGGGCGACATGCTGACTTTCGGCGACATGATCGACCGGGAGGAGCAGAATCCTGATTTTGACCGGGAGTGGAAGGTCCTCTGCGGAGCTCTGGACATCGCCATCAATGAGTGCTGCCTGATGCGGGAACAGGAGGGAAAAGCCCTCAAGGAGGAACTGCTGGACCGTCTCGAGGATTTTTCCGGCTGTCTTGACAGACTTGCCGCCAGACTGCCGGAAATCGTCAAGGCGCGGCAGAAGGAATTGTGGGAGCGTTTCGACAACCTGTTGGCGGGCCTGGATATCGATCCTGTCCGCCTGACGCAGGAAGCGGCTATCATGGCGGACAAGGCCGACGTGACGGAGGAACTGGTCAGGCTGCGGAGCCATATTTCCCAGTTTACCGCCTTCCTGGACAGTACCGAGCCGGTCGGCAGGCGCCTTGATTTTCTGCTGCAGGAATTTCTGCGCGAGGTCAATACGATTGCCTCAAAGGTTTCCGGAGCGGAAACGGCCCACCTGACGGTGGAGTTAAAAAACGAAATTGAGAAAATGCGTGAACAGGTTCAGAATATTGAATAATTCTTTGAAGTTGTTCGGGAGTCGTGGAGAAAGATGGACAGCAGGCTCATTAATGTAGGTTTCGGCAACGCGGTGAAGATCAATCGAATACTGGCGGTTGTCAATCCGGGTTCCTCTCCCATCAGAAAATTAAAGGAGGAGGCCCGCAAGGAAAAAAAACTCATCGATGTGACCGAAGGACGGCGGACCAGGGCCATTATCCTGCTCGATACCGGTCACCTGATCCTCTCCTCGGTCCAGCCGGAAACGATCAGCCAACGATTTGCCCTGCTGGCCGAGGAGCAGAGCAACCCGGGCCGGATGTCTGCCGGGGGCGGCAGGGAGTAGAGCGGGGAAGCGGGTTGAGCGGGGGTATTCTGTTTGTCGTTTCGGCCCCGTCGGGCGGCGGCAAGACAACCATCCTGAAAAAGGTGATGGCCGAGCTGCCGGGCCTGGTCTTTTCGGTGTCCTGCACCACAAGAGCGCCGCGGGCGGGGGAGCAGGACGGCCGCGACTACCATTTCATCAGCCGCGAAGCCTTTACGGAGATCCGTTCCCGCCGGCCTTCCGGATTCCTTGAATGGGCTGAAGTCCATGGCAATCTCTACGGCACCGGCAGGGAGCAGGTGGAGCGCCTGCTGGGCGCCGGCATGGACGTCGTTCTTGACATCGACGTGCAGGGGGCCATGCAGGTGCAAAAGACATCGGCGCCGGTACTGATCTTTATCGCCCCCCCGTCTCCCGTCGAACTCGAGGCCAGACTGCGCAAGCGGGGGACCGAGACCGGATCGGCCCTTGCCCTGCGTTTGGAAAACGCCCGCCGGGAGATGCAGTTCATGGATCAATACGATTACCTGATCATCAATGACCGTTTGGCCGAGGCGGTGGACTGTCTGCGGTCCATTGTCGTGGCCGAACGCTGCCGCCGGCGCCGTTCGCCCGCCGGTCTGCCTGTGCGAACGGAATTCTGACAATGGGGGCGGCGGACGTGAGCGGATCGGTTCTTTGGCCCGCCGACCCCCGGCGGGGTATTTTGCCGAGCCGGTCAAGGTCGGCGCCGTCCGGCCGGGAGTGATGGCGCAATGAAGAAGTACGCAAGGCACCAGCCGGCGCAACGTATTGCTCCGGACCGGGAAAGAGAGGGCGAAGCAGCCGAAATCATCTGGGGGCTGAACCCGGTGCGGGAGGCCCTTGCCCGCAATCCCCGGGGTATCAGTGAAGTGCTTGTGCAACGGGGCAAGGCCGGGCCGAGATACCAGGAAATCATCGAACTGGCCCGCGCCAATCAGATCCGTCTCCGCTTTGTCGACCCGGGCAGGCTCGGTGTTTCCGCCCGGCAAAGGCACCAGGGTGTCGCCGCCCGCCAGACCCAGGCCCGTCTCATGTCCCTCGACGACCTGCTGGAACACCCCATGGTTTCGGCAAGCGGGGCTTTCCCGCGCCTTCTCGCCTTGGACTCCATTCAGGACCCCCGCAACCTGGGAGCGATTTTGCGTTCCGCCGTGGCCGCCGGGTTCATGTCGGCGATCATGACCAGGGAGCGGAGCGCGCCCCTTTCCGGCACGGTGGCAGGGACATCGGCTGGAGCCGTCAGCCAGCTCCAAATCAGCCAGGTGGCCAATCTGGCCGAATCGTTGAAGGAGGTGCGCCGGAAGGGATTCTGGATATTCGGTGCGGTGCCGGATCAATCGGCGTTGCCGGTTTACGCGGCGGATTTGCGCGTCCCGGTTTGTCTGGTCCTCGGCAGCGAGGGCAAAGGCCTTCGTCCCCTGGTTCGCAAACAGTGCGATCAGCTCATTACCATCCCCATGGAGGGAGAGTTGGATTCCCTCAACGTCTCCGTCGCCGCCGGGATCGTCATGTTTGAAGTTGTCCGCCAGCAGGGGCGAACGGGCTGAGGAAAGTTGGCAGCCATCAGTCGGCAGCGCCCCACCCCGCGCTGCGGGGCCGAATGAGGAGAATAACATGTATGCGCGGCCGGCTGTGCAGGGAAAAATTCGTAGGTCGGGGTGAGATTGCGAACCCCGACACAACGCCGTGGGAATTGT
>Ga0209614_1000543_pt1 | contig 32554 bp, 31 predicted proteins | sample BlaSprsedimmetaG_FD_185484 | JGI IMG/M metagenome (GOLD analysis project Ga0209614, IMG submission 185484) | Hot spring sediment bacterial and archeal communities from California, USA to study Microbial Dark Matter (Phase II) - Blank Spring... ... | reverse complement strand
CGTGCATCGAACTCGTGGACCACGAGAGCACGGCGGTGATCCTCTGCGCGGATGAGGGCGCCATCGAGAGGCTCACCCGGGACGATCGCGTGGTGCTTCAAGCGGTCGCTTCGGAGCTGGTGGTGGCAATTGAGAACTCGAGGCTGTACCGCCTCACCAAGAGCCTCTCGATCACCGATGAGCTCACCGGGCTGCACAACTACCGCTTTCTGCAGCAGCGTCTCGATGAGGAGCTCAGCCGTGCCAAGCGGTACGGCAAACGCCTGTCGTTCCTGATGCTCGACATCGACGACTTCAAGCGCGTGAACGACGTGCATGGCCACCGCGTGGGCGACCAGGTCCTGGCCGAGGTGGGCCGGCTTCTCAAGAGCACCGTGCGCGAGGTGGATATCGTTGCGCGATACGGCGGCGAGGAGTTCTCGGTGATACTTCCCGAGACAGATGCGCCGGGCGCGTTCATCGTGGCTGAGAAGATCCGCGAGACGGTGAGCCTGCACCGGTTCGAGGACGCCGACGGCCAGCCGGTGGTGCATGCTACCGTGTGCATCGGGCTTGCGAGCTATCCGTCGCACGCCAACGACAAAGAGTCGCTGCTCCGCGCGGCCGACGACGCCGTGTACCACGCCAAGGCCACCGGGAAGGACCGGGTCCGCGCTCCGCGGCTGCGTATCAGGCGCGGTGGCGTGGAGTCCCCAATCTAGAGAGGATCGCCGAGTGACCACTATCGCCTATCTGGGACCGGAAGGTACGTTCAGCGAGGTCGCGGCGCTCTCCCTCGGCATGCCGGAGATGAAGTTGCACTCATGCGTGAGCATCGCCGAGGTATTCGAGGCGGTGGAGCGTGGGAAGGCCGATATCGGCGTGGTGCCGATCGAGAACTCGATCGAGGGCTCCGTCGTGGCCACGCTCGATGCGCTCGTCTTCGACTCGTCCCTCGAGATCCAGCAGGAGCTCGTGCTCGACATCAGGTTCGCCCTGGTTGCGTCGCCCGGCACCGCCCTGGCCGATGTCACCTCGGTGGTGGCGCATCCGCAGGCGTCGGGGCAGTGCAGGCGGTGGCTCGAGCGGCACTTGCCGGGGCGGCCCGTCTCGGCGGCGAACAGCAACGCCGAGGCCGTGGCCACGGCCGCCTCCACCCCGGGCACGGCTGCGCTCGGACCGGCTCTGGCCGCTGTGATCTACGACGCCGAGGTGCTCGAGGACGACGTGCAGGACTATGCCGGCAACCAGACGCGGTTCGTGGTGATTGGCAGGGGACTGCGTCCACGCACCGGTCATGACAAGACGTCGCTGGCGCTGTTCATGAAGCGCGACAAGCCCGGGGCGCTCCTGATGATCCTCTCCGAGTTCGCGTACGGCGACATCAACCTCACCAAGATCCAGAGCCGCCCCACGAAGCGTCAGCTCGGCGACTACATGTTCTTCGTGGACCTCGAGGGGCACGTGGACGACGAACATGTGCGGCTCGCGCTGGACTGTCTGCGGCTGAAGCTGCGCGAGGTGAAGGTGCTCGGCAGCTACCCTGTGGCCGGTTAGGCGCACTGCAAGTCACGCACGGGCGCTGCACCCGGGCCGCTAGGGCGTACCGTCCATCGCCACATATCGACCGCCGGAACCTCATCCGATCACGCGCATTGCACTCTCGGCGTCGTATCGCTATAAGAAGACGTAATGCAAGCGATAAGCCCACGTGACTGAGTGGAGCCTCGTATGAGCGATCAGGCTGTGGACTACCATCCGATGTGGGACGAGCTCGGCCTCGACCTCCCCACGCACGACGCGCTGCTGGAGGCGGTGGGTCAGCTCTTCAGCGACGCCTACCTCACGCAGGAGAACCGCCCCAAGGGGATGGACTACCTCAACTTCGTGATGAGCGAGGTGCACGGCCTCCGAATCAAGGAGCTCGACGACTTTCGCAAGACCGGCGGCAAGGTGTTCGGAACGTTCTGCCTGTACGTTCCGGAGGAGATCATCCGGGCCGCCGGCGCGTGGTCCGTGGGTCTGTGCGCCGGAGCCGAGTTCGCCTACGACGAGGTCGAGCAGATCATGCCGCGCAACACCTGCGCGCTCATCAAGAGCTTCATGGGCTTCAAGCTCGCCAGGGTCTGCCCCTACATCGAGTCGTCGGACCTCGTCATCGGTGAGACCACCTGCGACGGCAAGAAGAAGGCCTACGAGCTGCTCGGCGAGCTCCATGACACGTGGGTCATGGAGCTTCCGCAGATGAAGCGCCCCGAGGACATCGCCATGTGGAAGGCAGAGGTCCGCGAGCTGGTGAAGAAGGCCGAAGAGATCACCGGCAACACGATCACTGAAGAGTCGCTGCGAGCGGCGATCAAGGAAGTCAACGACAAGCGACGCGCGCTCCAGCGCATCGCCGCGGCCTCGGCGGCCGATCCGGCGCCGATCAGCGGGAAGGACCGCCTGCTCGCCACCCAGGTGGCCTTCTACGACGACGTGCCGCGCTTCACGCAGATGATGAACGCGCTTGCCGACGAGCTCGAGGCGCGCGTTGCCGCGGGCGAGGGCGTGGCGCCCAGGGGAGCGAAGCGAGTGCTCGTCACGGGTACGCCGATGGTGCTGCCCAACTGGAAGATCCACGACATAATCGAGAAGGTCGGCGCCGTGGTCGTTGGCGAGGAGATGTGCACGGGCAGCCGTTATTACCAGGACCTCGTGCCCGAGGACGGCTCCACGCTCGACGAGATGATCGACGCGGTGGCCGAGAAGTACCTCGACATCAACTGCGCCTGCTTCACCCCCAACAAGGGGCGTATCGATGACGTGATCCGCATGGCGAAGGACCTGGGCGCCGATGGCGTCATCGACCTGTCGCTCCAGTTCTGCGGCCTGTACGAGATGGAGTCGCACGGCGTGGAAGAAGCGGTCCGCGAGGCCGGGCTGCCGGTCCTGAAGATCACGACCGACTACTCCATGGAGGATGTGGGCCAGCTCTCGACCCGTGTCGAGGCGTTCCTGGAGATGCTGTAGCCGATGCGGGTCCTCGGACTCGATATCGGCTCCAGGAGCATCGATGCGGTCTGGCTCGATGGAGACCGGATCGTGGACTGGGCGGTGGCCGACTCGGGGCATGACCCCGGGTCGGCCTCGGCCGCCTTCGTTGAGCGCGATGCCCACGACGTCATCGTCGCCACGGGCTACGGACGGCACGTTGCCAGGGAGCGCTTCGGTTGCGCCGCCGTCACCGAGATCACCGCGTACGGGCTCGGTTCGGCCGCCCTGTTCCCTGAGGCCGCATCCGTGCTCGACATCGGCGGACAGGACACGAAGGTGATCTCACTGGGGCAGGCCGGTCGCGTGGTCGATTTCGAAATGAACGACAAGTGCGCGGCCGGCACCGGGAAGTTCCTCGAGGTGATGGCCCGCGCGCTCGGCTTCTCTCTGGAGGAGATGGCGGCGGAATCGCGCGGCGCCGAGAGCGGCATCGCGATCTCGAGCATGTGTACGGTGTTCGCCGAGAGCGAGGTGACCGGTCTCGTGCACCGTGGCGAGGACCGGTCGCGCATCGCGCGCGGCCTTCACGAAGCCATCGCCAAGTGCACCCTCGGCTCGCTCAAGCGCGTGAACGCCCGCGGGCCGCTCGTTTTCGCCGGAGGTGTGGCGAAGAATACCGCGATGGTGGACCTTGTCAGTAGCGGGTTCGCCGGCGAAGTGCTGGTGCCCGAGGAGGCGCAGATCGTTGGCGCGTACGGTGCTGCGCTCAGTGTAGGGCGGGAGTGAGAGGAGCATCCGATGTCGAAGCGGATCATGATCACGAGCGATACGTTCGGGAAGTCGAACGCCGAACTCGGCGCTATCCTCATGCGCAGTTTCCTGGTGTCGCTGGCGCACGAGGAGAACGCGCCGGTCGCCATCATGCTGAACAACGAGGGTGTCAGACTGGCGTGCGAGGGGTCGGAGGCCCTCGACGAGTTGCGGATGCTCGCCGACGCTGGCGTGGTGATCACCGCGTGCGGGACATGCCTGAAGCACCTGGGGCTTCAGGACAAGCTCGCCGTGGGCGCCGAGGGCACCATGCCCGGGCTGGTAGCTGCGGTATGCGGCCCCGACGAGATCGTCACGATCGGCTGATGGCGGCTCCCGCGGCACGAGAGGATCGACCGGCGGCATCCGCGCAGACCTCCGGCGGTACTGCTACTCTGGTGCCACCCGAGCCGGAGTCCGCCTGCATGCCCGTGTACACCGTCGACCTCCACAACCACACGCCCCTGATACCCAGCGATTACCGCGGGGACATCGCCACCACGCCACGCCAGATCGTGGAGCGGGCGCTCGGGGCGGGCATCGACGTGTGGGGCATCGCTGACCACTGGAGCGTGGCCTACGGGCATCGCGTCGTTGCCGCTGCCGAGGAGGTCTTCGCCGAGACCGGCCAACGGTTGCTCGTGCTGCCCGGCGCCGAGTTGAGGATCCGCCACCTCGGCGAGGAGACTCACATGGTGGCGCTCTTCCCGCCGCATGAAGAGGTCGAGCGGTTCGGCACGTTGCTCGGCTTACTCGGCCTGCACGATCCGGTGGCCCCGCTTGACCAGCTTCCGTTCTTCGCGCTCGACCGCGATCCGCTCGAGGTCGCGCGGCTCGTGAGCGAGGCGGGCGGCCTGTGCCACATCGGACATGTGGACCGCACGTTCGGCGAGTACTGCTTCATCGAGTCCGAGCTCGTGCACCATCTTGCCGAGTGCGAGCACGTCTCGGCCATCGAGTTCATCGATCACGGGTCGCGGGAGCGGTTCCGTGACGGGCTCGCGATCGCGCACATCTCCTCGTCGGACTCACACTCGCTCGAGGAGCTGGGGCGCCGGACCGCCACCCTGGAGATGCCGGAGCTTTCGTTCGACGGACTCCGGGCGGCGCTCCGGGCAGCGCGCGGCTAGTCGCGTGCGCTGAGCGGCTTCAGGTCTTCGGCGCGGGGGATTCCGAGCGCCAGGTGCCCCGTGATCCGATCGGCGAGGAACGCCGAGCGGTCCGCCGCATCGAGCGCGAGCGGCAGGACATCACTGCCCCGGAGCACGCCGAGCGAGCCGCGCACACACGGGGTCTCTCCGTAGGCGGTGACTTCGTCGGCTCCCGCGACACCGCCCGCGATGAGCAACGGCACCGCGCCACCGCCGTGGTAGAGGGGTCCGGCTGCGGGCGTCTGATGGTCGGGGCACACGGCAACGATCGCACGGCCGCTCGCGGCAAGATCCACGAGCGGTCCGAGCGCGGAGTCGACTGCGGCGATGACCTCGGCCTTGCGAGCCGGATCCTTGCGGTGCCCCGCCATGTCGGTGCGTTTGGTGTGCAGATGGACGAAGTCGTAGCCCTCGGCGATGAGCTCGAGTGCCGCGTGCACGCGTACCGCCACGTCGGCCTCCGGGTCGCTCGCAGTGCCGAACTCCCGGTGGTCGAGCCCCACGGCCGCGGCGAGCCCCGCGTAGAGCGGGCCCGAGCCGAGCGTGACGCCCCGCATGCCGAACCGGAGCGGGAAGGGTGTGAACCGCGCCGGAGCGCCCGCCCATTTCACGAGCATGGCGTCGAGGGGACGGCCGGCAAGCACCGTACGCGATCGTCGGATCCACTCGTTGAGTACGCGCGCCGTGCGGTCCGCGGCGTCCGCGTCCGGCGCCTCCTCAAGCGGCAGCACCGCGAGGACGGTGGTGTCGGCGTGCAGCGGGTCGGCGTCGCTGACGTGATGGGAGAGAGGGCGCCCGTCGAGCGGGCGCAAGAAGAGCAGCCCCTGCAGCGCGCTCGTGTGCACGAAACGGAGCGAGACACCGTCGATCTCAGCGTCCAGCGGGGTGTCTGCGAGATACGCGGCCTCCCCCGTGCGAGGGTCGGGCCGCTCGTCGACCCACAGCACGCCGTCGCGGTCGCTCACCCGGGCGAGATTGGCGCGAAGGACCACCTCATCGGAAGCCGGCGGAAGCCCCTCGCCGAGCGCTTCCAGCAGGCCGCGCCCGGGAAACTCCTCGGGCGCATATCCGAACAGAGCGAAGTGCGCCTGGTGGGAGCTGGGAGCGAGTCCGGGGCCGACCGGGTAGAGTAGGCCGGTCCGTCCGAGTGAGGCGAGCGCGTCAAGGTTGGGGGTGCGGGCGGCCTCGATTGGCGTGCGCGCACGCGGTGATCCGCCCGGGGCCTCCGGTATGTCCCCCGCGAGCTCGGGGTACGGCCGATCGCCGGCCCCGTCCGGGACCACGAGGATGATAGGGCGATGTGGGTGCGTGCCGGGCATCGCGTGCCTCCTTGGTCCCCGTGCGCCAGCCGGTCCGCTCGGGCTAGTATGTCACAGGGAACTGTCATCACGGCAAGGGGAGAGCCGCATGGATCACGCGCGGGAGGATGAGTTCGGCCGTCGGGCTCGCGAGCGCTTCGGGCCGCGTGCCGATGCGTATCGCGAGAGTCCCACCCACGCCGGAGGTCGTGACCTCGACCTTCTGATCGAATGGCTGCAGCCGCGGCCTGCCGAGCGCGCACTCGACGTCGCCACGGGTGGAGGCCACGTGGCGCTCGCGCTGGCGCGCAGCGGCGCCGACGTGGACGCCTGCGACATCACGCCCGAGATGCTGGATGCGGCCGGACGGCTCCTCGCCGACAACGACTGCACAGCGACGTTCGCCGTTGCCGAGGCGGCCAGCCTGCCGTATCCGGACGCCGCGTTCGACATCGTGACGTGCCGGATCGCCGCGCATCACTTCGCCGACGTGCAGGCCTTCTTCACCGAGGTGGCGCGTGTGCTCAAGCCGGGAGGCAGGTTCGGCTTCCAGGACCAGACCCTGCCGCCGGAAGGTCCGTCTGCGGTGCTGACCGACGTGTTCGAGCGCACCAGGGACCGGAGCCACAACCAGGCGTACAGCGCGGAGGGTTGGGCCACGCTGATCGAGCGGGCGGGACTCGCGGTGGAGCACTCGGAGCTGGTGGACAAACACCACGACTTTGCGGAGTGGACCTCACGCCAGGACTGCGACGACGCGACCCTGGCAAGCCTCCACGAACAGATGGATGAGGCGCCGGAGGGGATGCGTCGCTGGCTGGAGCCGGGGTACGAAGGTGAGCGGCTGGTGTCGTTCCGCAACCGGCACGTGGTGCTTCTCGCCCGCAAGCCCGTGTGAGCGGAAGCCGCGCACTCCCGTTTGGGAATGAACCACTGACGGCGTAGGCGACACGGAGGCCACCGTGGACGTCCGGACAGCATTCATCTGCGCGCTCATAGCGCTTTCCCTCTCGCTTGCCGGTTGCGCCGGTGCAGAGACGACCGACGACGGTCCCACCAGGCTCGATGACGTGCAGGTGTTCGAGTACGAGGGCGAGCGCCTCGACTCGCCCGACGACTTCCGCGAGAACTCGATTGCCGGCCCCCAGGACGTGGACATCGACGAGTACCGTCTGCGCGTGACCGGCCTGGTGGACGACCCTGCCGAGTACACCTACTCGGAGGTGACGAGCGACTTCCCCGGCTACGAGAAGGTCGTGCAGCTCGACTGCGTGGAGGGGTGGAGTGCACGGGTGCTCTGGGGCGGGGTGCTGGTGCGTGACCTCCTGGATGCGTCCGGCGTACAGGAGGGCGCGAGAAGCGTGGTGTTCTCGGCGGTGGACGGCTATACCACGTCGTTCCCGGTGGAGTACTTCTACGACAACGACATCCTGCTTGCCCATTCGATGAACGATGAGGCCCTGCGTCCGCCGGGGCTTCCCTTTCCAGGTGGTGGCCGAGGAGAAGTGGGGCTACAAGTGGTGCAAGTGGGTCGAGACCATCGAGCTGGTGGCCGATGAGGACCCGGGCGGCTACTGGGAGGACCGCGGCTACGCCAACGACGGCGACCGTGGCGAATCGTTCTTCGGCAACTGAGCGAGGAGGCGTGTGATGCTCAAGGAGTTCAAGGAGTTCGCGATCAAGGGCAACATGGTCGACCTGGCGATCGGCGTCATCATCGGCGGAGCGTTCGGCGCCGTGGTCAGCTCGCTCGTGAACGACCTGGTGATGCCGCTCGTGGGCGCCCTGCTCGGCGGTACCGACTTCACCAACATGTTCTGGGTGGTCACCGAGGGAGCCACCCCCGGGCCGTACGCCACGCTCGCAGCCGCTACGGAGGCGGGCGCTGCCACGTTCAACTACGGCGTGTTCGTCAACACGGTCATCAACTTCCTGATCATCGCCTGGGCGATCTTCTTTGTGGTGAAAGCCATGAACAACATGCGTAAGAAGGAAGAGGCCGAGGAATCGGTCACCATCAAGGAGTGTCCGTACTGCAAGAGCCAGATCGCCCTCGACGCCACCCGGTGTCCATCTTGCACGAGCGAGCTCTAGCCGCGGATCAGTCCTCCAGCAGCCTCCGCACCACAGCGTTGAAGTCGGCGGCGGGCGCCCCTTCGCGTTCCGCCCGCCAGGCGTCGATCACGGCCCTGCCGACCGGCTCGAAGAAGCCGGTCAGGTAGCGCTCGTAGGCGTCTTCGTCGTAGGTGACGGATCCATCGAAGTTGACGTAGTTGCCCGAGAGCTGACAGCCGAGTTGGTCCTGCTCCTGCTCCCACGCGTGACCGGTGAGATCGGCGACCTCGGTACCGGACAGACCGCGTATGGGTTGCAGGAGCCGTACGCCGGCGTGTGCGAGCACACGGATGGCGCCGTCGATGCTGTGCGGTGTCTGCGAGAGCTTGATGCGCCCGTCGTGGGTGTCCCGCTCGCCGGCGATCACCGGCGCATCGTCGTGTGACCATGAGAGCGGGACACGGAGCAGGTGCAGGTAGAGGTGGCAGGCCAGACATGGCGAGAACGTCACGCCGAAGCGCCGTGTCAACTCGGCCGCAGGACGGGCGTTCATCGCCGACCAGAGAGCCGGATCGGAAAGCGCCACGGGTTCGTGCACCACGGTACCCGGGGGCACGAGGGATCTCAGTATCGACACCGCGCGCCCAGGCGCCTCGCGGTCTCCGGTCTCGGTTCCGGTGAAGGCAACGGTGGGCATCAACTCGCGGAAGCCGTGCTCGCGGGTCGCCGCCACGGCCGCGGCCACGCTGTCGCGTCCGGCGATCTCCACGATGGCAAGCGGTGTGTCCATACACAGAGTGTACCCGAGCCGCCTGCGCGGTGTGCGTGAGGATACACGGCTCTGAGCAGCGGGTATGGTAGGGTTGAAGCGCGGATGCACCCGGAGGGGACCTCGAGGAACCGGGTGTTGTGCCGTCTGATCGTCCCCGGATCCAACATGGACCGCCTGATACTCGTTTCCAACCGCCTGCCGGTCAGCATCGACCACGACGAGGAGCGTGGATTCACGTTCACGCCCAGCGTCGGCGGGCTGGCGACCGGACTCAGCTCGTTTCACGCCGACCACGAAAGCCGCTGGGTCGGTTGGGCCGATGTCGATGGGGCGGAACTCGGCGATGCCGGCATCGAACACGTGCGCGACACGCTCGACCGGGAGCACGGCTGCACTCCGGTCTTCCTGAGCGCCGAGGACGCCGCGGGCTTCTACGAGGGCTTCTCCAACAGCACGATCTGGCCGCTGTTCCACCACTTCACCCAGTACGCCGAGTTCGACAGTGCCACGTGGGAGAGCTACGTGAAGGTGAACCGGACCTTCTGCGACGCCGTGCTGGCGGTGGCCCGGCCCGGAGACACCATCTGGGTGCAGGACTATCAACTGATGCTCTTGCCCGCGATGCTACGCGAGCGGATGCCCGGGGTGCGGATAGGGTGGTTCCTGCACATCCCCTTCCCGAGCTTCGAGATATTCCGCATGCTTCCGTGGCGGCGCGAGGTGCTCGAGGGGCTGCTCGGCGCCGACCTCATCGGCTTCCACACTTACGACTACGCCCGGCACTTCTTCGGCAGTTGCCGACGCTTGCTGGGGCTCGAGGAGCAGATGGGGCGGATGCTCGTGGACGGCCGCCTGGTGTTGGTGGACGCGTTCCCGATGGGGATCGACTACGAGCGCTATCGCGACGCGGCGCGGACACCCGAGGCACGGGCCGAGGCGGAGCGGATCGGCATGCGAACCGGGGACGGCAGCGTGGTTCTCTCGATCGACCGGCTGGACTACTCGAAGGGCATCCCCGGACGTCTGCGCGCCTTCGGGGCGTTCCTTGAGCGGTACCCCGAATGGCTGGGCCGGGTCACGATGGTGGCGGTGGCCGTTCCTTCGCGCGAGAACGTGGAGACGTACCGGCAGCTCAAGACCGAGGTCGATGAGCTGGTGGGTGGCATCAACGGACGGTTCGGCACGATCGAGTGGACACCGATACGCTACCTGTACCGGTCGCTCCCGTTCCACGCGCTCGCGGGTCTGTACGGCGCAGCGGATGTCGCGCTGGTGACGCCCCTCCGTGATGGGATGAACCTCATAGCCAAGGAGTATCTCGCGGCGCACGACGGTGGCACTGGCGTGCTTGTGCTTTCGGAGATGGCCGGCGCCGCCCGCGAGCTCGGCGAGGCGCTTCTGGTGAACCCCTTCGACCTCGACCAGGTGGTCGAGGCGCTCCATCGGGCGCTGGTGATGGACGAGGACGAAGCCAGGGCGCGCAATGCGCTCATGCAGCGGCGCATCAAGCGGTACACGGTCACCAAGTGGGCGGAGGAGTTCTTGGAAGGGCTGAAGCGCATCACGGACGAGCAGGCGGGCCTCGACGCGCGGCTCCTCGACACACCGCAGCACGACCGGCTGCTGCAGGAGTACCGGGACGCCGGACACCGGCTCGTGCTGCTCGACTACGACGGCACATTGATGCCGTTCGCGCCGCGCCCCGAAGACGTCGTCCCCAGCGACGACGTTCGGCGCATCGTGCGGACGCTGAGCGAGGATCCGGCCAACGAGGTGGTGGTCGTGTCGGGCCGCGACCGCGAGACGCTTGAGGCGTGGCTCGGCGACCTGGACGTGGACATCGTGGCCGAGCATGGCGTGTGGCTGCGAGGGCGCAGCGGCGAGTGGGTGACGATCGAGCCCATGTCCGACGCGTGGAAGCCACGCGTGGCGGCGCTGCTCGAGATGTTCGTGGATCGCACCCCCGGCTCGTTCGTGGAGGAGAAGGACTTCTCTCTCGTCTGGCATTATCGCCAGGTGAACGGTGAGATGGCCGAGACGCGGGTGCTCGAACTCAAGGCGGCGCTCGTCAGCGTGGTCACCGATTGGGGCCTCGCCGTCATGGACGGCAACAAGGTCCTGGAGATCAAGGCCGCCAACGTGGACAAAGGGCGCGCAGCCCACCGATGGATGTGCCGCGAGGACCTCGACTTCATCCTTGCGCTGGGCGACGACAGGACAGATGAGGATGTGTTCGAGGCCGCACCGGAAGGCGCGTGGACCATCAAGGTCGGGCCGGGTCTCACGCAGGCCCGGAACTCAGTGCGTGGTGTGGGGGACGTCCGATCGCTGCTCACCCGGCTCGCCGGTATCGACTCCTGAGAGGATGAACGTCAGTGAAACGGCTTGAAGACTACCGGGGCATCGTCTCCGACGAGATAATCACCGATCTGCACAGGCGGACGTCACTGCTGCACGACAAGCACGTGGTGCACATGAACTCCACCGCGCAGGGCGGCGGGGTGGCAGAGATGCTGTACGCGCTCGTGCCGCTCATGAACGACGTGGGCGTGGACGCCGGATGGCGCGTGCTCGTCGGCAGCGACGACTTCTTCGGCGTGACCAAGAAGTTCCACAACGGGCTGCAGGGCGACCGGGTCAACCTCACCGAGAACAAGAAGCGCCTGTACGTCCAGGCCAATGAGAGCTTCTCGCAATACAACCATATCTCGCGTCACGACGCGGTCATCATCCACGATCCGCAGCCGCTGCCCATCATCCGCTTCTACAAGAAGCGTCAGCCCTGGATATGGCGCTGCCACATCGACCTCACCTCGCCGGATCCTGAGCTGTGGGAGTTCCTCAAGGGATATATCATGCGCTACGACCTCATGATCGTGAGCCACGAGCAGTATCTGCGGCCCGACCTCACGGTGGAGCAGTGCGTGATCAACCCTGCGATCGACCCGCTCAGCCAGAAGAACATCAGGCTGCCCGAGCGGACCGTGATGAAGTACATCAAGCGGCACGGTGTCCCGCTCGACAAGCCGCTCATCACCCAGGTCTCACGCTTTGACAAGTGGAAGGACCCAGAGGGCGTGGTGGAGGTCTTCAAGCGGGTGCGCGAGCGGGTCGACTGCAGGCTGGTGCTCGCAGGCAACATGGCCACCGACGACCCGGAAGGGCTTGCCATCTACGAGCGCGTCCGCAAGCGCGCGGGCCGGCTCATCGAGAGCGGGGACGTCATATTCCTGCTCGGGGCGAGCGACACAGCCATAAACGCGCTGCAGCGCGTTTCGAGCGTGGTGCTCCAGAAGTCGCTCCGGGAGGGCTTCGGACTCACTGTCTCGGAGGCGATGTGGAAGGGCACGCCTGTGGTCGCCGGTGCAGTGGGAGGCATCCCGCTGCAGGTGATCGATGGCGAGACGGGGTTCCTGGTCGATCCCGCCGATCTCGACCAGACGGCGGACCGTGTGGCCACGCTGCTGGAGGACCCGGTTCTCGCCGGGGCGATCGCCGAGCGGGGTGTGGAGCACGTGCGCGAGCACTTCCTCGTGACCCGTCTGCTCGGCCACTATCTCGAGCTCCTGGCCGAGCTGATCAGGTAGCGTCTACTGCCGCACGCCCTCGATGTCCCAGTGGGCCGTATACAGGTGTCCTTCGCTCGCCGAGTCGATCGTGCCGATCAACTCGCCGCTGAAGGCATCGTCGCCGACCATCATGCCGTGCAGCTCGATGGTGCTGGTCCACTCCGTACCGGTCTCGTCAACGTATGTCGCTACGGCATGGTAGACCCACCCGTCATCCTCGGGCATCAGGAGTCCCTCATACCGGTGCTCGTCGGTCAGCATCGTCATGCTGTCGCCCGACACACTCCACTCATACGTGGCGCCGGGCTGATCGGCCGCCGGGGTCATAGCCTGGTTGTCGATCTTGGTCAGGACGGTGCTTACCGTCCATCTCCCGCTGAGGTCGGAGAAGTCCGCGGTGTCCATCGGCTCCTCGGGCATCTCCACCGGGGGCTCTGACAGCGTTTCGTCCGTGCCTTCGGTGACTGCGGGTTCCGATTCCTCAGGCTCTTCCGAGTCGCCGCATGCCGTAAGGCCGAGCGTGAGGACCAGAACGGGTACCAGCAGGAGAGCGAGCGGTGACCTGCGCATTCCAACCACCTCCTGCATGGGAGTGTACCCCGACGCGGACGTACGAGCAGTGCAGGCGCGGCACAGGTGACGCCCACGGCTGGCGCTGAGGCGGTGCATGCGATACAACTCTTGTCAGAAGGTGGAGGATTCGGGGGAGTCCTCGTGCAGGGGCCGGCACGTGCGTGACACGTGTGGCACGGAGCGCAGGGGGTTTGAGATCCGTGTCGGAGATCCACCTTATCGATGTGGAACAACCGTTGTCAGGCGGATTCCTCGAGTATGCGCGGTTGCATGGCGCGCAGCATGACGATTCGTATCTGGCTCCTGAGCATTGCGTGGCCTTCGATCCCGCTCGCGAACCCGCCGTGGTGGCGGTGGACGGTGAGGGCCTTGTGGTGGGCGCCGCCTCGGTCATGCGGGACCTCGCCGCTGGTGACGGCATGATGCGTTTCCGCGTCCTGCATACGCTCCACCCTGAGTACTACCCGGCACTTGCGGATCGCATTCTGTCGAGATTGCCGGAAGACGCCAACCGTGTGACCGTGCTCCTACCCGAGCATGCGGGGGACGTGGAGGAGGCGCTCGAGGCGGCCGGGTTCGGTGCGTGCAAGCGCGCGTACGTCCTACGGCACCTGGATCCCCGGAACGCGCCCCGGCTGGACTATCCGTCGGGGACCCAGACCAGGCCCGCCACCCCGGCCGTGGCCACCGACTGGGCGAACATAGTCAATTCGGCCATGCACGGGCAGCCCGATCATGTCGACACCACGTACTCGATCGCAGGGGAGACGCTCGGCTCCCCCCGGGTACTCGGCGGTGCGTCGCTGATCGCGTACCGAGGCGGCTCTCCGGCGGGTGGGGTCCTCACCGTGACCGACGCTATGGACCCGTGCGCCGCCGAGATCACCATGCTCGCCGTCGTACCGTCACACCAGGGCATGGGTCTCGGGCGTGCCCTGTTGCACGACGCTGTTGCCACGGCGGGGCGCGGCGGGTGTCGATCTGTGTCCCTGGCGGTGAGCACGTTCAACCGCCGTGCGGTCGCCCTGTATCTGGATGCAGGGTTCCGTGCCCAAGACGTCCGGGTCTGCTGGCAGCGCACCGTTTCACTGTGATGCACGCTCGCGACCAGGCCCACCGGTCATCCGTGGCCTCCGCCTCGTACGTCTCCGTGCCGGTTCCGGCGCAGTCACGGTATGCTTGCACAGGCGATCTGCGAAACCAGGAGGATGGGTATGCAGGGCGGTCAGGAGACCATACCGCGACAGCCGGACCTCCGGACCGGCCGCGAGAGCACGACCATCGAATGGACGTACCGGATCCCGCTCCTCACGAGCAGGTTCATGCTGTGGGATTTCGTGCGGGTCACCGTGATGTCCGTCTCGATCATGTACGTGCTCGTGGCGCTCATGGGGTGGGTGGCGGACGGCGAACCGGCCCTTCTCCCGCTCCAGGTCCCGCTGATGGTGGGCGGCATACTGCTCGCGCTCTTCTTCATCGTGGGCGTGCTGTTGGGCAATCGTTTCACTATGACGTTCGCCGTGAAGCCGGACGGCGTGACGTATTCTTCCGGTACGCGTGAGAAGAGATGGAACCGGGCGGCGGTGCTCTTCGGTGCGCTTGGACGGAGCGCCACCACCGCCGGAGCAGGTCTTCTCGCCACGGCAGCCGAGCAGGGCGGCTGGAAGTGGTCGGACCTGCACGCAGCACGGTACTTCCCCCGTCAGCGAGTGATCTCACTGCGGAACTCCTGGCGCACCGTTTTGCGCCTGCACTGTACGGCCGAAGACTACGAGCGGATCCGGGCAGTCGTGGCGGCCGGGCTCGAGCGCGGGGCGGCCGTGCGCGGCTCCGGGGCTCCGGCTTCCGGCGGAACAGGGGGCCGGGGATGAGGCTCGAGATCATCGACGTGACCTCCGAGACCCGCCAGGTGTTCCTGGACTACGTGGCGGAGCACGGCGTCGAGCATGACGACACGTTCACCCGTTCGGACGATCTTCTCGCGTTCGACCCCGGCCACGAACCAGCCGCGCTGGCCCTTGCCCCCGATGGCACGGTCGTGGGTGCCGCATCCGTCATGCGTGAGGGATATGTGGAGAAGTCGAGCGCGCGGTTCCGGGTGCTGCACTCCACCGACTACATCGCGTACCCGTTCCTGATCGAGCGCGTGCTGACCCGGATGTCGGCGCGCACGAAGCGGGTGTTCGTGTTCCTGCCCGATGCCGACGAGCACGTGCAGAAGGCGGTGGCTACGGCCGGCTTCTCTGTGACACGGCAGGCGTACCTGCTGGAGCACACCGATCCCGGCGCAGTGGAGCCCGTCGCTACCCCCGAAGGCTTCACGGTCGGACCTGCAACGCCGATGGTCGCCGGTATGTGGACCGAGGTGGTGAACGCCACGTTCGCGGTGTACCCGTGCAGGCATGTCATGAGCGTGGAGGAGGCACGTGTGGCGCTGCCTCGCCCGGGCGTGGTGAGGGCAGGGACGCTCATCGCTCACAGGAGCGGTAGCCCGGCGGGCGCCGTGCTCACCATCGCCCATGCCGATGAGCCGGGCACCGCCAGGATCGACACGCTCGCCGTGGTGCCCGCCGAACAGGGCAAGGGGCTCGGCAAGACGCTCCTGCACGCGGCGCTCCGGGCGGCGGGAGATGCCGGCATCTCCCGCGTGCTGCTCACCACAGTGCCGAGCGAGGAGCCATCGCTCGGTCTATATGCCGAGTCGGGGTTCCACATCGCCCAGGCGCGGATCTGCTGGGAGGCCGACCGCACTCGCTGAGCCGTGTGGGTCTCGAGTCTCCAGGCGCGCCCGGGGTAGCCTCGGCTATACTCCAAGACGACATCGACACATGATCCGTCTGGGTCATGACACCGCCGTTGTGTCGACGCGCACAACGGTCTCGCGACGATCCCGGACCATGGGAGGCCCACATGCTCGACGGACGCTACCTGCGGGAGAACCTGGACGCCGTACGCGACGCGATGGGTGCGCGCGCGGGCGACTGGGATTTCGACCGCTTCATCGCACTCGACGATGAGCGTCGCGGGCTGATCGCCGAAGTGGAGAGCAGGCAGGCCGTACGCAACGATCTCTCCAGGCGCATCGGTGAGCTGATGAAGTCGGGCCAGCGTGACGAGGCCGAGGACGCCAAGGAGCGCGTGCGCGCCGTCAACGAGGAGATCGCGGAGATCGATGCGCGCCGTACCGGGGTGGAGGCCGAGGTGCGCGAGATGCTGCTCACAATCCCGAACATCCCGCATGAGAGCGTCCCGGCGGGCGCCGACGAGAGCGACAACGTGGAGGTGCGCCGCTGGGGCACACCGCACGCCTTCGACTTCGAGCCGGTGGCGCACTGGGACCTCGGCCCGGAGCTAGGGGCGATCGATTTCGAACGCGGGGTCAAGCTCGCCAAGAGCCGATTCGTGGTCCTCGGCCGCGATGGGGCGCGTCTGAACCGCGCGCTCATCAACTTCATGCTGGACACCCATGGCGCACGAGGGTACCGCGAATGGTCGGTGCCGGCCATGGCCAACAGCGAGACGCTGCTGGGCACCGGCCAGCTCCCCAAGTTCGCCGACGACCTGTTCCACACCGACGACGGGCTCTATCTTATCCCCACCGCCGAGGTGCAGCTCACCAATCTCCACCGTGACGAGGTGCTGGAAGCGGCTGATCTGCCGCTCCGCTACTGTGCGTACACGCCGTGCTTCCGTGAGGAGGCGGGCGCAGCAGGGCGTGACACGCGCGGCATGATCCGCGTGCACCAGTTCGACAAGGTGGAACTGGTCAAGTTCGCACGGCCCGAGGACAGCCTCGACGCGCTCGAATCGATGGTCGCCGACGCCGAGCACATCCTCCAGAAGCTCGGCCTGGCGTATCGCACGATCGTGTTGTGCACCGGTGACATGGGTTTTGGCGCGGCCAAGACCTACGATCTGGAGGTATGGCTGCCGAGCTACAACGGCTACAAGGAGATCTCGAGCTGCAGCGACTGCTGGGATTTCCAGGCTCGTCGCGCCAACATCAAGTACCGCTCACCTGGTGAGTTCAAGGGTTCGCGCTTCGTGCACACCCTCAACGGCAGCGGGCTGGCGGTGGGGCGCACCCTTGTGGCCGTTCTCGAGAACTACCAGCAGGAGGACGGCTCGGTGGTGGTGCCCGAGGTCCTGCGGCCCTACATGGGCGGGCAAGAGGTCATCCGGAGGGAGCCGTGATGGGCGCCCGGTCAGCACTCCTCGCGCTCGGGGTCGCCGGCGCCCTGCTGCTTGCTGGGTGTGGCGCATCAGAGCCGGAGCCGACGGGGGAGGAGGCGACCACGCCGGCCGCCGCGCCTCAGCCGGTATCGCTCGAAGGCTTCGATGCGATTCCTGCCGAGGGAGCACGGGAGACGGAGGCGCTGGATGCGGCGCCCGCGATCTTCGAGGTGGAGCGCGCTGGCGGCTCCTGGCCGAACGCTGACTGGGATGCGCTGGCGTTGGCAGAGCCGAGGCTCGTGGCATACCTGGTGCGAGTGGAATTCGACGGGCAGGTCGCGCTGTTCGAGGTGCGCGCCGACGGGGCGCCCCACAATCTCTACGCGTACCACAAGGCATTCGACAGTGGGTCGATCATCTGGACCCCTGCCGAAGACGCCCGGGGTGGCAGTGTGGAGGCGCAGAGCGCTGGCGAGGTCCGATCCGTATCGGCGGTCGGATCCGTGATGCGTGACGCGTTTCCGGAGGACCCGTTGACGGTGAGCATCGCCGGCTACCGTGTGGCTTACATCGCCGATGGTGTGCAACCGCTCGTGATCGAGGTGGCCCCCGACGGGTCGGCCATCTCGGTCAGTATGTGAGAGTGCTTTCGACCTCTGCGGCCGCCCTGAGAACGTCCGTGTCGCTCGCGAAGGCCTGCCCGCGCGCCACGTGGGCCAGCGTCACCGACTCGAGTCTCGACATCACCATGTGGTCGAGCGACGCCCACATGGTGTGCACGCCGCAGTGCGGCGAGCGTGAGCAGGCCTCGGGCTCACGCGCGCACTGTGACAGTGAGAATCCCGGCTCACAGGCGAGGATGACCTCGGCCATCGTGATGTCCATGGCTGGACGCGCCAGGGATATCTGGTAGTCGCGGTAGCCAGAACGCCGGATCAGGCGCGACTCCACCAGAAACGCCGCTATCGTCGCGCCGAAGCTGTCCGGGACCTGGGCCAACTCGCAGAGGTCTCTAAGCGAGAGCGTGGCTCCTGGTGGCAGTTGTGCGAGCTCATACATCATGCGGACGGCATAGTCTGTCCGGCGAGTGATCGGCATCGTGCCCCCTGCACATCCGTGTCGCGGCGCACCCCCGGCGCCGAAATCATCGCTAGATAATAACAAGGTTTCGCGGAGAATGCGCTATAGCCTGCGGCCGGAGGCGTTGTATGTGCCGAGCGGCCCGAATAGGTGTACAGGCGGCGCTACATGTCGCCCAGAAGAACCCTTCGTGCCGTCTCCACAGCGTCCTCCGGGGCCTGGGCATCGAACAACCGTCCGCGCCCGGCTGTCCGTATCGCGGCGCCGGGGTCCCAACCGAGCACGATGACCGGCTTGCCGCTCTTCAGGGCGAGCGCTACCTCCGACATCGTGCCCGGACCGCCCGGCAGAGCGATCACCACGTCGCTCGAGAGCACGTTGATCACGTTCCGCGCGTCACCCATGCCCGTGCGGATCCCCACGTCCACATACGAGCTCGCCTCGGCTCCATCGGGTCCGCGCAGCACGCCGATCACAAGCCCTCCGGCATCATGGGCGCCGCGGGACGCCGCGTCCATCACGCCGGATGCCGTTCCGCCGGTGAGCAGCACCCAGCCATGTCCGGCGACCAGTGCGCCGAGCCGGTGCGCCGTCTCGTATGCCGACGTGTCGAGCGGCTGCCCTGATCCCATCACGCCTACGACTGTGCGCATGCGTAGAACCTCCTCCGGCGAGTCAGGCGGCTTACTTCGCGATCTCGGCGAAGTGCTCGTCATAGCGTCCGCCCTTCGCGGCGGCGAACACGTCGTAGCCGGGTATCTCGTACACGCGCAGCCTGTTGTCCAGGAAGTCGCTGAACACGAGCAGGCTGCCGTCGTCGGAGACGTCGAGCGCGGTGGGCTGGTTCCCCGCTATCAGCGCATCGAGCGGACGCCCGTCGGTGGTATCGAAGACGAGTATGGAGCCCCACTCGGGCCCCGGGAGGTAATAGGTCTTCTCGTTGTTCTCGCCCCGGCAGCTCACGAACAACATCTTCCCGTCGGGGGTGAGGTCGATCGTGTTCGGCTTCTCGTCGGTCTCCACGAACTTCGTGGTCGACCCTGTCGCCATGTCGTGGACCCAGACGAGGTCGTCGGCCATGTCGGAGATGAAGAGCCGGCCCGTGGTCTCATCGGCCACGATATGGCGGAGCGCCCCGCCGCCGGTGAAGAGCGTGGTCACCTCGCCCGACTCGAGGTCGATGTGCTCCAGATGGCCCGAATCGAACCCGGCCACGTAAAGCGAACGGCCGTCGCCGGTGGCGTACATGCCCCGCGGTGTGTTGGAGACGCCGATGCGCCTGACGAGCTCACCGGTCTCGAGGTCGATGATCGAGACGTCGTCGCCCGACCAGTTGGATGCGTAGAGCGTCTTCTCGTCCGGTGAGAGCTCCACGCACTTCGTCCAGGCGCTGCCCGTGTCGAACTCCCGGAGCACCGCCCGTGTCGCCACGTCGATCTCGAAGCATTTGGCGGTCTCCATCTGCGACGTGTAGGCGAGCGTCCCCGAGCGGTTGAAGATGACCTCCACAGCGCCGTGCTCACCGATGTCCACACCGCCCAGGATCTCACCGGTGCGCGGATCGAATATCTGTATGGAAGGGGGCCCGTTGAGGATGCTCGTCCAGGCCTCGCTTCCGTCGTGCGTCACCGAGACGCCCTTCGGCGCCCCGAGCGTGGTGATAAGCCCGATGCCGTGCAACACCTGCCCCTCGGGGTCGAGGTGGTACTCGAGCGTCGTGGTGGTGTCGATGCTCATCTCGCGGGTGAAGGTGTTATAGCCCGGCAGCTCGATCGTGAGCGTGTACAGTCCGCTCGGCACCTGGATGTCCACAGGGCTTTGCCCCTGATGCGCGATCGAACCGTCATGCGACAGTGACACGGAGGCGCCCTCGGGATCTGTCACCACGGCCACCTGCTGTGGCAGCGGCAGGAGGTCGTAGGAGAGCCGTTCGTGCCGCCCCTGCCTGACCTCGATCGTCGAGCTTACCGGCTCGAACCCGGTGCGTTCCACGTACACGGTGTACTCGCCACGTTTCAGGTCGGCGACCTCGAGCGTTCCCGTACCGGCCACCGACCCGTTGAAGAGGATCATCGAGTCGGACGGGTTGGCGGTTATCGTGGCCGTCGCCGGCCTGGTGAGGAGGTACACACCTAGTGCCGTCGCCGCGATCACCACGAGCACGAGGACGGATACCACACGCCTGGCGTTCCGGGATAGAGGCCGTCTCCGTCCGCGTCCGCCGCGCCGTTCGTGGGTTCGCGGAGGGACGTACTGCGATCTTCCGCCGCCAGAGCCGCGGGCGCTCCGCGAACCGGCCCTCCCCGGGTCGATCGTGCGGTACCGTCCGTGGAACGTCTTCCTCGGGCCGCGTCTCCGGCTGCGGTACTGGTCCATCGTCACGCTCCGTCGCCTGATGGGACGAACGCGGGGTGCGGCGCATACCGGATCGATAAGGCGTGGCGCGCCTCCATGGGCCGATGCCGCCCCTTGCTGCATCTTACTTGAGGCGCGGCACCACGTCACACGGTTGAGGCATGAGCCGCCATACGAGTGTGCGCATACGGGCCGATGGGATACATAAGCACGGACGATCGCCCATGAAGAAAGGACCCTGCGATCCAGCGGCAGAGTCCTCGGGAGACGTGTGTGGTGCGCCCTGAGGGATTCGAACCCCCGACCTTCTGATTCGTAGTCAGACGCTCTATCCAGCTGAGCTAAGGGCGCGTATGTGCGCGAGGCTAGAGTATCCTGCACGCTCGCACACGAGATGTCAAATGGCGGAGAGTGAGGGATTCGAACCCTCGAAGGGGCTATTAGCCCCTTACTCGCTTAGCAGGCGAGCGCCTTCAGCCGACTCGGCCAACTCTCCGCTTGAGAGAAGCGCCGCCCATTGTAGCAGGGAGCGCGTGAGCGCGCGATGGCGGAGGGGGTGGGATTCGAACCCACGAGACCCTTGCGGGCCTACTGGTTTTCAAGACCAGGGCGATCAACCACTCTGCCACCCCTCCGCGCAGGGCGATTATAGCCCGTCACCTGTCAGGGACAAGCATCGGCAACGTGCCGTGGGCAGGAGCGGGCATCCTGGTCTGGTATACCTGTAAGTAGGGTCCTGAGCGGGGCCATCGATGATGAGAAGGGAACCAGGCGCACCCCAGATGCAGACCGAGCAATGTGATGTAGTCAAGAAAGACCGTGTAGACTTCGTCAAGAACACCTTCGAAGCGATCAAAGCGCGAGCGCACTATCTGCGTAACTGGCGTCTCTTCTACAAGTGGTCCATCGCCGCGGGACTCGTGGGCGTGCTGGGTGGCATCGGCGCGCTGCTCTTCAGCTACACCCTCGACGCGATCACGCGCTCTTCGACTCGGTGGCAGCGGCTCTACCCGATCTCCGTCTGATCGCGATCATCCCGGCGGCTGGCGGTCTGCTCGTGGGAATCATCCGTCATGTATGGATGCCCGAGGCGTTCTGCAGCCCGTGCGCCACCGATGCGATGATCGACATCATCCACGAGGATGGCGGGCGCTCCAAGTTCAGGGTCCCGTTCGTGACGATCCTGACCGCCTCGATCACCCTCGCCTCCGGCGGGAGCGCCGGCCGGGAGTGTCCCACGGCGCTGATCGGCACAGGTTTCGGTTCGATCAGCTCGACCATCATCGAGAAGCTCCGTCTCGACAAGCTGCTTGGATTCTCCTTTACCAAGGACGATGTCCGCGTGCTGGCCGTATGTGGTGCGGCCGCCGGTATAGGGGCGGTGTTCAGGGCGCCGATCGGGAGCGCGCTGTTCGTCACCAGCGTGCTGTACATCTACGGCATGGAATACGACCTCGTGTTGCCTTCGATGATCTCGTCGGCAACGAGCTACCTGCTCTTCTCGGTCTTCTACGGCTTCGAGCCGCTGTTCAACGCGCCGTTCATCTGGGCGTTCAACGTCTTCGACCTCTCCGTGGTGCTCCTGATCGGCGTGCTGGCGAGCCTCGGCGGCGTCCTGTACCTGAAGGTCTTCTACGGTATCTTCAGGCGGTTCAGGAGCATGGCCATGCCCGACTGGCTCAAGCCCGCTCTGGGTGGTCTTCTGTTGGGCATCCTGGTCCTGTTCATCCCACGCGTGTGGGGCATGGGCTACGGGACGATTCAGGACATCATCGACCTGCAGCTTGCGCTGCCGATGCTGCTCCTCCTGGTGATCGCCAAGATCCTGGCGAGCTCGCTCTCGATCGGCTCGGGAGGCGCCGGAGGGGCCATCGCACCGTCACTCTTCATCGGCGCGGCGCTCGGAGGGGCGGTGGGCACGATGGCCACGCAGCTCTTTCCCGGCGCCGAGGCCCACCCCACGCTGTATGTGATCGCGGGCATGGGCGCACTGTACGCATCGGTGGGGAAGGTCCCGCTCTCAACGGCGATCATCCTGTGTGAGACGACACGCAACTACACGATGATCATCCCGCTCATCGTCGCCACCACTGCGGGCTTCCTGGCATCCGGCACCAGCACGATCTACGAGAGCCAGCATGCCGACGCCACCCGTGAGACCGCCGACATCCTGCGCAGGGTGCCCGTGGAGCGGGTGATGGCGAAGGATCCCTTCGTGCTCCGTGAAGATATCAGCGCTCAGGACGTCCTCCGTGCTGTTGGGACGTCGGGGCATCACGGGTTCCCCGTGGTGAACGACGATGACCACCTCGTGGGGGTGGTGAGCTGGACCGATGCGCGCGCACTGCCGTACGAGGAGCGCGCCACCACGCCCGTCTCCGAGATCATGACCAGAGAGTTGATCTGGTTGCGCCCTACCGACAGCACCCGTACGGCGCTCGACATGATCGAGCACAACAAGATCGGACGCGTGATCATCGCCGAGCCGGATGGCAAGAGGGTCCTCGGCGTGGTGACACGGGCCGACCTGATCAATGCGTACTCGGAGTGGATCAGCGCCACCTGATGCGCGCCAGCGCGGGGCAGGACGCCGCGGGCGCTTCACTCATCCTCGGCGACGTGTCCCGACATCGGCACGATCAGCACGGGCACATCGAGCGCGTCGAGCACTCGATGCTGCATCGTCCGCAGCGGTGAGAGCCCGGGGCCGAGGCGCGAACCGCGGAGCGGCGCGCCCATCGCCACGAGGTCGGCATCGAGTTCTGTCGCCAGCGCCGCGATGCCGTGGTCGAGCGTCCGGTCGGGCCGTACGGTGGTCTCCACGGTGTACCCCTCGGCGCGAAGCGCTTCCGCCAACAGCGTGAGGTGCGCCTCGGCGTTGCGCAGGGCATTCGTGGAACGCCGTGCCCGGTCGAGCGGCATGATGTGCGCCAGGATGACGGTGGGCTTGCAGCCGGCGTCGCACCCGGCGGCCTCGATGGTGTTGAGCAACCGTTCGGGCGGGAGCGCGGCGCTCACCGGCATGAGGATGGTGCGGGTCGTACACGCCGGCAGGTCCTCGGACTCCTCGGTGGGCGAGATCTTGATCGTGCACGAGACTGCACGCTTGGTGAGCGCTGGCCCTGCCACCTCGAAGACGACGATCGCGGTGAGTATCACGGCGTTCACCGTGGCGCCTGACTCTGGGAATGTCTGTGCTGCGTCGAGCGCAAGACCGACCGCGACGCCCGCCTGAGGCGCCATCCCGAGTCCGATCCAGGCCGACTGGCGGAGGTCGTAACGGGCGGTGAGGCCACCCGCCAGTCCGGCGAGGAACTTGCCGGCGGTGCGTGCAAGGATGTAAGCCACGGCCAGTCCGCCGGCCGCCAGCACCGCGGCAAGCTCGAGGTGGGCCCCCGCGAGGGTGAAGAAGATGATGTAGACGGGGTACTCCACCGTCCTGAGCGACCGGAACACGCGCTCGCGTTCGCCCCGGTCCTCCTCCACGGTAGCGGCCACCACGCCCGCCACCAGCGCCGCAAGCAGGCTGGAGAAACCGAGCGCCTCGGCAGCGGCCACCACCAGGAGCACGGTGACTAGCCCGAGCACCAGGAGCTCGCCGTCCTTGAAGACGCGCCTGAGCAGCCAGCCCAGCACGAAGCCGCCCACGACGCCAACCAGCAGGCCTCCGCCCACCTGGGCCGCGGTGTCCGCCATGGCCTCACCGAAGGTGGCGTGAATCTGCAGTGACAGCATCAGGAACGGCGCTGCGACCGAGTAGGCGACCACGGTGAACACCGAGTCGAGCGCGGAGGCGCCGAGCATCGTGTCGCAGGCGCGGCTCTTGGCCTCGAGTTCGGAGATCACGGCCATGATGGTAGCGGGCGCGCCGGAGATCGCGATGATGGCCAGGAGCCAGATCGACACCGGGTCTTCAGGTGCGAGCAGCCAGAGCGCGACGCCCACGAGCGAGCCGGGCAACACGATGTTGAGGATCGACATCACCCAGAACGACGCCTCGTGACGTCGCAGCATCTTGCGTGTGAGCTGCTCGCCGATGAGGAAGACGATGACGCCGAGCGCAAGCGGTTCGGCGAAGGCGATGGAATGCATGAGCTCGCTCGAGAGCAGGCCGATCCCGTGCGGCCCGGTGAGAATGCCCGCCAGCAGGAAGCCGGTGACCGACGGGAGCCGGAGCCGGGCGGTCAGTCGCGCGCCGAGGTAGCCGAGCGCGATGAGCGTTCCGATCACGAGCAGGTCGAGCCAGATGACGTCCATTCGCTCCTCCGGGCAGTGACGGGAGTGTGTCCCAAGAGAAGGGTAACGCAAACAGCCACCCGCCGTGACGCGCCAGCCAGGGCCGCTCGTTACCGTATGGTAAACTAATAGGTTTGGCCCCACCGGGCTGGAGCGTTGTCCGGGAATGGAGTGGACCTAAGCAGGGCCGTTCGTTCGGCTGGCTGCACCTGGCGCGCTGACCCATCGCGCTCCACTCCTGTTCGCGCCGAGCCTCTGCCGCAGTGCGGAGATCGTGGTCGGCGCGATCGTGACACGGTGACAGACAGAGATTGTTCGATGCTATCTGGCGACCGGTGCATCGGCAGCGCCCGGAATCGGAAATAAGAAACCAGGGTGCGCCATTCGTTGTGCAGCGTTGCCACATATCCGGGAGGTGTCTCATTGAGCCTGGTAGAGGTCAAGAACGTCTATAAGGTCTTCGGCGGCAAGGCCGATGAAGCGGTCAAGATGCTGGAGGCCGGCAAGTCCCGTGAGGAGGTCGCCGAGGCGACCAACACGGTACCGGCGGTGATTGACGCGTCGTTCGATATCGAGCGGGGCGAGATCTTCGTCGTGATGGGGTTGTCGGGTTCGGGCAAGTCCACGCTCGTCCGGTGTCTCAACCTGATGCACCCGCCAACGAGCGGGTCGGTGAAGGTTGACGGCCGGGAACTGCAGTCGCTCGACGCAGGTGAGCTCCGTGCGCTTCGTGCGGAGAAGATCAGCATGGTCTTCCAGCACTTCGGACTGTTCCCTCATCGGACGGTGCTCGACAACGCGGCGTGGGGCCTCGAGGTACGTAAGGTCCCGGACGAAGAGCGTCGCAAGAAGGCGGCTGAAGCGCTCGAACTCGTGGGCCTCGGCGGCTGGGGCGATTCCTACCCAGGTGAACTGTCGGGCGGCATGCAGCAGCGAGTCGGCCTTGCACGAGCACTTGCCACGGATGCGGACGTGTTGCTGATGGACGAGGCGTTTTCCGCTCTCGACCCGCTCATCCGGAGCGAGATGCAGGAGCAGCTCGTCGGCCTTCAGCGGGACCTTGAGAAGACGGTCATCTTCATCACGCACGATCTCAACGAGGCGATGTTCCTGGGCGACCGGATCGCCATCATGAAGGATGGCAGAATCGTGCAGATCGGCACGACCGAGGAGATCCTTCAGGACCCGGCGGACGACTACGTGCGGGCGTTCGTCCAGGACGTTGACCGGTCACGCGTTCTCACCGCGGAGGCCGTGATGGAGGAGCCGGTGGCGAAGATCCTCAGACGCGAGGGGCCGAAGGCCGCGCTCCTGGAGATGAAGGCCCGTCAGACGATGGGCTGCTGATCGTCGATGAGCGCAGGCGGCTCGTGGGCGGCACCACTGACGATGCGGTCGTCAAGGCGGTGCGGTCGGGCCAGCATCAGCTCGAGCCTGTGATCTCACGCGAGGAGATCGCCACGGTCACCCCCGAGACCCCGCTCGTCGATCTGCTCATCCCGTCGGCAGAGAACCGGCTGCCGCTTGCTGTGGTGGACGAGCACGACAGATTGCTTGGCGTGATCCCCCGCATCACCCTCCTGAACGCGCTTGGAGGGATCGACAACGGTGACGGTGACAGCGACGACGGCGCCACTACGTCCGAACCTTCGGACGCGCGGAGCGTCGAGGCGCCGTCGACGCCCTCCGGCGATGAAGGGGAGGGGGTGCGGTCATGATGAACCTCGACGCATACAGGCTGCCTGTTGGCGACTGGATCGACGCGGCGGTCGACTGGATGACCGCAAACCTCGGCTGGCTCTTCGACGCCATCGCCGCATTCCTGAAGTCGATGATCGAGGGCTTCGAGACGGGGCTCCTGTTCCCGTCGGCGCTCATCTTCGTGGTGCTGGTTGCCGCCATCGCGTTCTACGCGAAGGGCTGGCGTTTCGCGCTCTTCACCGCGATCTTGTTCGTCGTCGTGGCGATGATGGACCTCTGGGACGTGACGATGTCGACGCTCCCGCTCGTGCTGGTGGCAAGCATCGTGGCCCTGATCATCGGCATACCGCTGGGGATCATCGCCGCCCGGAGCGACCGCTTCAGTGGGCTCATCAAGCCGGTTCTGGACCTCATGCAGACCATGCCGTCGCTGGTGTACCTGGTCCCTGCCATCGTGTTCTTCGGCATCGGGCAGGTGCCGGGCGTGGTCGCCACGGTCGTGTTCGCCATGCCGCCTTCGGTCAGGTTGACCGAGCTCAGCCTGCGCCAAATGGACGCCGAGGTCGTGGAGGCGGGAGAAGCCTTCGGCGCCTCGCCGATGAAGATCCTCACGCGGGTGCAGATACCGCTGGCGCTCCCCACGATCATGGCGGGCGTCAACCAGGTGATCATGCTCGCGCTGTCGATGGTCGTCATCGCTGGCATGGTCGGAGCGGGCGGTCTGGGCGCCGTGATCTTCCGTGGTGTGACCCGTCTCGACGTCGGTCTCGGTTTCGAGGGCGGTCTGAGCATCGTCATCATCGCCGTCTTCCTGGACCGTATCACCGCCGCGTTCGGCGACCGTGCGTCGAAGCGAGTCTCGTACTAGCGGAGGCGCCTCACATCGTCGTATCGCACAGAAGACCCCGTCCGCATCGGACGAGGCCTTCTGCTGTGCGCATGGAGTCGGGCGTTGCCGTCAGGCCGGACCTGCCGCCGCGGCACCTGTGGACGCCGGAGCGGTATGAGGCGGCGCAACGGACCCCCGCTTCACCTTGGCAAAGACCATGATGAAGTAGGGGAGCGCAGCCACCTGCACGAACAGCATGAGCAGCACCCACAGGAGGCGGTTGTTGCTCGACGCCGTGCCGCCCGGGTACTCCCACTCCTCACGAAGCGCCGCGTCGATCACCATCCAGAGCCACAGCACAGGGGCCGCGAGCGATACGAGCACGGTGAAGACCGTGATCTGAAACACGCTGAGCCCCACGATCGTTCCAAGCAGTTCCATCATCCGTACACCCTTTCCAGGTAAAGGCAGGCTGACCTGCCACCCTTCTTCGTTCTAGCCGACGGTCTCGACCGTCACTTCTCCCAGCCCCCGGCGGAGGATGATGTCGAAGTTCACGGGGGTGTCCCCGTAGGCGTCGTTCACGAGAGCGTCCCCATCCTGCATGAAACCGTCCGCGTGGTAGGCGCCGATGCCGTCCTGGTGGCCCACGATCCGCACGCCTACATCGGCGGGGACCCGCAGCGTGAATGCCCCCGCCCCCGCGTTGATCTCGGCGGAGAGGTCATGGCGCGGCGTTCCCACGAGATCGATCGTCGCGTCACCCGCACCCATATCGACGCGTAGGCGCCGCAGGTCGAGGGAGCCGAGGTCGAGGTCGCTCTCGCCGGCGCCCATCGCGACCGTGAGCTCGGTGGGCAAGTCATCCGACAAGGCTATGTCCCAGTCGTACCGCATCCGGCCGGAGAGATCGATCCTGGGCCGAGTGGGGGTCTCGACCACGAGCGAACCCTCGCTGCCGTTCACGTCGTACCGCACCTCCGGCCGCCACGCGTCGTCTGAGAACTCGTAGGCGGCGTCCATCACACCGTCGGCTCCCCCGGTCACGTTAAGTCTCCCCGCTCCCATGCGTATGGTGACGGTGAGCTCCGTGGCGCCCTCAGGCGCGATGCTGTCGCTCTCCGTTGTCGCTTCGCCCGCATCGGGAAGCTCCACCCGCACACACCCGGTGAGTGCGACTGCGGTGAGCGCAATGAGCGCCAGCGTGCATATGATCGTGATCCTGCGCATGACTGCTCCTCCTTGTTTCATCTTCGTGCGGCGTTTGCGTCGGTGTATCTGCCAACGAGCAGCGCTTTCGCGTACGAGGCGTGTAGGCTGCCGAGCCCCCGGCAGAGGTGCAGCGTGAGCACGAATCCCAGCAGGCCGGCCATCACCACGAGCGGGGCGGCCCAGGGCTGGAGCATGTAGCCGTATCCGTCCATCTGCAGGAGCGGGTAGCTCGTGAACATCTGTGCGACCGGATACGCTACCGCGGTGGCCGAGATGGTAAGCGCTGTGACGACGATGCTGAAGTAGATCACGCCGAGCGGCAGCTGCAGCACCATATAGAGGATGCTGGTCCAGGTGCGGCGGTCGGTGAGCCAGTGCTTCACGCGCTCGAACACGTCACCCTCCGGCAGCGCTCCTCTCGGGCGGCGCGGCATCCGGACCCCCAGAAGCACCTCCACGATGCGTCCCTCGGCCAGCGAAAGCGCTCTGATGATCGCGAAGAACAGGAGGAGTACGACGAGGCCGACCCCGATCGGCAGGAGGCCCAGCCCGGCGGGCAGCAGTGCAGCCACGACGGCGAGTAGAGGCTCCCGGTCAGGAGCGTGAGCACGAGGTAGAACAACGCTCCGTATCCGCGCACGTCGGCGACGATGCCGAAGAAGCGCCCCAGGGGTCCTGCCGCGCGCGGTGCCGCCGGAGCGCTTAGCGCGCGAGCGACGGTGATCTCCGTCTCCAGGTATGCCGCGGCGACCTCATCAGGCGTTCCGTAACGATTCACCGCGGCGGCGAAGCACGCCTCCTCGCCCTCATCCGAGCCGGCGCACGCCGACATCTCGGCACGGAGGTACTCCTCCGCGTCGTAGAGCGCGTCTTGCACGAGTGCGGGGTCTGCTCCGGAGAGCGCCGTCCTCAGCGCCTGCAGGTATCCATCGATCATCTCAGCTCCGACCCCCTTGCAGTGTCCTGTCCACGAAGTCACGCGTCTTGTGCCATGCATCCGACCAGGCATCGAGCACCGCCACGCCTTCGCCGGTTATCGAGTAGTACTTGCGGGGAGGTCCGCTCACCGATGGCTCGACCCGGCTCGAAAGCAGGCCCTGGCCTTCCAGCGACCGGAGGACCGGGTAGAGCGTCCCCTGCTTGATCGCGATGCCGTCAGCCTCGGCCTCCTCAAGCCGCTTGGCGATCTGGTAGCCGTAGAGCGGCTCCTCCGAGCGGTGGAGGACCGAGAGCAGCACGAGCGCGACGGTCCCCGCATTGAGCTCCTTCTGGAACTTGCGGACAGCCGAGTCTCCTGCCTCGGTCACGGGACGTCACCTCCTCGATGATGGATCCGTTAGTAGTAAGAAGTTCACACTAGTTCGCACCCATAATAGTGTGAACTACACAGTAGTTAAGGGTGAATCTCGCGCGTTCGTACCAGCGCAACGTTAGGTCCTGCACGAGCAGCACCGGAGCGCGTCGCCGAGGAGCGTGCCGTGGTGTAGCATCGGCACATGGACGAAGACGCGGTATACATGTCGCTTGCGGTCGAGCAGGCACGTCGTGCTGCGAACGAGGGCGAGGTCCCGATAGGGGCGGTGCTGGTGTGTGACGGCGCGGTCGTCGCACACGGGCGGAACGCGCGCGAAGGCACGGCCGACCCCACCGCGCATGCCGAGATGATCGCGATCCGGGAGGGGGCGGAGCGTCTCGGCAGATGGCGACTCACCGGTTGCACGCTGTATGTGACCCTCGAACCGTGTCCCATGTGCGCGGGGGCGCTCGTGAACGCTCGCATCGACCGGCTCGTCTACGGTGCGGCAGACCCGAAGGCGGGGGCTGTCGGCACGTTGTACGACCTTTCCAGGGACGCGCGCCTCAACCACCGCTACGAGGTCACCGCGGGCGTGCTCGGTGAGGAGTGCGGGGCAATGCTACGGGAGTTCTTCAGAGATCTGCGGGCATCATGCGACGACTGACAGGGGGACGCGCATGAGACGCTCTGCTGTGCGTTGGGTATGTGTGCTGGCGCTCACGCTGACCGGGGTGCTCGCACTCGGCACGCCGGCGGCGTTGGCCAAGTCGTACGAGATGACGCGTGTGTGGATAGACGCCACCGTGGCGCCCGACGGCTCGATGACCGTCGTCGAGGAGCGCACGTACGACTTCACCGGCGACTACACCTTCGCGTTCTGGGAACTGGACAAGGGCGGGGCCGACGGCGTTGAGGTGCTCGGCATGGCAGGCCCGGAAGGCGAGTACTCCAAGACGAGCGACAGCGGGATCGATCCCAACCGCACTCCGCAGACGTACACCGTTGTCGATTACGGCTCGTACTACGACGTGCGCGCATACTTCCGGGCGGAGGACGTGGAGCACACGCTCACGCTGCGCTACAAGGTGTACGGCGCCGCCACTCGGTGGCAGGACACCGCCGAGCTGTACTGGAAGTTCATCGGCGAGCGGTGGGACCTGCCTGCCGAGGACATCCGCGTGCACATCACGCTTCCCGCAGGTGTGACCCGTGAGGATGTGCGGGCGTGGGCGCACGGCCCGCTGGCGGGCGAGGTTGTCCTGAACAACGACGGCACCATTGACCTGCTGCTGGCCGACCTGCCGGCGCTCACCTTCGTGGAGGCCCGCGTGCTCTTCCCCGCAGAGGCGCTTTCCGAGGCGCCCGTGGTGCCGCAGGAGATGGTGCAGACCGTGCTCGACGAGGAAGGTGCGTGGGCGCGAGAGGCCAATCGCGACCGTCTCATGGCCCGCCTGCTCTTCTGGGGTTCGGTGCTGCTCGCGGGGCTCCTGCCGCCGGTGGCGCTCGTCTTCACGTTCCTGTACTGGCGCAAGCACGGCAAGGAGCACGACACGCAGTTCCAGGGGGAGTACTTCCGCGACCTGCCGTCGGATATGCGGCCCGCGCAGGTCTCCGCGCTCATGAACATGGGGCAGCCGTCCGACACGGCGTTCCCCGCCACGCTGATGGATCTGATCGACCGCGGCGTGATCGGCATCGAGCGCATGACGTACGAGGAGAAGGCGTTGCTCGGCCTCTCCACCAAGCAGGTGGAGACCTACCGGCTCGACCGCCGCAAGGATGCCGAGAAGAAGCTCACCGCGAGCGAGAAGCGGTTGATCGACCTGATCTTCCGCGACATGGCCGTGGCCGACTCGGTGACGATGGAGGAGCTCAAGGAGCTGGCCAAGAAGCAGAGCAAGGCCCAGATCTGGAGCAGCGGCATGAGCCTGTTCAAGAGCAAGGCCGTCGAGGACATCACCAAGCAGGGTCTGCTCGAGGCCAAGGGCGGCCGGGCCGTTGGGATGTTCGTGGCACTGGGCGTGCTCACCGCCATGACCGGCCTGTTGCCCGTGGTGTTCGGCGGCAGCGGCTGGTTCATCCCGTGGAGCCTCCTGATCGGGGCGGTGATCGTGGGCTTTGGCACGCAGATGTCGCGGCGGTCACCGGAGGCGGCGGAGCTTGCGGCCAAGTATGAAGGCGTCCGCAACTACATGCGGGATTTCGGCAGGATGGATGAGAAGCCGCCCGAGTCGGTGATACTGTGGCGCCACTTCCTCACGCTGGCCGTGGTCTTCGGCATGGCCGACCAGGTGATCAGGACCCTCAAACTCAAGGTGCCCGAGGTCATGACCGATCCGATGATGGGCACGTGGATGTGGATGATCTCTCCCGGCATGAGCGGTGTCTCGCCGATGAGCTCCCTGTCGCAGGGCGTGAGCAGCGTGGCAAGCACCGCGGCGAGCCACAACTCGTCCTCCTCAGGCGGCGGTGGCGGGTTCTCCGGCGG
>Ga0209614_1000542_pt1 | contig 32572 bp, 48 predicted proteins | sample BlaSprsedimmetaG_FD_185484 | JGI IMG/M metagenome (GOLD analysis project Ga0209614, IMG submission 185484) | Hot spring sediment bacterial and archeal communities from California, USA to study Microbial Dark Matter (Phase II) - Blank Spring... ... | reverse complement strand
GTTTTATGGATTCCCAGGATTTTTATTGAGCTTTGACAGGTTATTCAGAAAGGATTGTGAAAGTATTTTATTACTGTAGTTTTCGAAAAAATAAAATAAATTGAATGAACAAATTCTATAATTTTATACGCAGTCTAACCGACCACGAACTGGCAATTTTAGTTCGGTACAGGTATCAGGGATTGTTGGAAAATTCAAAACAAAAAATCAACGAAGAAGTCAAAAACAGAAACCTGTCAATTAGCGAATTAAACAGATATTCAAGGGAAAAATTAAAAGCTGAAGCAGCAAAAGGTTCCAAACAATGTTTAAGGTGTGGTTCTGAAAAATGGTTTGAAGAACATGAATATAGTGAAAAACCTTTTAACGAATTTTCATCGGTCGAAGTTGTTACCGATAGTTACCGTTGTTTGTTGTGTGGCTACAACCCTTTTAAAGAAACACCGATGAATTTTCTTCAGAAACTAAAAAGAGTGTTTAGCATGAATAAAAACAAACGTTTTTATAAATGGAACTCTTTGTAAACGGCATAGCATCAGCATTACGAATAGCAGTAATTTAAGTTCGAATAAGAAATATTTTTTTCTATCTTTCGCCTTCAAAACAGAACTATGCTAAAATTCCCGCATTACCTGCAACCCGATGCCATGGACTGCGGCCCGACGTGCCTGCGGATCGTGGCCAAATATTTTGGGAGGCACTATAACCTGGAAACCTTGCGGGAACTCACCTGGAAAACCCGTGAAGGGGTTTCGCTGCTTACCATTTCCGATGCCGCCGAAAAAATCGGGTTTCGTACACAGGGCGTGCGCGTAACACTCGAACAACTCATGGAGGCGCCGCTTCCGGCCATCATCCACTGGACACAGAACCACTTTGTGGTACTTTACAAAATTAAAAAACGTGGAAACAGACCGGAGTTTTATGTTTCGGACCCGGCGCACGGCTTATTAAAATACAGTCGCGAAGAATTTGTAAAATACTGGGCTTCTACACAACAGGACGGCGAGCCGGCAGGAATTGCCCTGCTTTTGGAACCCACTTCTGATTTTTATGTGGAAGAAGGCGAAAAAGTGAACAAAACCGGTTTCGGTTACCTCTTTTCCTACCTGAAACCTTACAAGAAATTAATTACCCAGTTGCTGCTCGGTTTTCTTACCGGCAGTATCCTGAGCCTTATTTTTCCCTTTCTCACGCAAGCCATTGTGGATGTGGGTATCACCACCAATAACCTCAGTTTTATTGTGCTGGTGCTCATTGCGCAGTTGGTGTTAACCGTGAGCCAAACCGCCGTGGGTTTTATACGAAGCTGGATTATGCTGCACACCAGCACGCGGGTGAGCATTTCACTCATCTCCGATTTTCTCATCAAACTAATGAAGCTGCCCATCCGCTTTTTCGACACGAAACTCATTGGTGACCTCCGCCAACGCATCGACGATAATCAGCGCATACAAAGTTTCCTCACCGGAAACCTGGTGAGTATGTCGTTCGGCATTTTCATTTTTGTCATTTACAGTTTTGTAATGGCTTATTACGACTGGATTATCCTACTCGTTTTTTACGTGGGAAGTGCGCTGTACGTATTGTGGATTTTGCTTTTCCTGAAGAAACGAAAGGAAATCGATTACAAACGGTTTAACGTGGCATCGGCCAACCAGAGCAACGTTTACCAGTTGATTACCGGAATGCAGGAAATTAAGCTGAACAACTGCGAAAAACAAAAACGGTGGGAATGGGAACGCATTCAGGCCAAATTGTTCCGGGTAAGCGTACGCGGACTGATGCTGAACCAGAATCAAATGGCCGGCTCAATGCTTATCAACCAGATAAAAAACATCCTCATTTCGTTCATTGCTGCCAAAGGGGTGGTGGAAGGAAATATGACACTGGGGATGATGATGGCCATACAATATATAATAGGTCAGCTAAACGGACCGATTAACGAATTTATCGGTTTTATCCAGGCCGGGCAGGATGCCAAAATCAGTCTGGAGCGGCTGGGCGAAATCCATCAGCACGATGATGAGGAGAATCCTGAAATTCAAAAAAATTACGAACTGCCTGAACGGAAAGACATTTCCATGTCGGGTGTTTCGTTCCATTACGAAGGGCCTAAGTCGCCGCGCGTGCTGAACAATATTCAGCTTAACATTCCTGAAAATAAGGTAACCGCCATTGTGGGCGCCAGCGGAAGCGGCAAAACCACACTCATTAAACTGATGCTTGGTTTTTATCCGCCTTACGAAGGAAAAATTGAAATTGGCGGCATCGGCCTGCAGCAGTTTAATATGGAAATGTGGCGCAGCAACTGCGGTGTGGTAATGCAGGACGGGTTTATTTTTTCTGACAGTATCGCCAGTAACATTGCTGTGGCCGACGATTATCCCAACCGCGAAAAACTCCGCCGGGCTGTGGAAATTGCCAACATTGGCGAATACATCGAAAGCCTGCCGCTGCGGTACAACACCAAAATAGGGCAGGAGGGAACCGGCCTGAGTCAGGGGCAGAAACAGCGCATTTTAATTGCCCGTGCGGTTTACAAAGACCCGCGTTTCCTCTTTTTCGACGAGGCCACCAACGCCCTCGATGCCAACAATGAGAAAGTGATTATGGAAAACCTGGCCGGATTTTTTGAAGGCCGCACCGTGGTAACCGTCGCCCACCGGTTGAGCACCGTAAAAAATGCCGACCTTATTGTAGTGCTCGACAAAGGAGAAATTGTGGAAACCGGAACCCACAGCGACCTTGCTACCAGAAAAGGTGCGTATTATGAATTGGTGAAGAATCAGTTGGAGCTGGGGAACTAAAGCCCCCTCTAACTCCCCCGAAGGGGGAGAATAGAAAATGAATTGTATAGAAAATGAACAAAGAAGAAATACAGAATTCGCCATCAACGGTTTCCTCCTTCGGGGGAAATGCCGAAGGCAAAGGGGGCTCGGTGGAAATCCGTTCCGACGAGGTGCAGGAAATCCTGGGAACGCCGCCGCGCTGGATTATTCGCTGGGGAATTACCATCATGCTGCTGGTGGTGATGGTTTTGTTGGCCGGCAGCTACTTTTATAAATATCCCGATTTGATTTCAGCGCGGATAACTATCGTTTCGGAAAACCCGCCGGTCCAGATTGTGGCCAAATCAAACGGAAAACTCGATCAGCTTTTGGTCGGGAATAATCAGCAGGTGGAGGCGGGTGAAATTTTAGGGTTGATTGAAAACACAGCGAATTACAATGATGCCTACCGGTTACTTGCCAAACTCGATTCCGTTGAAACCTGGTTCGAAAATCCTGAAAAGTTCAACGAAATTTCATTATCTGAAAACTACAGCCTGGGTCAATACCATTCCTATTTTTCATCGTTTGTTAGCCAAGTGCGCAGTTATCAGACCTTTCTTAATTTCAATCCGTTCAACCAGCGTATTGAGTCGCTTCAAAAACAGGTGGTGGATTACAGGAACTATTTTGAACGGCTGAGGGAACAAATTAATGTGCTCCGGCAGGATTATGAACTGGCTTTTAACCAGTTTTACCGCGATTCCACCCTTTACCGCCAGCAAATTATGTCGGAACTGGATTACGAAAAATCGAAGGCAGCCATGCTAAAACAAAAGTACGCCTACCAAAATGCTATGACCAATCTGGCCAACACACAGATTACCATGAATAATCTTCGGCAGCAAATCGGGGAACAGGAAGTGTTAAAAGCCGAAGCCGGCAGCCAGTCGCTGGCCTTGTTAAAAGAACGTTATGACAATCTGGTGAACCAATTAAAAGAATGGGAACAGTTGTTTATTTTAAAAACACCCATTTCGGGGCAAATAACATTTACCAGTTTTTGGAGCCCCAATCAGTTTGTAAATGCGGGAAATGTTGTTTTTACAGTGGTTCCCGATAAAGAGCAAACAATAATAGGACGGGCGATAGTACCCATTGCCGGCGCAGGTAAAATTGAAGTTGGGCAGCGTGTAAACATTAAACTTGATAATTATCCACACATGGAATACGGAATTGTTGCCGGAAAAGTTGCCAACATTTCTATGGTGCCGGTAACAACCGATCAGGGCGCCTTTTACACTGCCGAAATTATCCTGGTAAATAATCTGGTAACCAACTACAACCGCGAACTTTCATTTAATCAGGAAATGCAGGGAGTGGCCGAAATTGTAACAAAAGACCGCAGACTTATCGAACGGTTGATAGAACCACTGGTTTCGGTTATCCGCGAAAGGATGTAAATCATTCACTCATTTCACTTTCCAATCTTAATTTTTTGAAAAAAAAGATCGAAAAGGTTTGTCCTTTTTTTAAAATTAGTACTTTTGCGTGCCGTTTTTCAGAGGTAAACCCATTTTTGCCGTTGAAAACCATTGTTTTTAGTGAAATTTAACATACTTTTGCAGTCCGTTTTTCGGACTTGATATTAATTAAATAAAAAACAGGTATTTATGCCAACGATTCAACAGTTAGTTAGAAAAGGAAGACAAAGTAATGTGGAGAAGAGCAAATCTCCCGCCCTTGATTCTTGCCCGCAAAGGCGTGGGGTATGTGTACGTGTTTACACAACCACACCAAAAAAACCGAACTCGGCTATGCGTAAAGTAGCCAGGGTGAGGCTTACCAACGGAAAAGAGGTGAACGCCTACATTCCGGGAGAAGGACATAACCTTCAGGAGCACTCCATTGTACTGGTGCGCGGCGGAAGGGTAAAAGACCTTCCCGGTGTACGTTACCACCTGGTGCGTGGTGCACTCGATACCGCAGGTGTTGAAGGTCGCCTGCAACGCCGTTCGAAATATGGCGCCAAAAGACCGAAAAAATAAGAATTAAAAATTAATTGTAAACTCGTTATTTACAGTGGTTTGGTTGAGTAAGGAAATCTCCCAAAGTCTTCCGGAGATGAACTGAAGACCGCCTTAGGGCAACCGATTTAAATAACACTAAAAGAATTTAAAATGAGAAAGACAAAACCAAAGAAGCGAATTCTTCTGCCGGACCCAAAGTTTAACGATACTTTGGTAACCCGGTTTGTCAACGATTTGATGAAAGACGGGAAAAAGTCGGTAGCTTACACCATTTTCTACGATACACTCGAGATTGTGGAAAAGCGTGTAAAGGATACTGAACTTTCTCCACTTGAAGTTTGGAAAAAAGCCCTCGAAAATATCACGCCTGCTGTGGAAGTAAAAAGCCGTCGTGTAGGTGGTGCCACTTTTCAGGTTCCTATGGAAATCAGGCCAGAAAGGAAAACAGCCATCAGTATGAAAAACCTGATTTTGTTTGCACGCAAACGCTCAGGAAAATCCATGGCAGATAAACTGGCTGCAGAAATCGTTGCTGCTTTCAACAGCGAAGGTGGTGCATACAAAAAGAAAGAAGATACACACCGTATGGCAGAGGCAAACCGTGCTTTCGCCCACTTCAGATTTTAGATTAGTCGCAGAAAATGGTTAAATGGTTTGGATTAGATAATTGGTAAAAAGGAATATGGCTAAACAAGATCTGAAGAATACAAGAAATATTGGCATCATGGCTCATATCGATGCGGGAAAAACAACCGTTACAGAACGTGTTTTGTTCTATACCGGTTTAACCCACCGGTTGGGCGAAACCCATGATGGCTCTGCCACCATGGACTGGATGGAGCAAGAGCAGGAACGGGGTATTACCATTACCTCTGCCGCTACCACTACCTTCTGGAAATACAACGATCAGGAACATAAAATTAACATCATCGATACTCCCGGGCACGTCGATTTTACAGTTGAAGTAGAGCGTTCACTTCGGGTTCTCGACGGTTCTGTAGCACTCTTTTGTGCTGTGGGCGGTGTTGAAGCTCAATCGGAAACGGTATGGCGGCAAGCCGAGAAATACGGTGTTCCGCGCATCGCATTTGTAAATAAAATGGACCGACAGGGCGCTGATTTTTTTAATGTTTACAACGAAATCAAAGAGAAACTGGGCGCCAATCCGGTTCCGCTTCAAATTCCCATTGGTTCAGAAGAAAAGTTTGAAGGCGTTATCGACCTTATCGAGATGAAGGCTGTGCGCTGGTTCGAAGATGAGAACATGGGTACAAACTACAGCCTCGAAGAGATTCCCGAAGATTTGGTGGAACAGGCTGAAGAATGGCGCGGAAAGCTCGTTGAATCGGTAGCCGAAGTTGACGATGAATTGCTGGAACGTTATTTTGAAACCCCCGAATCTATAACCAAAGATGAAATGCGTACCGTTATCCGCAGGGCAACCATCCAGGGGGTTATTATTCCTATGATGTGTGGTTCAGCGTTTAAAAACAAGGGCGTTCAGCGTTTGCTCGATGCCGTTTGTGCATTCTTGCCAAGTCCCCTCGATAATGGAGATATAACCGGCATAAACCCGGTGATCAAAAAAGAAGTAAAACGCACGGCCAATGTGGAAGAACCACTGGCAGCCCTGGCGTTTAAAATTGCCACCGACCCGTTTGTGGGCCGTTTGGCATATATGCGTGTTTATTCTGGGAAAATTGAAGCCGGTTCGCAGGTATTGAATACCCGCACCGGCAAAAAAGAACGAATTTCGCGCCTTTATCAAATGCACTCCAACAAGCAAAACTCGAAAGATGTTATTGAAGCGGGCGATATTTGCGCGGCTGTTGGTTTTAAGGACATCCGTACCGGCGATACCCTTTGCGATGTTAAACATCCCATCGAGCTGGAAAGTATGGATTTTCCTGAACCGGTTATTGGAATTGCCGTTGAGCCAAAATCGCAAAAAGACCTCGACCGTTTGTCCAATGGTCTTTCAAAACTGGCGGAAGAAGACCCCACATTTCAGGTGAACACCGACCATGATTCAGGCCAAACCGTAATTCGAGGGATGGGTGAATTGCACCTCGAAATTATTGTTGACCGCCTCAGAAGAGAATTCAATGTGGAATGCAACCAGGGGGCTCCTCAGGTGGCTTATAAAGAAGCGATAAGTAAATCGGTTGATTTACGCGAAGTGTTTAAAAAGCAAACCGGTGGACGTGGTAAATTTGCCGATATTGTAGTGAAAATTGAACCTGCCGAAGACGGAAAACCCGGTCTTGAATTTATCGACCAGGTGAAGGGAGGAAATATTCCGCGCGAATACATTCCTTCAGTTCAGAAAGGTTTTGAAAATGCCATGACCAATGGTCCGTTGGCCGGTTTTCCGGTTGACAGTTTAAAAGTTACACTGCTCGATGGTTCTTACCATGCAGTTGACTCCGATCAGTTGTCGTTCGAGATTTGTGCCCGCCAGGCTTTCAGGCATGCTGCCTCAAAAGCCGGCCCGCAATTGCTCGAGCCCATCATGAAACTGGAGATTGTTACTCCTGAAGAATACATGGGAGATATTATCGGCGACCTGAATCGCCGCAGAGGTGATGTTACCGGTATGATGAGCAAGGGAAACGCCCGTGTAATTCATGCTAAAGTACCACTGGCCGAGCAATTTGGTTATGTAACCGTGTTGCGTACCTTGTCTTCCGGAAGGGCGACTTCTTCCATGGAGTTTAGCCACTACCAGGAAGTACCTCGGAATCTGGCAGAAAAAGTGCTGGAAAATGTACAGGGAAGAGTTGATTTATTATAAATAATTTTAACAGAGTTCTCAAAATGAGCCAAAAGATCAGAATTAAACTGAAATCGTACGATCATAATCTGGTTGACAAGTCGGCTGAGAAGATCGTTAAAACGGTTAAATCTACCGGTGCAGTGGTTAGCGGTCCTATTCCGCTCCCCACCCACAAACGTATTTTTACCGTGTTGCGTTCTACCTTTGTAAATAAAAAATCAAGGGAACAGTTTCAGTTGTCATCCTACAAACGGTTGATCGACATTTACAGTTCAACGGCAAAAACCATCGACGCCTTAATGAAGCTGGAATTACCCAGTGGCGTTGAAGTAGAAATTAAAGTTTGATAATTTAAAAAAGTAGTCGAAATGGCTGGAATTATTGGAAAAAAAATCGGAATGACATCCGTATTCAGTGTTGAGGGGAAAAACATCCCATGCACTGTGATTGAAGCCGGTCCCTGTGTAGTAACACAGGTGAAGACCCAGGAAAAAGAAGGCTACGAAGCGTTACAACTTGCTTACGGCGACAAAAAAGAAAAAAGAGCCACTAAAGCAGAATTCGGGCATTTTAAAAAAGCCGGAACTACACCGAAACGCGAAGTAGTAGAGTTTAAAAACACCTATAAGGAAAAGTACCAACTGGGTGACTCGGTCACCGTCGATATTTTCCACGAACTGGATTATGTGGATGTGGTTGGAATTTCAAAAGGGAAAGGTTTTCAGGGAGTTGTAAAACGTCACAATTTCCGGGGGGTAAACGATGCCACCCACGGACAGCATAACAGGTTGCGAGCACCGGGTTCAATTGGTGCATCGTCATGGCCAAGCCGTGTATTTAAAGGTATGCGCATGGCCGGAAGAACAGGTAACGAAACCGTTACCATCGAAAACCTGATGGTTATGAAAGTGATTCCTGAAAAGAATTTGTTAGTGGTGAAAGGTTCAGTGCCTGGCGCCAAAGGTTCATATTTAATTATTAGGAAGCAATGGAACTAAGTGTACTGAATAAAGAAGGAAAAGAAACCGGACGCAAGGTAACCTTGAACGACCGGATTTTTGGCGTTGAGCCCAGCGACCATGCCATTTACCTCGACGTGAAACAATACATGGCAAACAAACGCCAAGGCACGCACAAAACTAAAGAACGCTCCGAAGTAACCGGAAGTACCCGGAAAATTAAAAGACAAAAAGGAACCGGTACAGCACGTGCCGGCGATATCAAATCGCCCATCTTCAAAGGTGGTGGTACCGTTTTCGGCCCACGCCCCAGAAGTTACGAGTTTAAGCTCAATAAAAAAGTAAAACAGCTTGCCCGTAAATCGGCACTTACATACAAAGCCCGGGAGAACAGTATTCTGGTTATGGAAGATTTTAACCTGGAAGCTCCAAAAACCAACGAAATAGTGGCAATAAAAAGTAATCTGCAAATTGCTGATAAAAAGTCACTTTTCGTTTTACCAGCCGAAAATAATAATATATATTTGTCGTCCAGAAATTTACAGGATGTTTCGGTTGTAATTGCTTCTGAATTAAATACTTACCAAATTCTGAATGCAAAAACTATTGTTCTTCTCGAAGGTTCTGTGAAGAAAATTGAAGAAGCATTTAAACTTTAAGGCGATTTAAAGATGGATATTTTAATAAAACCATTGGTTACCGAAAAAATGAATGAGCAGGCCGAACGGTTTAACCGGTACGGATTTGTGGTTACCAGAGATGCCACCAAACCGCAGATTAAGAAAGCGGTAGAAGGGCTTTACAACGTTACCGTAAATGCTGTTAACACTATGGTTTACGGCGGGAAAGTAAAATCGCGCTATACCAAATCCGGGGTTATCTCCGGCAAAACCACTGCTTACAAAAAAGCCATTGTTACATTGGCCGAAGGAGATAGTATAGATTTTTACAGTAATATTTAATTATAGAAATGGCAGTAAGAAAATTAAAACCAGTAACTCCGGGTCAGAGGCACAAAATTATTGGCGCCTTTGATACCATTACTGCATCTACACCTGAAAAATCATTGTTGGAGCCCCTGCGGAAATCTGGAGGTAGGAATAACCAGGGCCGCATGACGATGAGGTATATAGGTGGGGGACACAAACGCAAATACCGAATTATTGACTTTAAACGCGATAAAGACGGTGTTGCTGCTGTTGTCGATTCCATTCAGTACGATCCGAACCGCTCTGCCCGCATCGCCCTTCTTCAATACGAAGATGGCGAAAAAAGGTACATCGTTGCACCCAACGGGTTGCAAGTTGGGCAAACGGTAAAAAGTGGACCCGGTGTCGAACCTGAAATTGGAAATACACTCCCCTTATCCGATATTCCTCTGGGAACATTGGTTCACAACATTGAGCTCCGTCCCGGACAGGGCGGAACGATGGCACGTAGTGCAGGCGCTTATGCGCAATTGACCTCTCGTGAAGGTAAATACGCAGTATTAAAATTACCTTCAGGCGAAATTCGTATGGTACTTACATCCTGCAGGGCAACTGTTGGAACTGTTGGAAATGCAGAACACAACCTCGAGCGCTCGGGTAAAGCCGGCCGTTCAAGGTGGTTGGGAAGAAGGCCGCGTGTACGTGGCGTTGTAATGAACCCGGTGGATCACCCCATGGGGGGTGGCGAAGGCCGCGCCTCTGGCGGACACCCGCGTTCGCGTAAAGGTGTTCTTGCAAAAGGGTATAAAACCCGTTCCAAAAAGAAAGCTTCCAGCAAATATATTATTGAACGTAGGAAAAAATAGTTAAAGGGATAGAATTATGAGTCGTTCGTTAAAAAAAGGGCCATTTATCGATTTTAAACTGGAAAAGAAAGTCCTGGCCATGAATGATGGCGGAAAAAAATCGGTAGTGAAAACATGGGCCAGAGCTTCAGTAATTTCTCCTGACTTTGTAGGCCATACCATCGCCGTACACAACGGAAATAAATTTATTCCGGTATATATTACCGAGAATATGGTAGGCCACCGTTTGGGTGAATTTGCACCCACACGTACCTTCAGGGGTCATGCTGGTAACAAAAGATAGGCATTATGTCAGTAAAATTTAAAAAGAGAAAAGAATGGGTGCCAGAAAAAGATTAGCAGCAGAAAAACGTAGAGAAGAAAAAAAGCAACAATATTATGCTGTTTTAAGAAATTGCCCTACATCACCAAGAAAGATGAGGCTTGTTGCCGATTCAATCCGCGGCATGGAGGTGAATAAAGCGCTGGATGTGCTCAAATTTTCCTCGAAAGAGGCATCGCGCAGGGTAGAAAAACTCCTCCTTTCAGCCATTGCTAACTGGCAGGCGAAAAACGAAGGAGTTCGTTTAGAGGAAAGTGATTTGTACGTAAAAACTATTATGGTTGATTCAGGCCGAATTCTGAAAAGGTTACGTCCGGCTCCCCAGGGTCGTGCTCACCGCATCAGAAAACGCTCGAACCATGTAACCGTTTACGTTGACCGGAAAGAAAGTGTTGTTGAAGAAAATCTTAATCAGTAGTACATGGGACAAAAAGTAAATCCAATTTCAAATCGTTTGGGGTTCATTAAAGGATGGGACTCCAATTGGTTCGGTGGTGATGATTATGGTGACAAGCTGACCGAAGACCACAAAATACGGGAATATTTGAATGCCCGTTTGGCTAAAGCCAGCATTTCAAGAATCGTAATTGAACGTACCTTGAAGCTTATCACCATCACCGTGCATACTTCACGCCCAGGTATTATTATTGGTAAAGGCGGACAGGAAGTTGACAAGTTGAAGGAAGAGCTGAAAAAAATTACCAGCAAAGAAGTCCAGATCAACATTTTCGAGATTAAACGCCCGGAACTCGATGCCAAAATTGTTGCAAATAACATTGCAAGGCAAATCGAAGGTAAGGTAGCTTACCGCAGGGCAGTGAAAATGGCTATCGCTTCAACCATGCGAATGGGAGCCGAAGGCATTAAAGTATTGGTTTCAGGAAGGCTGAACGGCGCCGAAATGGCTCGTTCGGAAATGTATAAAGACGGACGTACTCCGCTGCATACACTGAGAGCCGATATCGATTATGCACTGGCCGAAGCGTTAACCAAAACCGGACTGATTGGAGTAAAAGTCTGGATTTGTAAAGGAATGGTTTATGGCAACCGCGATCTTTCGCCAAACATCGGGCAAAAACAAGCCCGCCCGGGAGGCAAAGGTTTTGGTGGCGGTAGCCGTAGAGGTAGAAGAAAATAGTGGTATAACACTCAGAAAGAATAAAGAATGTTACAGCCAAAAAAGGTAAAATTCAGAAGAGTACAAAAGGGCCGGATGAAAGGCAATTCCCAACGCGGGAACCAGCTCGCTTTCGGTTCATTTGGAATAAAATCGTTGGAAGAAGCGTGGATAACCGGTCGTCAGATCGAGGCTGCAAGGGTTGCGGTTACACGTCACATGCAACGTCAGGGACAAATTTGGATTCGAATATTCCCGGATAAACCAATTACCAAAAAACCCGCCGAAGTAAGGATGGGTAAAGGTAAAGGTGCTCCCGAAGCATTTGTTGCACCGGTATCGCCCGGACGCATTATTATTGAAGCCGACGGCGTTCCTTTTAAACTGGCAAAAGAGGCTTTACGCCTTGCTGCCCAAAAACTGCCGGTTAAAACCAAGTTTATGGTTAGGCGCGATTTTATTGAAGAATAAAAAAGGTGAATAAATATGAAAACGTCTGAAATAAAAGAATTGACGACCAAGGAAATCGTCGAGAAAATACAGGTGGAAAAAGAAAATTTAGTTCGCCTCCGTTTAAACCATGCTGTTTCCCCGCTGGATAACCCGATGAAAATCAAAGAATCCAAAAGGAACATTGCACGGCTGAAAACGATTCTTCATCAAAGGGAATTAAGTGATAATCAGAATTAATTCAGCGATGGAAGAGAATAAAGAGAGAAATCTGAGAAAAGAGCGTGTAGGCGTTGTTGTTAGTAATAAAATGGACAAAACCATTGTAGTGGCTGTGAAACGAAAAGTAAAGCACCCTATTTATGGTAAGTTTGTGAACAAAACAACCAAACTGTATGCCCACGACGATAAAAATGACTGCAACATTGGCGATGTGGTAAGGATTATGGAAACTCGCCCACTGAGCAAAAACAAATGTTGGAGATTAGTTGAAATAACTGAAAGAGCGAAGTAATCATGATACAACAAGAAACAAGATGTTCGGTTGCCGATAACAGTGGGGCCAGGGAAGTTTTGTGTATCCGCGTTTTAGGCGGTACCCGTAAACGCTATGCCTCGTTGGGCGACACAATAGTGGTTTCAGTAAAAAGTGCCATTCCTGGCAGCGATGTCAAAAAAGGCATTGTTTCCAAAGCTATTGTTGTGCGCACACGAAAAGAAGTTCGCCGTGCCGATGGTTCATACATCCGGTTCGACGATAACGCCGTGGTATTGCTCAATAACGTAGGCGAAATACGTGGAACCCGTATTTTCGGGCCTGTGGCTCGCGAACTAAGGGATAAGAACATGAAGATTATTTCCCTTGCACCAGAAGTACTGTAAATTGAAAAAAGCTCGAAAATGCAGAAAAAGTTACACATAAAGAAAGGTGACACTGTGGTTGTGAATACCGGAAATTACCGGGGCCAGAAAGGCCGCGTGCTCGAGGTAATCAGAAAAACCAACAGGGCAATTGTGGAAGGTGTAAACCTGGTTAAAAAACATACCAAACCCAACGCGAAAAATCCGCAGGGGGGTATTGTTGAGCAGGAAGCATCCATTCATATCTCCAATCTGATGCTGGTTGAGCCTAAAACAGGCGAACCTACCCGCACCGGGCGGAGGCTGAATGAAGAAAAAGGTAAATTAGTTCGTTATTCCAAAAAAACCGGAGAGGAGATTAAGTAATGGCTTACGTACCAGCGCTAAAAAAGAAATATCAGGAAGAAATAATTCCTGCACTGAAACAGGAGTTTAACTACTCTTCTGTGATGCAGGTTCCGAAATTGGAAAAAATTGTATTGAACCAGGGTGTGGGAGCTGCCATTGCCGACAAAAAAATCATTGAAGTTGCTACAACTGAAATGACCATGATAGCCGGTCAAAAAGCAGTGCAAACCGTGTCCAAAAAAGACATTTCCAATTTCAAACTGAGAAGGAAAATGCCAATTGGGGTGCGTGTTACATTGCGCCGCGAACGGATGTACGAATTCCTCGATCGTCTCATTTCGGCAGCATTGCCACGTATCCGCGACTTTCGCGGTATTGAAAGTAAAATGGACGGTCGCGGAAATTATACTTTGGGCGTACCCGAGCAGATTGTTTTCCCCGAGATTATTCTCGACAGGGTTAACAAAATCAACGGGATGAACATTACCTTTGTGACTTCAGCAGAAACCGATGAAGAAGGTTTTGCCCTGTTGAAACAGTTAGGTTTACCATTTAAAAATGTTAAAAAGAATTAAGCTATGGCCAAAGAATCAATGAAAGCCCGCGAAGTTAAAAGGGCAAAACTGGTTGAAAAATACGCCGAGAAAAGGGCCAGGCTGAAAGCCGAAGGTGACTGGGAAGGGTTGCAGAAACTGCCAAAAAATTCTTCGAGGGTTCGTTTGCACAACCGTTGCAAGCTCACCGGAAGACCAAAAGGCTATATGCGCCAATTTGGAATAAGCAGGATTAATTTCCGCGAAATGGCTTCGTCTGGCTTAATCCCAGGAGTTAAAAAGGCTAGTTGGTAATTGTTAAAGACTTGAATAATGAGTAAAGTATCAGATCCAATAGCAGATTATTTGACAAGAGTGCGCAACGCAATTCTTGCAAAACACCGGGTAGTTGATATCCCTTCATCGAACATGAAAAAAGAATTAACCAAAATCCTGAAAGATAAAGGGTATATTCTGAACTATAAGTTTGATGATGACCAGGGAAATCAGGGCAATATTAAAATAGCTCTGAAATATCATCCCGAAACAAAAATATCTGCAATAAAAGGTTTACAAAGAATCAGCAAACCAGGGCTGCGGCAGTATTGCAACGGCGATAACATTCCGCGCGTGCTCAATGGTTTGGGAATTGCAATTATTTCTACCTCGAAAGGAGTGATTACCGACAAAGAAGCTCGTGAGCAGAATGTTGGTGGTGAAGTTTTATGTTACGTGTATTAAAAAAAGAAACAGGTCATGTCAAGAATAGGTAGATTACCCATTGAAATACCAGCAGGAGTTGAAATAAAAGTTGCCGAAGACAACACGGTTTCGGTAAAAGGCCCGCTGGGTGAGTTAAAGCAGCAGATTACACCTGAAATTGAGGTTGAAATTAATGACAATCAGATTACATTTAACCGCCTCGCCGAAACAAAACGGCTGAAGTCGTTGCACGGGCTTTCACGCTCGCTGGTGAACAATATGGTGGAAGGTGTGTCGAAAGGGTACGAGATTAAACTCGAACTGGTTGGCGTTGGTTACAGGGCCGAACTGTTGTCCGATAATGTACTCGACCTTGTGCTGGGATATTCTCACCACACTTATTTGCAACTTCCGCCGGAAGTTAAAGTGGAAGCAAAGTCGGATAAGCGCAGCAACCCCATCATTACCCTGCAAAGCATCGACAAGCAATTGATCGGACAGGTAGCTGCAAAAATCAGATCGTTCCGCGAACCCGAGCCTTACAAAGGCAAAGGGATTAAGTTTGTGGGCGAAGTACTTAGACGTAAGGCCGGTAAAGCCGCTGCTAAATAATTTTTGAAAAATCAGGTATTATGGCATTAACAAAAACAGAAAGGCGAAACAGAATAAAAACCCGGGTACGCAGAATTGTAACCGGTTCAGCCGAACGTCCGCGTTTAAGCGTATTCAGGAGCAATAAGCAAATATACGCTCAATTAATCGACGACACCAATGCAACTACCCTGCTTGCCGCTTCTTCTTCAGAAAAAGAAATTGCTTCTGAAAGCGGAAATAAATCGGAAAAAGCAGCAATGGTAGGTAAGCTGATCGCCAAAAAAGCGTTGGCTGCCGGTATTGAAAAGGTTGTATTCGACAGAAATGGTTATTTATACCATGGCAGAGTTAAACAATTAGCTGACGCGGCCCGTAAGGGTGGCCTTAAATTCTAAATAAGATTATGGCGACATTAAGTAAAAAAGTTAAAACAAGCGACCTCGATTTAAAAGACAGGTTGGTAGCCATTAACCGTGTTACAAAAGTAACCAAAGGTGGCCGTACCTTTAGCTTTTCGGCTATTGTGGTTGTGGGTAACGAAGACGGTATTGTGGGCTGGGGGCTTGGCAAAGCAAGCGAAGTTACCACCGCCATTGCCAAAGGTGTGGAAGCTGCCAAAAAGAATTTGGTGAAAATTCCGGTGGTTCATGGAACCATTCCGCACGAGCAGGCTGCCCGCTACGGTGGTGCAGATGTATTACTTAAACCTGCAACTCCCGGTACTGGTGTTGTTGCCGGTGGTGCAATGCGTGCAGTACTCGAAAGTGTTGGAATTCATGATATTCTGGCCAAATCGAAAGGTTCGTCCAACCCGCACAACCTTGTGAAAGCTACCATGGAAGCTCTGCTCGAATTGAGAGACGCGCGTACTGTAGCCGAACACCGAGGTGTTTCATTGGAAAAAGTTTTTAAAGGATAACACAGTTATGGCTAAAATTAAAGTTACACAGGTGAAAAGCAGCATCGGTTCAACCAAAAGGCAGAAAGCAACGCTCGAAGCCCTCGGTTTAAAAAGACTGAACCAGACCGTTGAACACGAAGCTACCCCGCAGGTGATTGGTATGGCCAATAAAGTGGGGCATTTAATAAGTGTTGAAGAAGTATAACAATATTTCAAATATCTGAAATTATGGATTTAAGTAAATTAAAACCTGCATCAGGTTCTACCAAAAAAACCAAAAGGATTGGAAGAGGGCAGGGCTCAGGTTATGGCGGCACATCAACCCGCGGCCATAAAGGGCAAAAGTCGAGATCAGGATACTCCAAAAAAGTGGGTTTTGAAGGTGGACAGATGCCATTGCAAAGGGTGGTTCCCAAATCAGGTTTTAAAAATTTTAACCGGGTTGAGTATAAAGCAATCAACCTCGATGTTTTGCAGCAGCTGGCCGAAAATAAAAATATTACCACCGTAGATTTTACTACCCTGGTAAGTGCCGGTATGGTGTCGAAAAACGAAAAAGTGAAAATACTTGGTGGAGGTACACTCGATAAAAAACTGGATGTAAAAGCGCACGCTTTTTCAAAAAGTGCCAAAGAAGCTATCGAAAAACTGGAAGGAACAACTGAAATACTTTAAACTGTAATGAAACGATTTATAGAAACCCTAAAGAATATTTACAAGATTGAGGATTTGAGAATTCGAATCGGAACGACCCTGTTTTTTATTTTAATCTACAGGCTCGGTTCTTTCGTTTCGCTTCCCGGGGTTGATCCCGCCCAATTGCAGAATCTGAAGAATCAGACTTCAGACGGGTTGCTTGGGCTCATCGACATGTTTTCGGGGGGAGCATTTTCTCAGGCTTCTATCTTCGCTTTAGGAATTATGCCGTACATTTCCGCTTCCATTGTAATCCAGTTACTTGGTATTGCAGTGCCCTATTTCCAGAGGTTGCAGAAAGAGGGTGAATCGGGAAGAAGGAAGATCAATCAGATTACACGTTACTTAACGGTAATTATTCTGATTTTCCAGTCACCGGCATATTTAACTAACCTGCATTACCAGTTGCCCGATTCGGCTTTCGCTTTAAAAGGCGCAATGTTTACCGTTTCATCAGTAATCATTTTAACTGCCGGGTCGATGTTTGTCATGTGGTTGGGCGAACGCATTACCGATAAAGGAATCGGTAACGGTATTTCGCTCATTATCATGATTGGTATTATTGCACGGTTGCCCCAATCGGTTGTTCAGGAGTTTGCCTCCCGAATCAATCAGCAGGGCGGAGGTCTTGTAATGTTTCTTATCGAGTTTGTTATCCTTTTCCTGGTGTTTATGGCATCCATCCTGCTGGTTCAGGGAACCCGCAGAATTCCGGTGCAATATGCCAAACGGATTGTGGGGAACAAACAATACGGCGGTGTACGTCAGTACATCCCGCTGAAAGTTAACGCTGCAGGTGTTATGCCCATTATTTTTGCCCAGGCAATTATGATGGTGCCCATTACCCTTGTGGGCGTGGCAAATTCCGAAAACCTGAGTGGTGTTGCGGCTGCATTATCAAACATTACAGGGTTTTGGTACAATCTTGTGCAGTTTTTGCTGGTAGTTGCGTTTACCTATTTTTACACGGCAATTACCATCAACCCTACACAAATGGCCGAAGATATGAAGAAAAACGGAGGTTTTATCCCCGGTGTGAAACCCGGGAAAAAAACAGTGGAATTTCTCGATACCATTATGTCGCGAATTACACTTCCGGGATCCATATTTCTCGGTCTCATAACCATTCTTCCGGCATTTGCTATGCTTATGGGAATTAACCAGTCGTTCGCCTACTTTTATGGCGGAACCTCGTTGCTTATCCTTGTTGGGGTAGTGCTCGACACATTGCAGCAAATTGAAAGCCATCTGCTGATGCGCCATTACGACGGACTGACCAAATCAGGACGAATTAAGGGCCGTGCCGGTGGTGGAATTTAACGTGAATGAGAATTTGTTGAATCAATGTAAAGGAGATGGCGTTGTAAATTATGGAAAATGAAATGGTTCTGTTATCTTTGCAGAAAATTTCAGACGAAAGAAATTTTACAACAAACATTTATTTTTAAAACAGTTAAAAAGCAGGTTAATTTTTATGGCAAAGCAGCCTTCGATTGAACAAGATGGAACAATAGTAGAAGCATTGTCGAACGCGATGTTTCGTGTTGAGTTGGAAAACGGGCATGTTATTACAGCCCATATTTCAGGGAAAATGCGAATGCACTACATAAAAATATTACCGGGAGATAAAGTAAAAGTTGAAATGTCTCCTTACGATTTAACAAAAGGCAGGATTACGTTTAGATACAAAAATTAAAGCATTTAGAGATGAAAACCCGAGTTTCAGTAAAAAAGCGCAGTGCCGAATGTAAAATTGTTCGCCGCAAAGGGCGCTTGTATGTAATTAATAAAAAGAACCCGAAGTTTAAACAACGTCAGGGGTAATCTTTAATTTGAAAAATAAATTTATATGGCACGTATTGTAGGTGTTGATATTCCGAATAATAAAAGAGGTGAGATAGCCCTTACCTATATTTACGGTATTGGCCGCAGCAGGGCAAATACTATCCTTAAGGAAGCTGGCGTTGATCCGGAGCAAAAAGTACAGGACTGGAATGATGATCAGTTCAGTGCTATCCGTAACATTATCAATAACCAGTTTAAAGTGGAAGGAGAACTTCGGTCAGAAGTGCAGATGAACATCAAACGTTTGATGGACATTGGCTGCTACCGGGGCATTCGCCACCGTATTGGCATGCCGGTAAGAGGGCAAAGTACAAAAAACAATGCCCGTACCCGCAAAGGAAAGCGCAAAACTGTTGCAAACAAAAAAATGGCCACTAAATAAGTTAGTTGAGTTATGGCAAAAAAGACAGGAACAAGCAAAAAAAGAGTGGTTGTTGTGGAAGCCAATGGAATGGCCCATGTCCACTCCTCTTTCAATAACATTATTGTTACGCTGACCAATATGAACGGCGAAGTGATTTCGTGGTCGTCAGCGGGCAAAAAAGGTTTTCGCGGTTCAAAAAAGAATACTCCGTATGCTGCTCAGGTAGCTTCCGAAGAGTGCGCAAAAACTGCCTACGACCTTGGTTTGCGTAAAGTGAAAGTGTTTGTAAAAGGCCCGGGCAACGGCCGCGAATCGGCCATCAGGGCACTTGCTACTGTGGGAATTCAGGTAACTGAAATTGTTGATGTTACTCCACTTCCACACAATGGGTGCAGGCCACCTAAAAGACGTCGTGTTTAATTTTAAAACAAAAGGTAATGGCGAGATACAGAGGACCAAAATCTAAAATTGCCCGTAAATTCGGCGAGCCTATTTTCGGCCCCGATAAAGTTTTCGAACACAAGAATTACCCTCCGGGAATGCATGGCGTGTCGGCCCGAAGGAGAAAAGTGTCGGAATACGGGCTTCAGTTAAAAGAAAAACAAAAAGCAAAATATACCTACGGCATTTTGGAACGTCAGTTCCGAAATTTGTTTGATAAAGCAAACTCATCGAAAGGTATTACAGGCGAAGTATTGTTGCAATTGCTCGAGTCGAGGCTCGACAATGTGGTCTATCGCCTGGGTATTGCTAAAACACGGGATGCTGCCCGTCAGTTTGTTACACACAAACATATTGTAGTTAACGGAAAAGTAGTAAACATTCCTTCGTACCAGGTAAAACCCGGAGACCTTGTTGGGGTTAGGGAAAAATCCAAAGCGATGGAAGAAATTACAGACTCATTATATTCGCGCCGAAGCACCCGCTACGAATGGCTGGAATGGGACAAAGACCAAATGGTTGGAAAGTTCCTGAATGTGCCGGAGCGTGAGGAAATACCTGAAAACATCAAAGAGCAACTTATCGTAGAGTTGTATTCTAAATAAAATTTTTACTAAGGTTATTATGGCAATATTAGCATTCCAAAAACCCGACAAGGTGATTATGATTGAGTCCGATGATAAATTCGGAAAATTCGAATTTCGTCCATTGGAACCCGGTTACGGTATTACCATTGGTAACGCCTTGCGCCGGATTCTGTTATCATCGCTCGAGGGGTATGCAATCACCACCGTGAAAATAGAAGGTGTTGACCATGAATTTTCTACGATTAAAGGAGTTATTGAAGATGTCACTGATATTATCCTTAATCTCAAGCAAGTTCGTTTTAAGAATGAAGTGGAAGATTTCGATAGTGAAAAAGTAACTGTTTCAGTTTCAGGACAGGAAGAATTTACTGCCGGCGACATTAACAAATTTATGACTGGTTTCAGAGTTTTAAATCCTGACCTGGTTATTTGCAGATTGGAACCCGATGTAAAACTTCAAATGGAACTTACCATTAACAAAGGTCGTGGTTACGTTCCCGCTGTTGAAAATAAACCGGAAGAAACAGAATTCGGTTTAATCCCGATCGACTCTATTTATACGCCCATTAAAAAAGTGAAATACGCAGTTGAAAACTTCAGGGTTGAACAAAAAACCGACTACGAAAAACTGATTCTCGAAATCACTACCGACGGTTCAATTCAACCAAAAGACGCCTTAAAAGAAGCAGCCAAAATTCTTATTTATCATTTGATGTTGTTTTCAGACGAGAAAATTACCATTGACTCCGACGAAAAATTCTCAAATGAAGAGTTTGATGAGGAAGTACTGCACATGCGTCAGTTGCTGAAAACCAAACTGGTCGATCTCGACCTTTCAGTGCGTGCACTGAACTGCCTTAAAGCTGCCGATGTAGATACTTTGGGCGATTTGGTTACATACAACCGGAATGATTTATTAAAATTCAGGAATTTCGGTAAAAAATCACTGACCGAACTGGATGACCTTCTCGATAACATGGGGTTGAGTTTTGGGATGGATATTAGTAAGTATAAACTTGACAAGGAATAAAAGGCAATGAGACATAACAAAAAATTCAATCATTTAAGCCGTACCAGTTCTCATCGAAAAGCAATGCTGTCAAACATGGCCAGCTCGCTTATCGAAAGTAAACGGATAACCACAACAGTTGCCAAGGCAAAAGCATTGAGAACCTATGTGGAACCACTGATTACCAAGGCAAAAGACGATACCACGCACTCGCGTAGGGTTGTTTTCAGCCACCTTCAGAATAAGGAAGCCGTTTCGGAGCTGTTTCGCGAAGTGGCAGCTAAAGTAGCCGACCGTCCGGGTGGATATACAAGAATCCTAAGAACCGGTAACCGGTTGGGCGACAATGCCGAAATGTGCATTATCGAACTGGTGGATTACAACGAAGCCATGTTGAGCACCGGCGAAGAGGCTGCTAAACCAAAACGCCGCCGTTCGCGCCGTGGAGGAGCTAAAAAATCGGAAACTCCGGTAGCTGAAACAGCTAAAAAGGACAAACCGAAAGCTGAAAAAGCTGAGCCTGCCAAAGCGGTAAAAGAAGAAGAACCAAAGGCTGAAGAGCCAAAAGCAGAAGCATCTGCCGAAGAAACACCAAAGGTGGAAGTAGCTGCTGAAGAAACTACAAAAGCTGAAGCACAGGAACCTGAAGTAAAAGAGGAATCTGCTGACGAGGCGGGAGAGAATAAAAAGGAAGAATAATTGTATTCTCAAAGATAAAATGGAAACCGGTCTGATTCAGTCCGGTTTTTTTTTTTGTTACTTTTAACCCGTTTAAATCAACAAAATTTATATCATGAATCAATGTTCAGAATCAAACTACGGACTTTCACGCCGGAAATTTATTGGTTCGGCAGCCACTGCCGCTGCTGCTCTTTCGTTTGCACCGACCTCATTTGCCGGTTTCCTTACAGGCTCGGCAAAACCCGATTCCAATTTTAAAGGTGTGCAGATTGGCGCCATAACTTACAGTTGGCGCAGTATGCCTTCCACTGCGCAGGATATTCTGAGATGAGCTGGCAGGAAACTGCCGGTTTTGTGTTTTTATTCCCTGCGCTGCAAGTCGTCCGGATTTTACTCTTTTGTGCCAACTGTCACGTCGAACAGTTGAAGCAGTTGTTCTGTGCGGGCCTCTTTTTCGACAAATCCAACTGCCCGAAATGAATCTCTCAACAATTCAAGCAATCTTTGAAAAAGCAAGCGGTCGGGTTGCGGTTCCGAAAATTTGTTTTCGGGTGTGAATTTGTATTTTTTCAGATGATAATTCACTTCCTTTCGGCTGGCAATGGAACCTTTGTTCGACGGATTGATGTAGAACAACACGTCGGATTTCGATTTATTCCCATGTACCTTTCGGGCCAGGTCGCTGTCAACAACTGCCACCAGCGGGTTTTTTGGAAAATCAATAAAGAATACCGGAAGGCCAAGTTTCCGTGCCAGAATGGTGTAGAGCAATGAAAGTGAAACCGGATTTCCTTTTTTTGTGTCGAGCAGTTGGTTGAGGTAACAGTTTTGAGGCGATTTAAGGTTGCTGTGATTGATTGAAAATCCGTGAACGTTAAACAGGAAATGGTTCAGAATGGTGGTTTTTTCGAGCAGCGTCAGTGAATCATTTAGTTCGAGCCAAACGGTATTTTTAATTTTTTCAATTTTTTGAAAAACAACATCTCCATTTACATCGGGATACTGAAAACGGTCAATTATCAGGAATCCTTCCAGCAAATCTGCCTTGTTTGATGAAAGCCAGTTGTAAAGCATGTTTCTGGTTTTTTTGAACTGCAAATCCTGAATCAGATTTTCGATTCGCTCCTGGCTGGTTTCGTCGAAACTGGCTTCCCATTTTTCCTCCAGTTCCGGAATAATGGCGTCATCCTCTTTCAATAATTCCTGCTCCACTGTTTCAAAAACAAGGTTATCGGGGTCGTCCAGCAAATCAATCAAAGCTTTTAGCCTGCTTTTATCCATTTGGTTTTATTTGATTAAACTGTCTAAAACTTTTTTAATCAGTTTTTTCATTTCGGGCCGGTAATTTTCATTTGCCTGGCCCAGTACCCGATTTGCAATAATAAGACATACCGCAAGTGCCTGGTGTCTAAGCATTTTCGATAAACCAAAAATGGCCGAGCTTTCCATTTCAAAATTGGTAATTTTTAAATCATCGAAACGGAACTGCTCAATCAGCTTGTTTAGCTGAGGCATGGCCAGCGGAAGCCTGAGAACCCGTCCTTGTGGTCCGTAGAATCCCGGAGCCGAAATGGTTACGCCTTTTTTGAATTCAGGCGAATCGAATTTTGACAAAAGCTGTTTCGAAGCATCAACCACATAAGGCGTAGGCAAAGATTCGTTCCAGCCGGTAAACTGCCTGAATGCTTTTTCAAAAGGCAGGTCGCAATATTTTTCACGGTCGGCATAAAAGTTTAACATGCCATCGAATCCAATCGATTTTTGCGATACTACCAATGAATTCACCGGTAAATCTTCCTGTAAACCTCCCGAAGTACCAATTCGGACAATTTTCAGCGATTTTTTCTCCTTTTTAATTTCCCGTTTTTCCAGATCAATATTCACAAGGGCATCCAGTTCATTCAGTACAATGTCAATATTGTCGGTGCCAATTCCGGTGGAAATAACAGAAAATTTCTGGTTCTTGTATTTACCTGTAATCGTTTGAAATTCACGGTTTTTAGTCGAAAATTCAATGGAGTCGAAAAATTCGGCTACTTCTTCCACGCGGGCCTGGTCGCCAACCAGTATGATCTCGTTGGCAATATTTTCAGGCTTTAGATGCAAATGAAAAATAGTGCCATCGCTGTTCAGTATCAGTTCCGATTCTTGTATCATCATGCTGTTTTTACGATGATAAAACTATTCAAAATTAGGTGAATAGCCAATAATTTCAGCAAAAACATATAAACACCTAACATCTGAGTTTTTCTAAAAATGTTTGATATGTTAACAACTTGTGGTATAAACCTCCGGTTTGTGGCAACAAATTATGAGAATTTAATCGGTTAAATTCCTATTTTTGAATGAGTAAAACCAAAATTAATATCGATGTCGTTTAAAATATTTACACTTCAGCTTTTAGGGAAAATCAAACCTGTAGAAAAAATTGAACTGCAACGAAAAATGCTTTTCGATGATTACCAGGAGTTTTTAAGGGTTGAACAATCAGCCGAGCTAAAAGAACTGCTCGATCTTGAAAAATACATTCAGTCGCCTGATTACAAAAAAAGGAAAGATGAACTTCAACATTTGAAGTTCAGGGGAAGTAAGGAAGAAGCTTTGCTCAGGGAGTATGAAAAACTGAAAAAGTCCGGGCATCTGAAAAAATATTTCAAGTTGAAAGACTCGGCTGATTTGAAACGGTTCGAGGCGCTTAAAGTATCTGAAAAGTTTAAGGAATACCGGGAACTCGGTGAATTTGTGGAAAACGGCGTCTTTAAAAAAGAAAAGGAAGAAGTAAAGCGGCAGGTATTTAAAGGCTCTGAGGAACATCAGCAGGAACAGGAGTATAACCGGTTAAAAAAATCGAAAGGGATTAAAGTGTATTATGAGTTGCATCGGTCAGAAAAAATTACGCGGCACGAATCGGTGGCAAAATCGGATAAACTGAAGAAATATATTGACCTGAAAAATCTTCCGGACAAAGACAAACAAAAGAAGAAAGAGCTGAAGAATTTGCTGTATGACGGCGAGATAAAAAATTACCTGAAATTTGAAAAATCGAAGAAGCTTAGGATTTTCCGCGACACTGCCGACAGTTATAACCTGAAACGGTTTGAAGAGCTGAAAGGGATTGTGGAAACCGACGATTTCAGAAAGCGGGTTGCTCATTTAAAGGATAAAAAGAAATTTGAAAAAACCAGCGCTTTTAAAAAGTGGAAAAGGTGGAAAGAACTTTCGGCAAGTAACGACATCCGGTTTTTCAGCAAGTTTGAAAAGTCTTCCCTTCTCAGGAATTATTACGATGTGAAAGAATCACCGGATTTGAAGCGTTTTTTGGAACTGAAAGAGATCATTTCATCCGACGAATATTTGAAGCGGAAGGCTTACCTCGAAGACCCGAAAAAATGGGAAAAATCGGAGGAATACTCAGCCGGGCAGAAGTACCGGGAAATGATGAGCCATCCGCATATTGTAAAGTATTTTAAGTATAAAGGAACCGATGCCTTCGATTTTTTTAAGAACTGGAAGGTAACTTTTGAAGACGATTTTTCGGACAGCAGGTTGAAAGCAGAAAAATGGTCAACGCTTTCATTGACGGCAGAGAAAGCATTAGGCAAAAACTTCTCCATGCCAGGCGATTTGCATGTTTTTACTGATGGGAAAAATGTTTCGACGGCAGGGAAACTGGTGATAGAAACCCGGAAAGAGAAAACCGGGGGAATGGTTTGGAAAATGCCCGCCGGATTTGTTCCCCATACCTTCGATTATACCTCGGGCCTGGTTACTACCGCAAAAAGTTTCTGGCAGGAAGACGGAATTTTTGAGGCTAAAGTTAAGTTCAATCCTGTGAAAGAGGTAGTACATATTTTTGCTCTGCAAGGCGAAAAACTGTCACCGCGCCTTCATCTTGTTGAAATGGGAACCAAAAACCGCATAGGGCTGGCCGAAACTTCCGAAAACGGAAAAGTGAAGGTAAACGGACTCGATATTTCGAACTTGAAAAAAAGGAACTGGTATATTTTTACTATTGAAAAAGCGGGTGGCAATCTCTCCTGGAAAATAAATGATACTGAGGTATTAAAAACAGAACATAGATATATTGATTTTCCGTTGCATATTTTTATGCAAAGCATTGTGGTCGAAAATGTTCCTGGTTCAAAGTTGCCCGTCAGGTTTCAGGTTGACTGGGTAAAATGCTACAAAAAAATATGATTGGAAAAGGTTTTTATCCGAAATGGGCAGATGAATTTCCCGGAGCTGTTACCGTTTGTGACAAAGCAGGGATTGTCGTTTATATGAATCGCGAATCGGAAAGGCAGTTTTCCAAATATGAAGGTGAAAAGTTGCTTGGCAAAAGCCTCATTGAGTGTCATCCGGAACCAGCACGAACACAGTTGCTGCAAATGCTCGAAAAACCAACAGAAAACAAATACATTTCAGAAAAAAACGGCAGGAAAAAGCTGGTAGTGCAATCTCCTTGGATTGAAAACGGTGAGTTTAAGGGAGTGGTTGAAATTTCTGTATATTTACCGTAATTATTAATTACTAGTTGGTGTTAAGGCGATGGCAAAAACCAAAAATGATCTTTCAGATTGGGTTGATAATTACACTTCTGATCTCTTTTCGTGGGCGAAACACAAGGTTTCAAACAGCGAACTGGCTGCCGATTTGGTGCAGGATACGTTTTTGGCAGCTGCTGAAAAAATGGATGGATTTAAAGGAGACAGTACTCCGAAAACCTGGCTTTTCAGTATTTTAAATCACAAGATTATCGATCACTACCGGAAAAAAGTAAATCAGCAAATTCCGCATGAAAATGAATCGTTATCCAGGTTTTTTGAGCCCGAAGGCAACTGGCAGGAAAGCAGAAAACCTAAAAACTGGTACGATGAAGAGGAGGAACACCTGCTGGATAATTCTGATTTTCAGGTTGTGCTGAAAAAATGTCTCGATGCATTGCCGGAAAAATGGAACCTGTGTGTGAAGCTGAAATACCTTAGTGAAAAAAATGGAGAGGAGATTTGTCAGGAGCTTGAAATATCAACGTCCAATTACTGGCAAATCATTCACCGGGCTAAGTTGCAGTTGAGGGAGTGCGTGGATGAAAACTGGTTCAATAATTAAAGAATAAAGAATGAAGAAGTTAATGCATATACTCTTTCTGTCGTGTTTAAAAGCAACAGAACTTATAGAGAAGAAACTACATTTTAAGCTTTCCTACACAGAGAGATTACAATTGAAAGTGCATAAAATGATGTGTGACGCCTGTCGCATGTATGAAAAACAAAGCGATTTTCTTGAAAAAGGAATTGAGCATCAGCAAAAAGCAGATTTGGAAGAGATAGACATTGAAAAACTAAAAAAGGAAATTCACCTCCATTTACACCATCATTAAAATAAATATGAATCGGATTAAAACAGTTGAACCCGAAGATGCCACCGGCAGGTTAAAAGAAATTTACGAAGGCATTATTAAAAAACGTGGGAAACTGGCCGATGTGCATAAAATACAAAGCCTGCGCCCCGAAAGCATTGTGCATCACATGGATTTGTATCTCGAAATTATGTTTTCCAAATCGGAACTTTCACGTGCCGAACGCGAAATGATGGCTGTTGTTGTTTCGGTGGCAAACGGTTGCGAATATTGCCAGAAGCATCATGCACAGGCGCTTAACCATTACTGGAAAAACGATGAGCGGATTTCATTGTTGAAAAGTGAATTTCACCAGGCTGGTTTATCGTCGCGCGAAATTGCCCTTTGCGAATTTGCCCGGAAACTTACCATTTCCCCTGATATTTATAAAGACGAACAGCAACTTCAACCGCTGCGAAACGAAGGGATTTTGGATAACGGACTGCTGGATGCCACTTTGGTAGTAGCTTACTTTAATTTTGTAAACCGGATTGTATTGGCGCTCGGACTAGAAACCAACGAAAACGAAATGAAGGATTACAAATATTAAAAATTACCATTTGTTTTGACAACTTTTTTTCTTTCCTGTCAGATGGCATAAAAATCGCTGGTAATCGTAAATGTTTCTTTTTTTGAAAAGGCAATCATATCTATAAGTGATACAGGTATCGGTATCCCCGCGGATTTCCATCCCCTGATTTTTAATAAATTCCCTCAAACACAACGACCGGGAACTGAAAACGAACCTTCAACAGGCCTGGGCCTGTACATAAGCAAACAATTGACAGAAGAACTACAGGGAAACCTTTGGTTTCGCAGTGTTGAAAATAGAGGAACAACTTTTTACCTTTCGCTTGACGAATATATCGCAGGTACAAACAACATACAGGGACACAATGCAGCTAACTGCAGTTCGTTATAAACGGAAAGAAGAAATTTTAGTTGATAATTAAAATATTTAGTTCCCATCCACCAAATATTTTTTCAGAATCCTGGTTTTGGGATTTTTCAAAATTTCGTCAGGGTGGCCCTGTTCAATAATTTCGCCATAATACATAAATACAACATGGTCGGCCAACCGTAACGCTTGCCGTAACACGTGCGTTACCAGTATTATCGTATAATGTTTTTTTAATTCCTTGAATAAATTTTCAATGATTTTTGTAGAAATCGGGTCGAGCGCCGAAGTTGGTTCATCGGCCAAAATAATTGTCGGTTTTACCGCCAGCCCGCGGGCAAGGCAAAGCCGTTGTTGCTGACCGATGGAAAGGCTGGTAGCAGGACTTTTTAACCGGTCCTTTACCTCATTCCATAAACCTACCCTTTTCAGGTTTGTTTCAACACTATGTGCAATTAATCTTTTAGAACGTATTCCTTTTAGCTTTAACCCATACGCCACATTTTTATAAATGGAGGCAGGCAACGGAAACGGCCTTTGCGAAAGCAAGCCCATTTTCTGGCGCATGGATGCAAGGTTCTGACCGGCTCTCATGATATCCTGCCCGTCGATAATAATTTGCCCCGAAACTTTCAGTTCTTTATGCAGGTCTGTAAGCCGGTTTAAACTTTTAAGCAAAGTGGTTTTCCCACAACCTGAAGGCCCCAGCAATACAACTATTTTGTTTTTCGGAATATCAAGATTGATATTTTTCAGGATTACCCCTTCCCTGGTTTTAACCGTTAAATCCTTTATCTCAATTATAGGGGTATCTTTTATTGCTTTTTCCATTTCCATTTCGTTTTGCAAAGTTGCGCATTCTGATAAAAAACCTGATTGATATGTAAAAGCCATTTGTTTCATTTTATACTATTTTTTGAATACCGTTTTGAAAGGAACCTTGCCGAAACACTGATAATTAAAATAATTACAGTAAGGATAACTGCAGCGGCATAAGCACGTTGCCGCACTTCTTCGATTGGGGAACTGAGTTGAAAAAATATGGACAGGGGCAAGGTTGCCACAGGCTCATCTAAAGCTACCGGAATATTATCGGTAAATCCTGCTGTAAAAAGTACCGACGCGGCATCGCCAATCCCACGCCCAAAAGCAAGCAAAAGGGCTGTTATAAAACCGGCAAAACCTTGTTTAAACAATACTTTCAGGGCCGTTTCGGTCCGGGTTGAACCTAATGAATAGGAAGCCTCCTGCAGCTCAACAGGAATGGTCTTTAAAACTTCGTCAAAAGCCCTGACCAATATTGGTGTTATTAATAATGCCACGGTTATTATTCCGGCTAAAAGCGAGGCATTTAAACCTAAAAGCAGCATCACCGCAAAACCAAATGCACCGTAAACAATAGAGGGAATTCCCCAAAGTGCATCAAGAAAAAAACGAATTGTATTTTGAGTCCTCTTCAACCTGATTAGCTGAACATTGATAAACAACGCTGCCGGCAGGCCAATAAATACAGCAAGTACTGTAGCTCCAAGAGAAAGGTAAAAAGAACCAACAATAGCGTTTAAAATTCCACCTCCGCCTCCAAAATAGTAACCTCCCTCAGGCAATGAAAACACAATTTCCCATGATAAAGCGCCCACGCCTTTATTGAAAACAACAATTAGTAAGTACAGCAATATTATGACAACAGAATAGGCAGCTATAAAGGAGATAATTTTGAAAATCCATTCCTCAATTATTTTCCAACGGTTCATACTTGCTCGGTTTTATGAATGAAATACCTAAAAAACAGATTGATAATCAAAATCACTACAAACAACAGTAATGCAGCAAACATAAGCGCTGAATCATAATCTGGAATCGACATCATTTCACCATAATTATTGGCAATTAACGCCGGCAGGGGATAACCCGGCTTCAAGGGAGAAAGTGTGATATTCAGCGTATTCCCCACAACCATTAAAACGGCAATGGTTTCTCCAAATGCCTTGGCAATACCAAGACCAAATGCAGAGATAATTCCCGGGAAACCTTTTCGGATGATAACATGTTTTACCATCTCCCAATGTGTGGCGCCCAGCGAAAGCGATGCTTCTTTCATCCCAACCGGAATGGTGTGAAAAACCTCGATGAGCATATTCAGTATATACGGAATACACATTACCGCCAAAACAATTCCCCCGGCAAGCAAACTGTAACCTGAACTCGTTGTGCCAAAAAAGGGTGCAATTTTATCTGAAACCAGCGGAACAATTACCAGTATTCCCCAAACGCCATATACAACCGATGGGATTCCGGCAAGGATATCGATTACCGGAAGCATAAAATTCAGCAATCGCTGTTTACTAAACTGGGTGAGATAAATGGCGGCAAACAAACACAGGGGCACTGAAAGTATAAAGGCCAGCAGGGTTACATAAACCGAACTGTAAATAAAGGGCAAAAAACCAAATTCCCCTTTCATCGGAAACCATTTCCCCGAAAAAAGCAGGTTTGCAAGCGACTCGTGCCTCAGTAGCGGAGCAGCTTTCCAGTACAACCCAATACCAATTAGAACAGGGATGGCCAGTAAAATATACAAGCCCCCCCGCATCCAGATGTTAACCAATAAATCGGTCAACCTCCTTTTTTTATTCATATCTGTTTTTTCTAATTATTCAAACCAACTATATTATTTATCCAATTTGGCAACTTGTTCGTCCAACCTTGATTGTGTTAAAGGGACATAACCAGCTTCATGCACATGTTTTTGTCCATTTGTCACCACCCATTTCAAAAAACCGAGCGTTGCCTGTTTCGTGGGTTTTCCTTTGGCTACCAGATAAAGTTCGCGTGCAGGAGGCGAAGGGTATTTTCCTTCGGCAATGGCAGCCAGCACCTGTTCAAACGTGTCGTAAAAGTTTTCTTCCGCATCCAGTTTACCATTTTCGTTTACGTCAATCGGGATAACCTCAATTCCCGTATTTTTGTTTCCGGTTTTAATGTCGTACAGGTAAATGGTATTATTAAACCCGATTCCTTTATCATCTTTCACCACGGCATCGGCAAGGCCGGGGTCGCCAAAAACACCCACCCCCTGCAGGTTTTCCTGTTTGCCTCCAAGGTATGCGGCCCAGGTATCGGCTGCTCCGCAGGCATCGGAACGGGTAAATACATTAATGGGCTGGTCGATATTTATTCCCGGTAACCGGTTCCAGTTCGTATATTTTGCTTCTATGTACAAGCCTTGAAATTCTGCCCGCGTAACTCCACGGGTTTTCAGGATTTCAACAACCGGATTCGCTGCATTTACCGTTGGAATAACGGCATCCTTTGTAACCGCAACCCACCAAACGCCTTTATCGATTTCGGCCTGCGCAATTTCGCGCGAAAACATGCCCAGATCAACCGTGCCCGAAAGTGCATCGGCCATGCCTTTCCCCGCGCCACCGGCAGAAATATTAAATCTTACTTCAGGATTTTCTTTTTGGTATTCCTCGCTCCATTTAATAACAAGCGGATACAAGGCAAAAGCCCCTGACAGGCTGATGGTTTGTTCTTTCTTTTTGGTTGATGTACAGGCAGCCAGCAGAATGATGACGGCTAAAATCAAGACACTTTTTGTTGTTTTCATATTCGAAATTTTACTATTTTATTTTACCCTTTAATTTTTGAACAAAACAGGTGTTACAGTTAGTTGCAGGTAGAGAAAATGCGAAAACTTTGCTTCCGGCACGTTTTGAATGGTTTTGAGTGAACTTGTTGGAAGAAAGAAAGAATAGCCACACTCCAATGCCCCCCAATCTGAAAATTTATGTTTTACAACGAAGTCGTTCTCAAATCCCAGTTTTTTATCCGGCCGTGTATTTTCGTTAGTTTGCGCCAGCGTAAAATAATGGCTGGTATTTTTCAGGCTTGTTTTTGCAGATAGTTTCCAGTTAAAATAGAAATAATAATCGGCCAGGCCTCCTTGTTTGGTGTGTGATGCGAAATTTCTGAAGTAATCAATCCCTCCGAAGAAACGATGGCGCGCGCCGTACAATATATCGAATAGTTGGTCGGTTTCACCATTTATATTTTTATTTCCCGAAAGATAGCTTACTCCAATTCCTGGTGCAATCGTACCCATTGTGTACGAAATATCTGCATCGGCCAGCCATGCGTTCACTTTTTGCCCGGCATTGTTTTTCCCGAACTGATAGTAGAGGTTTCCTAAAATTGTCAACCCATCTTTTTTGTAGGTTGAATAAATCCCGCTTGTTTGGCGGAAAAAGAGTTTGTTTTCGGTTTCCGACTTTGTAACCCCAGAGGCTACATGCGATAGAGAAAAGTTCCAGTTTTCTGTCAGATTGTGTTTTGCCCAAACAAAGTTCAACGACTTAATACGGTTAGGGGCATAAAAATTGTTTTCGGAAATTTCCCCGGCCGAGTTCCAACTGCTTCCAGCATGAAATTCCCAATTATCTGACTTCCACTTGAAAACTACTGCATCGTAGGCTATGCCATTCTGGTTCC
>Ga0209614_1000538_pt1 | contig 32777 bp, 38 predicted proteins | sample BlaSprsedimmetaG_FD_185484 | JGI IMG/M metagenome (GOLD analysis project Ga0209614, IMG submission 185484) | Hot spring sediment bacterial and archeal communities from California, USA to study Microbial Dark Matter (Phase II) - Blank Spring... ... | reverse complement strand
GAGGCGATGCGGCGCCTTGCCGGGATCGAACTCGGCGACGACCGCATCCCCGACGAGACCACCATCCTGAAGTTCCGCCATCTGCTGGAGCGGCACGGGCTGACCGAGGCGATCTTTGCGGATGTGAACACGCAGCTCGCCGACAAGGGGATCACGCTGCGCTCGGGCACGTTGGTGGACGCGACCATCATCGACGCACCGTCTTCGACAAAGAACAAGGCCAGGGCGCGCGACCCCGAGATGTCATGCGCAAGGCCCCGAAGGGATGCTCGACTCTGGCCCTGACCATGGCGATGATGCGGTTGATCTGTTCGTCGATCGGGTGCAGCGAGCCACCCTTCGGGGCCTTGCGCATGACACCCCAGACCTTGGCCGCCCCCCTGAACGCGGCCTCGCGCTCGGCAACCTGTTCCTGGTGCGACGGAGGCTGATGGCATGAGGACGAGTCTGCCCGAAATCTGCCAGACCGCCCATCTGGCGGGCCTGACAGGGCGAAATCCCCCCCCCCGAAACCCGGTCTCGCATCTGCCGAAGCGACCAGACCGCCATCTCGGCGCAGCCGAAGCCGTTTATCAGACGTTCCCTTGGTAGATAGCATGATGGGTGCGGGCTATAAACTCACGCAGAACTACGGGCCTTAGAACTCCAGACTCTAAGATTTCACACCATGATCCACGTCACCACCACCTGCCCCGATCTCGACACCGCGCGCGCCATCGCGCAGGCGGCGCTGGCCGAGCGGCTGGCGGCCTGTGCGAATATCACGCCGGGGATCCTGAGCCTGTTTCACTGGCAGGACGCGATTTCAGAGGAGGAGGAAGTGCAGGTCACCTTCAAGACCACCGAGGCGGTGCGGGCCGATCTGGTGACGCTGATCGAGATCGAGCATCCCTATGAACTGCCGGTCATCACCTGGGAGACGGTCGCGGCCACGCAGGAGGCCGAGGATTGGCTGGCCTGGGAGACGCGGCGGCGCTGACAGCTTTTCGCAGGCCGACGGACCCGGGTGGGTGGCGGCGTATCGCGCCCCGATATTCCCACACGGATCGAGGTTTGCGCAATCTTCGCCCAGTCCACCCTTCGCAAATTCGCCACGCCGCTGACCATCGGGGCCTCGCTGCTTCTTGGGGTGACGGGCATCCTGTTGTTCTTTCGTGCCAATACCGGGCTGAACAAGCTGGCCCATGAATGGGTGGGGCCGGCCTTCGTGGCCATTGTCGCGCTGCATGTGGCAGTGAACTGGCGCCCCTTCGTCGCGCATCTGAAGTGCCCGCTGGGGCAGGCCGCGGCGGTGCTGTTCGCGGCGCTGCTGGCGCTGAGCTTCCTGCCGCTGGGAGGCGGTCAGGGCCAGGCCGGGGATTTCAGCGCCTCGAGCCGCGCCTTGAGCGGGCACCAGTCCGGCACTGCCTCGGCTCCCGCGCCCTGCCGGGCGAGCCAGGGCATGCAGCGTTCGGTCCGGTCGCAATGGCAGCAGGTGGCGACCAGTTCGGCGAATTCGCCCCGGGCCAGCCGACCGGCCCGAAGCGCGCCGTTGACATTGACGCCGATGGTGCGCGCCATGCCCTGCGTCAGCCAGAAATGCTTTGACAGCCTGCACCGGTCTTCCATCGCGCCTCAGGCGGTCACAAGTCGTGCCCGCGTCGCCTCCAGCAGGTCCTTGTTGCGGCAATAGCCGGGCGTTTCCCCGGCGCCCGCCTCGTGATCGTCCAGCCAGTCCTTGCAATGGGCCGGGTCGGTGCAGCCGAGGCAGCGCGAGACGGTCGCGCGCATGTCCTCGGGCGTCCAGTTGCCGGCCATCATCTTCTCGGTGAGGTCGAGACCCAGCGCCTCGGCCATTTTCTCCACCAGTTCGGCATGTTCGTCATACTTGGCCTCGCCGGACATGGCCGTCTCTCGTTAGCTGTTGCAGGCGCAGTAGACCGGAGAGTTGGGCCTGCTGCCTTGATGCGTATCAAATTGGCGCGAACCTCTTGCAGAGCCGCGCCACGCGTCTAGCTGGCCCGCGATGGATGAGACGGAAGTGATCTATAACGGCGCCTGCCCGATCTGCGCGCGCGAGATCGCGGGCTACCGCCGGCTGAGCGAGGCCAATGGCCTGCCGATCCGGTATACCGACCTAAACGCGGCCGATCTTGCGCGGCTGGGCCTGAGCGCCGAGGACGCGGCGCGGCGGCTGCATGTGGTGCAGCAGGGCCGCCTGATTGCCGGGTTCCCGGCCTTCCTGGTGCTGTGGTCGAGCATGCCGCGGATGCGCTGGCTGGCGCGCCTTCTTGGCCTGCCCGGGCTGCGGACCGTCATCGGCGCCGCCTATGAGCGCATTGCCGCGCCGCTGCTGTATGCCCTGCATCGGCGCCGCCGGAACCGGGCGCTTCACAAGGCGCGTCCGGGCGGCTAGCCTGTTCCCATGTTCAGCATCGAGCACGATTTCGACGCCACGGTGATTACCCTTGTCGACGAGGGCCGCGCGCCCTTGCAGGAGGATGTGACGATCACCGCCTTCGAGGAATGCGTGACAATCGAGCAGCTGGACGCGCGCACGGGCGAGGTGCAGAAGATCACGCTGTCGCTGGGCCAGGTGCATGAATTGGGGGCGGCGCTGGACCTGCCCGAAGGGATCTACCGGATCGGACCCGAGCAGGACTGACGCGGCCTGCCTCAGTCCAGCACCCGAACCAGCTTGTCCCGGGCGGTCTGGCCGCGGATGATGGCGAGGCGGGATTTCGGCACGCCCAGCGCCTTGGCCAGCAATTTCAGGACCGCCGCATTGGCCTTGCCGTCCTCGGGCACGCAGGTGACGTAGATGCGCAGGAGCCCGTTCCCGGGAACGATCCTCGCGCGCGAGGCCTTTGGCGTCACGCGCAGGGCGATCTCGGTGCCGGGGGCGGAGAGATGCGAGAGATCCATGCCGCTTGCTGCCCAAGGCGCGGGCCTGCGTCAAGCCGGGCTTGCGCACCGCGCGGCGATGGCCGACATGAAGGGGCGACAAGATGGAGATGCCGATGCCCGCCCCCCGCCCCGAGGCGATGGAGTTCCTGCTGACCCGCCGGTCGCGCCCCGCCAAGACCCTGCGCGCGCCCGCGCCGGACCGGGCCGCGCTGCGGCCGATCCTGACCGCGGCGCTGCGCAGTCCCGATCACGGCAAGCTGGAGCCCTGGCGGCTGATCGTGCTGGAGGAACCCGCGCTGCGGCGGCTGGCCGGGCTGGTGCGGGCGCGTGGCGCGGTGCTGGGCCATGGCACCGAGGCGATCGACAAGGCGGCATCGGCCTATCAGACCAGCCCGCTGGCGGTCGTGGTCGTGGCCGCGCCGAAAGCCTCGGACAGGATCCCCGAGATCGAGCAACTGTATTCGGCGGGCGCGGTCTGCCTTGCGCTGCTGAATGCCGCGCTGGCCTCGGGCTGGGGGGCGAACTGGCTGTCGGGCTGGCCCGCCCATGACCGGGGATTCGTCGAGACGGGGCTGGGGCTGAGCGCGCAGGAACGGGTGGTGGGTGTGGTCCATATCGGCACCGAGACCGCCGCGCCGCCCGAGCGTCCGCGCCCGGATGTGGACGCGCTGACCGAATGGATGGCGCAATGATCTTCGCCGCCTTTCTCAAGGCGCTGGGCCAGCTTGGCGACCGCACCTTCCGCAAGGTGCTGCTGCTGGGGATCGGGTTGTCGGTGGCGTTGCTGGCGGCGCTTTACGGCGCGATCTTCCTGCTGATCGGCTGGCTGGTGCCGGACAGCGTCACCCTGCCCTTGATCGGCGAATTACGCTGGGTGGACGAGTTCCTGTCTGGCGCCTCGCTGGTGCTGATGCTGGTGCTGTCGGTCTTTCTGATGGTCCCCGTGGCCTCGGCCTTTACCGGGCTGTTCCTCGACGACGTGGCCGAGGCGGTCGAGGCGCGGCATTATCCCCACCTGCCGAAGGTGCCGCCGGTGCCGGTGCTGGACCAGATCCGGGACGGGCTGGCCTTCTTCGCGGTGGTGGTCGGGGTGAACCTCGTCGCGCTGGTGCTGTATTTCGTGGTGGGGCCCTTCGCGCCGCTGCTGTTCTGGGCGGTGAACGGCTTTCTGCTGGGGCGGGAATATTTCCAGATGGCGGCAATGCGGCGGCTGGGGCGCAAGGGCGCCGTGGCGCTGCGCAAGCGTCACGGCCTGACGGTCTTTGCCGCGGGCCTGCTGATGGCGGTGCCGCTGTCACTGCCGCTGGTGAACCTGGTGATCCCGATCCTGGGCGCGGCGGTGTTCACGCATCTGGTGCAGCGGCTGGCCCCGCAAGGGGCCGCCTGAGCGCGCGGGTCAGACCTGTTCCAGCTCGATCAGGGTGCCGTTGAAATCCTTGGGATGCAGGAACAGCACCGGCTTGCCATGGGCGCCGATCTTCGGCTCGCCAGTGCCCAGCACCCGCGCGCCCTGTGCCTTGAGCCGGTCGCGGGCGGCCAGGATATCCTCGACCTCGTAGCAGAGGTGGTGGATGCCGCCCGAGGGGTTCTTTTCGAGGAAGCCCCTGATCGGGCTGTCCTCGCCCAGCGGATAAAGCAGTTCGATCTTGGTGTTCGGCAATTCGATGAAGATCACCGTGACGCCGTGATCGGGCTCGTCCTGGGGCGCACCGACGCGGGCGCCCAGCGTGTCGGCATATTGGGCGGCGGCGGCGTCCAGATCCGGGACGGCGATGGCGACATGGTTCAGACGGCCGATCATGGACAGGTTCCTCGCTGCGAAGTCCTGCGCCGGGTTATCGGGCTTCGCGCAGGGCGGCGCAACCCCACGAAACGTCCGGAATTTGCCGCGGGCGTGCCGAATTCCTGCCCTGCGCCGGTGGCACGATTCTCGGGTCGCAACCGAAAACGGGACCGCCGCCATGATCGCCCAGCGCCTGAAAGCCGTGCTCGACCGCTCCGTGTTCTGGGGGGGGGCCGGCTCGCTTGCCTTGGCCCTTTTGGGGACGGTCTGGCCGGTCTGACGCCGATCCCCGACGCGGCGGGCTGAACCGCATCAGGCCCCGGCGGCCGGGATGCGGGACCGACATGCCCCCGCCATCCGGTGCCAGCCTGTCCGGTCAGGGCGCGGCCTGCATGGCCGCCGCCGTCCTCCCGCCGAGATACCGTGCGAACTCCGGCGCGTCCATCGGGCGCGCCCAGAGATAGCCTTGGCCCACATCAATGCCCATGCCCTTGAGGATGTCGCGCTGCACCGCGTTCTCGACGCCCTCGGCGACCGAGCGGATGCCCATGCCGCGGGCGATCTCGGCGATGGCGGCGACGATGGCGCGGTCGTCGCACCGGACCTCGATGCCCGCGATGAAGCTGCGGCCGATCCTGACCTCGGCGACGGGGATCTTCTTGAGATGGGAGAGCGAGGCGTGGCCGGTGCCGAAATCGTCCGGCGACAGTTCATAGCCGCGCTCGGCCAGGGTATCGAGCACCATGCTGACCATGTCGGTGCCGCGGCCGATGAATCAGCCCTCGGTGATCTCGAGCACGAGGTCGCGCCCGTCGATGCCGCGCGGCTCGAACATCCCGACGGTTTCCATCAGAAGTTCCGGTGACTTGCGGTCGTCGGGATGGATGTTGAGCGCGATCTTGCCCGGCGCGAGCGCGGCATCGCGCCAGGACAGGATATCCCCGGCCACCGCCTCGGCGATGCGCCGCGAGAGGGTAGGCAGCAGTCCGCGTTCGGCGGCGACGGGAAGGAAGCAGTCGGGCGGGACCATGCAGCCATCGGGGGTCTGCCAGCGCACCAGCGCCTCGGCCCCCGGCAGGCCACCTTCGGGCAGCGCCATCTTGGGCTGATACTGGACATGGATCGGATCGTCCCCGAGCGCTGCGCGCAGGCCCGCCTCGACCCTGTCGTTGGCGATCGGCCGTTCGCGCAACTGGTCGTCGAACTTGACGCAAGCGCCACGGCCGTCTTCCTTGGCGCGGTTCAGGCCCAGGTCGGCCCTCTGCAACAGCTCGACCGGATCGGTCGCATCGGCGGAGCAGATCGCCCCGCCGATCGAGGCGCCGGGATGCACCTGCCGCCCCGCCAGCCGCGCCGACATCCGGGCGAGGGTCACGCACATCGCGAGGACGACACCAAGCCAGAGGACCAGGAAGGACAGCCCCTCGCCGTCGAACGCGCCGGCGGCATAGAGCAGCGCATTGAGCGAGGTGACGAAGACGCCGACCGAAGTGCCGTTGACGACACTTGCCATATCCTCGGGGCCGGGATGCTTGGTCAGGGCCGCACGGATCGGCGCGGGAAGGGAGCGGATCAGGGAACGCACGCCAGGCCCTCTCCGGCTTCGGTCCCGTCCGCCGTCGCAGGAAGAGGTTAATGCGGCCTCGACACGACCGCATCCAACCCTTTAATTAAGGTGATATTTTTACGGTTCGGGCGCGGTGGGCCTGCCAGGGCGGCCCGGACCCGCAGGCGGGGCGAAGCGGCCGGTCGCGACACCGACCTCAGCGGCACTGCCCGAAATCTCGAGCGCGGCGGCGCGCGTGGCCTCGACCGAGGCGGTCATCCGGGCAAGGACCTGGTCGGTTTCGACGGCGGCCCGCAACACCTCGGCGGCATCGGCCGAGCTCTTGGCCGCCTCGGCGCGCAAATCGTCGATGCGCTGGCGCAGCCGGGGGATGGCCCGGGTGATCGTCGCCATCGCACCGGCGGTCTGGCGCGACAGGTCATTGATCGCCTCGGCGACGACGGCAAAGCCCCGGCCCGCCGTGCCTGCGCGCACCGCCTCGATCCTGGCGTTGATGGCGAGGATGTTGACCGGCGCGGCGATGCTGGCGATCTCGGCCGTCGAGCCATTGACCTTCTTGAGCATGCCCGAGACATCGGCCATGCGGGCATCGACCGATTGCACCCAGTTCGCGACGCTCTGGCTGCGATGGCCGCTGTCACGCAACAGGGCGGCCGAGCCCGTCACCGCGTCCAGCGTGTCCTCGGACGCCTGCGCGACCTTGCCCGCCGTTTCCTGCACATCGTCATTCGCCGCCGAGGCGGCATCCGCCGCATCGCGGGCCAGCCGGATCCGGGCCATCTGGGCATGGACCGAAGCGTCGAGGGCATCGATACAGGCGTCGGGCGAATCGTGCGCCGGTCCGGGATCAAGGGGCATGGGGCGGTCCATCCAGTAAGCATGGCCCACCATCGAAGCAGAGGCTTTCGTCGAGGTTAACGACGGGGCTGGCCACGGCGCGGAAAGGGCACAAAAATTCAGCGGGCAGGACGGGGGAACCGCCGCGAAGACGGGGCGCGGCCGGGGCGGCCGTTCGCGCAGGAGCCGATCAGCGTCGCGGGCATCTATACGGTGCCGGTGGAGCGGCAATGGGTGAGCCGCATCCATGTCGCGGCCGAGGCGGCGAAGGCGGCGGGCAGCTTCGAGGTCGCAATTGACGACGCCGAACCCAAATCCTCCTGATGACGGCGCGCGAGGTCGTCCTGCGCCTTGAGGGGATCACCAAGAGGTTCGGGAAGCTTGCCGCGAACGACGATGTCGCCTTCGCCCTGCATAGGGGCGAAGTCCTTGCGCTGCCGGGGGAAAACGGCGCGGGCAAGACCACGCTGATGAACATCCTGTTCGGCCATTACACCGCCGATGCAGGCACAGTCGAGGTGTTCGGCAAGGCGCTGCCCCCCGGTGCGCCCGGCGCGGCGCTGGCGGCGGGCGTGGGCCGCATCCCCGAGGATCGCCACGCCACCGGGTCCATCACCGATTTCACCCTGACCGAGAACGCGGTGCTGGAGGGCTATGCGCGGCAACCCTTCGCCCGGGCAGGCTGGATGGACCGGGGCCGCGCGCGCGGCCATGCCGAGGCGATCATCGCGAAATACGACATCCGCTGCCCCGGCCCCGAGGCGCGCATTCGGCTGCTGTCGGGGGGGCTGGCGGCGATGGCCGGATTTTCAGAGGTGGCGGGGCTGAGGGGCAGCCTGACGCTCGATCTGTCGCCGGGCTTTGGCCATACGGGCATCGTCGTGGCCATGCTGGCGCTGCTGCACCCGCTGGGCATCGTGGTCTCGGCGATCTTCGTGGCGGGGGTTTTCGTCGGGGCGAACTCGATAAGCCGGGCGGCCGAAATGCCCACCTATATCGCCGATATCTTGGTCGCCACGGCGCTGCTGTTCATGGTGCTGGCGATCCTGCTGACGCGCTTCCGGGTGGTGAGGGGCTGATGGAGGTCTTCGACATCCTGCTGTCGGCCAGCTTCTGGGCCGCGGTGCTGCGCATCGCCTCGCCGCTGATCCTTGCCACGATGGGCGAGCCGATCTGCGAACGCGCCGGCGTGCTGAACCTCGGGATCGAGGAGATCATGGTCTTCGGCGCGTTTGCGGGCTGGATGGCGGTCTATGCGGGGCTGGATCTGCATCGCGCTGGTGGTGTTCGGGGCCTGGATGCCGGGCAAGGCGCTTCTGTTCGCGGCCTTCGACGCCTTGCAGATCAGGATGCAGCAGACGCCGCTGGGCGCGGAGATCCCCTATCAGATGTTTCTGATGGTGCCTTACGTCCTGTCGATCCTGGCGCTGGTGCTGATGTCGCGCCGGGCCGAGGTGCCCGCGGCGCTGATGGTGCCCTATAATCGCGGAGACCGCTGAATGGCCGAGTTCGATATCCTTGTGCGGGGTGGCACCCTGCCAGACGGGCGCGTGGCCGATACCGACACGCGCGGCGACCGGATTGCGGCGATTGGCGATCTGGCGGGGTCCACCGCGCGCCGGGTGATCGAGGCCGCGGGCGATCTGGTCAGCCCGCCCTTCGTCGATCCGCATTTCCATCTGGATGCGACGCCGAGCTACGGCACGCCGCGGATCAACGCCTCGGGCACGCTGCTGGAGGGTATCGCGCTCTGGGGCGAGCTGAAGGCGCAGGCCACGGTCGAGGAGATGGTCGAGCGGGCGCGGGCCTGTTGCGACTGGGCGGGGAGCATGGGGCTGCCGGCGATCCGCAGCCATGTCGACACCTGCGATGACGACCTGAAGGGCGTGCAGGCGCTGCTGCATGTGCGGGACGTGGTGAAGCCCCGGCTCGACCTGCAACTGGTGGCCTTTCCGCAGGACGGGTTCTTTCGCGACCCCAATGCGCAGGCCAAGACGATCCGCGCGCTGGACATGGGCGTGGACGTGGTCGGCGGCATCCCGCATTCCGAGCGCAGTATGGAGGCGGGGCGCGAGTCCGTGCGGACGCTGTGCGAGATCGCGGCGGAACGGGGGCTGATGGTCGACATGCATTGCGACGAGACCGACGATCCGCCGAGCCGCCATGTCGAGACGCTGGCCTTCGAGACGCAGAGGCTGGGATTGCAGGGCCGCGTGGCGGGCAGTCACCTGACCTCGATGCACTCGATGGACAATTACTATGTCTCCAAGCTGTTGCCGCTGATGGCCGAGGCGGGGCTTGCCGCGATCCCCAACCCGCTGATCAATATCGTGTTGCAGGGTCGGCACGACACCTACCCCAAGCGGCGCGGCCTGACGCGGGTGAAGGAGATGCAGGCCCATGGCATCACGGTCGGCTGGGGGCAGGATTGCGTGCGCGATCCGTGGTATTCGCTGGGGACGGCCGACATGCTGGACGTGGCCTTCATGGGGCTGCATGTGGCGCAGATGACCGCGCCCGACGAGATGCGGTGCTGTTTCGACATGGTGACGGTCGAGAACGCAAGGATCCTGCATCTGGAGGGCTATGGCCTGCATGAGGGCGCGCGGGCCTCGCTGGTGGTGCTGGATGCGGGCGACCCGGTGGAGGCGATCCGTCTGCGCCCCGACCGGCTGGCGGTGATCGCCAGGGGCCGGGTGGTGGCCGAAAAGGCGCGCAACGACAGTCGGCTGGCGCTGGATGGGCGGCCCGCAAGTATGCGGCGGCGGCATCGGCCCGGCGCGGCGGGCTGAGAGGCCCCGGAAACGGCAAAGGCCCCACCAGGGCGGGGCCTTGTCGGATGGGCGGGTGCGCCCTGTCAGTTCTTCGGCTCGAAGCCCATGCGCGAGCCCATCGCCACCATGTCGGCCAGCATCTTGGCCGAGGCGTCGACGAGTTCCGCCTTGGCCTCAAGATGCGCGGCGCGGGCGGCGGCGATCATCTCCTCGATCATTTCCTGCGTGACCTCCTCGACCGCATGCGAGCGTTCGGCCAGCACGGTGGCGCGGTCAGTGGTGATCTCGGCGAAGCCGCCGGTGACGATGTATTTCTGGCTGCCCTTCTCGGTAAGGACCTCGAGCACGCCGGGGCGCAGGGTGGTGATCATCGGGGCGTGCTTGGGCAGCGCGGTCAGGTCGCCCTCGAAGCCCGGAATGACGACCTGAAGGGCGCGCTCCGAGGCGACGCGGCGCTCGGGCGCGACGAGGTCGAATTGCAGCGTGTCGGCCATGATGCCTCCTTGGAAAACGCGCGCCGGGCGGGTTCACCCGGCGCCTTGTGCCCGGTCAGGCGGCTTCGGCCGCCATCTTCTCGGCCTTGGCGATCACCTCGTCGATGCCGCCCACCATGTAGAAGGCAGCCTCGGGAAGGTGGTCGAACTCGCCCGCCACGACGCGCTTGAAGCTGTCGATGGTCTTTTCCAGGGGCACCTGCACCCCGTCCGAGCCGGTGAACACCTTGGCCACGTCGAAGGGCTGCGACAGGAAACGCTGGATCTTGCGGGCGCGGGACACGGTCAGCTTGTCCTCTTCGGACAGTTCGTCCATGCCGAGGATCGCGATGATGTCCTGCAGCGACTTGTAGCGTTGCAGGATGCCCTGCACGTCGCGCGCCACCTGGTAATGCTCTTCGCCGACGATCGCCGGATCGAGGATCCGCGAGGTCGAGTCGAGCGGGTCAACCGCCGGGTAGATGCCCAGTTCGGAGATCGCGCGCGACAGAACGGTGGTCGCGTCAAGGTGAGTGAAGGAGGTCGCGGGTGCGGGGTCGGTCAGGTCGTCCGCGGGGACGTAGATCGCCTGGACCGAGGTGATCGAGCCGGCCTTGGTCGAGGTGATGCGTTCCTGCAGCGCGCCCATGTCGGTCGCCAGCGTCGGCTGATAGCCCACCGCAGAGGGGATGCGGCCCAGAAGCGCCGACACCTCGGAGCCCGCCTGGGTGAAGCGGAAGATGTTGTCGACGAAGAACAGAACGTCGGTGCCGGACTGGTCGCGGAACTGTTCGGCCAGCGTCAGGCCGGTCAGCGCGACGCGGGCGCGCGCGCCGGGCGGTTCGTTCATCTGGCCATAGACCAGCGCCACCTTGGATTCCGCGAGGTTGTCGATCTTGATGACCTCGGAATCCATCATCTCGTGATAGAGGTCGTTGCCCTCGCGGGTGCGTTCGCCGACGCCCGCGAACACGGAATAGCCCGAGTGCACCTTGGCGATGTTGTTGATCAGTTCCATGATGAGCACGGTCTTGCCCACCCCGGCACCGCCGAACAGGCCCACCTTGCCGCCCTTGGAATAGGGCGCGAGCAGGTCGATGACCTTGATCCCGGTCACCAGGATTTCCGACGAGGTCGCCTGTTCGGCGAACTCGGGCGCGGGCTGGTGGATCGAGCGTTTTTCAGAAGCGACGACAGGCCCCTTCTCGTCGATCGGTTCGCCGATCACGTTCAGGATGCGGCCGAGCGTGGCATCGCCCACCGGCACCGAGATCGGGCCGCCGGTATCGGTGACGCGGGCGCCGCGCACGAGACCCTCGGTCGCGTCCATGGCAATGGTGCGCACGGTGTTTTCGCCCAGATGCTGGGCCACTTCCAGCACAAGCCGCTTGCCGTTGTTCTCGGTTTCCAGCGCGTTCAGAATCTCGGGCAGTTGGTCCTCGAACTGCACGTCGACGACGGCACCGATCACCTGGGTGACTTTGCCTACAGCATTTGCCATTGCGTTTCTCCGGTTCCGCTAGAGCGCCTCGGCGCCCGAAATGATTTCGATGAGTTCCTTGGTGATCGCAGCCTGACGCGAGCGGTTGTACACGATGGTCAGCCGGTCGATCATGTCGCCCGCGTTGCGCGTGGCGTTGTCCATGGCCGACATCCGCGCGCCCTGTTCCGAGGCGCTGTTCTCCAGAAGCGCGGCGAAGATCTGGGTGGCCACGCCGCGCGGCAGCAGTTCGGACATGATCTCGCCCTCGGTCGGCTCGAAGCTGTAGATGGTCGAGAACGCCTCGGGCGCGTCGAACACCGCGGGGATGATCTGCTGGGCCGTCGGCTCCTGGCTGATGACCGAGCGGAAGCGACTGAAGAAGATCGTCGCGACGTCGAATTCCCCGGCCTTGAACCGCTCGATCAGGTCGTCGGTGATCTGGCGGGCATTGTCATAGCCGACGCGCTTGACCTCGGACAGGTCGATATGGCCGATCATCAGCGCGGCGAAGTCGCGTTTGAGCTGTTCGCGGCCCTTGCGGCCCACGGTGAGGATCTTGACCGTCTTGCCCTGGCGGACAAGGTCGTTGATCCGGGTCTTGGCCAGACGCACGATCGACGAGTTGAACGCCCCGCACAGGCCGCGCTCGGCGGTCATGACCACCAGCAGGTGCACCTTGTCCGACCCGGTGCCGACCAGCAGCCGGGGCGCGTTGGCGGCCCCGGTGGACGACGCGGCGAGGCCGGACATCACCTTCTGCATCTGCTCGGCATAGGGGCGCGCGCTTTCGGCGGCCTCCTGGGCGCGGCGGAGCTTGGCCGCCGCGACCATCTGCATGGCCTTGGTGATCTTCCGCGTGTTCTTGACGCTTCCGATCCGGTTCTTCAGGTCCTTGAGGCTGGGCATCTATCCGATCCTGACCCGCGGCTTAGGCGAAAGTCTTGGCGAATTCGTCGAGCGCGCCCTTGATCTTGTCCTCAAGCTCGCCCTTCACCTTGCGGTCGTTGTTGGTGATGTCGTCCAGCAGCGCCTGATGCTTCGAGCGCAGGAAGTTCAGCAGCCCCGCCTCGTACCGGCCGACATCCTTGACCGCGACATTGTCGAGATAGCCATTGGTGCCGGCGAAGATCACGCAGACGATTTCCGCGTTGGTCAGCGGCGAGTATTGCGGCTGCTTCATCAGTTCGGTCAGGCGCGCACCGCGGTTCAGCAGGCGCTGGGTCGAGGCGTCGAGATCCGAGCCGAACTGCGCGAAGGCCGCCATCTCGCGATACTGGGCGAGCGACAGTTTCACCGGACCGGCGACCGAAGACATTGCCTTGGTCTGGGCCGAGGAGCCGACGCGCGACACCGACAGACCGGTGTTCACGGCCGGGCGAACGCCCTGGTAGAACAGGTCGGTTTCGAGGAAGATCTGGCCATCCGTGATCGAGATCACGTTGGTCGGGATATAGGCCGACACGTCGCCCGCCTGGGTCTCGATGATCGGCAGCGCCGTCAGCGAGCCCGCGCCGTGATCCTCGTTCAGCTTGGCCGAACGTTCCAGCAGGCGGGAGTGCAGGTAGAACACGTCGCCCGGATAGGCCTCGCGCCCCGGCGGGCGGCGCAGCAGCAGCGACATCTGGCGATAGGCGACGGCCTGTTTGGACAGGTCGTCATAGATCATCAGCGCGTGGCGGCCGTTGTCGCGGAAGAATTCACCGATCGCGGTCGCCGAATAGGGCGCGAGGAACTGCATCGGCGCGGGGTCGGAGGCGGTCGCGGCCACGACGATCGAATAGGCCATGGCGCCGGTCTCTTCCAGCTTCTTGACCAGCTGGGCGACGGTCGAGCGCTTCTGCCCCACGGCGACATAGACGCAGTAGAGCTTCTTGCTTTCGTCGTCGCCAGCGGCCTCGTTATAGGATTTCTGGTTCAGGATCGCGTCGAGCGCGACAGCGGTCTTGCCGGTCTGGCGGTCGCCGATGATCAGCTCGCGCTGGCCGCGGCCGATCGGGATCATGGCGTCAACCGATTTCAGGCCGGTAGCCATGGGTTCATGCACCGATTTGCGCGGGATGATGCCCGGCGCCTTGACGTCGGCGACGCGACGCTCGGTCGTCGCGATCGGGCCCTTGCCGTCGATCGGGTTGCCCAGCGCGTCGACCACGCGGCCCAGAAGCGCGTCGCCCACCGGCACGTCCACGATCGAGTTCGTGCGCTTGACGGTATCGCCTTCCTTGATGTCGCGGTCCGAGCCGAAGATCACGATGCCGACATTGTCGGCCTCCAGGTTCAGCGCCATGCCGCGGATGCCGCCGGGGAATTCCACCATCTCGCCGGCCTGGACATTGTCGAGGCCGTGGACACGGGCGATCCCGTCGCCGACCGACAGCACGCGGCCCACCTCTGCGACCTCGGCCTGCTGACCGAAGTTCGTGATCTGCTCCTTGAGGATCGCAGAGATCTCAGCTACTTGGATACCCATTTATCCGACCTCTTTCATGGTGTTCTGGAGAGCACTGAGCCGCGCGCGGATCGAGGTGTCGATCATCTTCGAGCCCAGCTTGACGACGAGGCCGCCGATGAGACGCTCATCGACGGTGGCGTTGATCTTGACGTCCTTGCCGGCATTGGCCTTGAGCGCGGCGGCAAGCCTGGCCTTCTGCGCGTCCGAGAGCGGCCGGGCCGAGACGACATCGGCGCTGATCTCGCCCTTGTACTCGGCGATCTGCGCGCGCAGTTGCGCGATCAGTTGCGGCAAGGCGAAGAGGCGGCGGTTGGACGCCATGAGGCGCATGGTGTTCGAGGTCATCAGACCGATGCCGATGCGCGGTGCGATCGCGGCGATGGCATAGGATTGCTCGTCGCGCGAATAGATCGGCGAGGCGATCAGGTCGCGGAAATCGGCGCTGTCCTTCAGCACGGCGTCGATCTTGTCGACATCGCCCTCAAGCGCGGCGACGGCATTGGCATCCTTCGCGATCTCGAACAGAGCGGTGGCGTATCGCGCGGCAATGCCGGACGAAATCGAGGCTGGTTCGGACACGTCAACCCTTCCGATATCTGTGGCCCCTGTGAATGCCGCCTGGGACGGGTGAGGGGCAGATCAAGCGGCGCACCCGGGCGGGCACGCTCCGAAATCGGCGTGGGTGTAGCAGAGGCGGGGGAACCTCGCAACCGCCTATAGGGCCCTATTCGCGCGCATGTCACGGTCGCGCCGCACGGCCCCGTCGGCAAGCGGAATCCGGCGCGCCGGACGCGGCGATCGCGCGCATGCTGCGGGGCGGCGAAACCCGTTGATTGGTTGCGCTCAGGCGGGCTCCGGGCCGCGGGCCGGCAGGCCCTCGAGGATACGCAGCGGGCGGGTCAGGCCGTCCTTCACGCTCAGCCCGGTCGGGCGGTAGACACGCTTGGTCGCCTCGACGATCAGCACACCGCCCGCGTAATAGGCAGAAATGCGACGCCCGGCATTTTCCCACATGCCCGCGGTCCGGAGCCAGAATCGACGTGCGGTCGGCGGTGCGAACAGGGCGGCGCGATGCGCCTCGGGCTCGAAACCGTGGTGGCGCAGCTGCGATTCGAGCTGGCCGTTGGAATAGGGCCGCCCGAACCCGAAGGGCGTGCCGTCGCGCCGCGCCCAGAGCCCCGAGCGGTTCGGCACGACGAACAGCGCCCGCCCCCCGGGGCCAAGCACGCGCGACGCCTCGTCCAGAACGGCGGCCGGGTTCTCCGAGGTTTCCAGACCGTGCAGCAGGATCAGCTTGTCCACGAAGCCGTCGGGCAAGGGCCAGGCGGTCTCCTCGCACAGAACCGAGACATTGTCCTGCCCCGCGGGCCAGGGCATCACCCCCTGCTGGCCGGGCATCAGTGCGATCACCCGGCGCGCGTCCTGCGTGAAGGGCCGCATCAGCGGTACGGCGAAGCCGAAGCCCGCAACCGTCTGGCCCTTGGCCTCGGGCCAGATATCCACGACCTGGGCGCGGATTGCAGATTGCGCCACGCGCCCCAGATTGGTGCGGTAGTAGAAGTTCCTCAGGTCCAGGACGTCGAGGTGCATTGCGGCGCGTGCTGCCTTCGGGCCAGGGTCACGGGAACCAAGATAGCCATGTGGAGACAGAATGCCATGCCCCTGGAGATCGTGACCGTTCCCTGCCTGAGCGACAATTACGCCTATCTGGCGCATGATCCGGCAACCGGCGCGACGGCGGTGATCGACGCGCCCGAGGCCGGACCCATCGAGGCGGCGCTGGCCGAACGCGGCTGGCGGCTGAGCGATATCCTGATCACGCATCACCATCGCGACCATGTGGGCGGCGTCGAGGCGCTGCGCGCAGCCCATGGCGCCCGGGTCACCGGCGCGGCGGCCGATGCGCACCGCCTGCCGCCGCTGGATACCGCCGTGGCGGAGGGCGACCGGGTCGCGATCGGCGGCGAAACGGGGAAGGTGCTGGAGGTTCCGGGGCACACGGTCGGGCATATCGCCTTTTACTTCGCCGGGTCGGGCGCGGTGTTCACCGCCGACAGCCTGATGGCGCTGGGTTGCGGGCGGCTGTTCGAGGGCACGCCCGAGATGATGTGGGCGAGCCTGTGCAAGCTGGCCGCACTGCCGCCCGGGACGGAGGTGTTTTCGGGCCATGAATACACCGCCGCGAACGGGCGTTTCGCGCAGACCATCGAGCCGGAGAATGCCGCGCTGAAGGCGCGGATGGACGAGATCGCCGCCTTGCGCGCGGCGGGGCGACCCACCGTGCCCTCGCGGCTGTCCGAAGAACAGGCCACAAACCCGTTCCTGCGCGCGGGACTTGCCGGGGTGAAGCGCGCCCTGGCGATGGAAAACGCCCCCGACGCGGCGGTCTTTGCCGAGATCCGCGGACGGAAGGACCGCTTCTGAATCCGCGGAGAGTGCCGAAAAACATGGCGTTTCCGGGATGGCGGCCAAGATTTGAACAGAAAAAACTTGAAGCCTGCCCGCAAACACCAAAACTTAACCCAGAGAGGCCAAGGTCGAAGGTGGGTGTCGCCCCCTGTCGACCGCAGGTAGAAAGGAGCGCGTCTCGTGCCTTCGTTTTCGAACACACTCGAGCAAGCCATCCATGCCGCGCTCGCCCTGGCCAATTCCCGACGGCATGAACTGGCCACGCTGGAACATCTTCTTCTGGCCCTGATCGACGAACCGGACGCCGCCAAGGTGATGCGGGCCTGTTCGGTCGATCTGGACGAGCTGCGCAAGACACTGACCGATTTCATCGAGGACGAGCTGTCCACGCTCGTCACCGATATCGAAGGCTCCGAGGCGGTGCCGACCGCCGCCTTCCAGCGCGTGATCCAGCGCGCCGCGATCCATGTCCAGAGTTCCGGGCGGACCGAGGTCACCGGGGCCAATGTGCTGGTCGCGATCTTTGCCGAACGGGAATCGAACGCGGCCTATTTCCTGCAGGAACAGGACATGACGCGCTATGACGCGGTGAATTTCATCGCGCATGGCGTGGCCAAGGATCCGTCCTTCGGCGAGCATCGCCCGGTCACCGGGGCCAGCGATTTCGAGGAAGAGACGCAGCCATCGGGCCAGTCGGAAGGCACGGAGTCGCGCGAATCCGCCCTTTCGAAATATTGCGTCGACCTGAACGCCAAGGCCCGCAAGGGCGATGTCGACCCGCTGATCGGGCGCGACCATGAAGTGGAACGCTGCATCCAGGTGCTGTGCCGCCGACGCAAGAACAACCCGCTGCTGGTGGGCGATCCGGGCGTGGGCAAGACCGCCATCGCCGAGGGGCTGGCGCGCAAGATCGTCAAGGGCGAGACGCCCGAGGTCCTGTCGAAATCGACGATCTATTCGCTGGACATGGGGGCGCTGCTGGCCGGAACCCGCTATCGCGGCGATTTCGAGGAACGGCTGAAGGCAGTCGTGAACGAGCTGGAGGACCATCCGGACGCGGTTCTCTTCATCGACGAGATCCACACGGTGATCGGCGCGGGCGCTACCAGCGGCGGGGCGATGGACGCCTCGAACCTGCTGAAACCGGCGCTTCAGGGCGGCAAGCTGCGCTGCATGGGCAGCACGACCTACAAGGAGTTCCGCCAGCATTTCGAAAAGGACCGCGCGCTGTCGCGCCGGTTCCAGAAGATCGACGTGAACGAACCCTCGGTCGAGGACGCGGTGAAGATCCTCAAGGGCATCAAGCCCTATTTCGAGGATCATCACGACGTGAAATACACCTCGGACGCGATCCGCAGCGCGGTCGAACTGTCCGCGCGCTACATCCATGACCGCAAGCTGCCCGACAAGGCGATCGACGTGATCGACGAGGCGGGCGCGGCCCAGCATCTGCTGGCCGAGAGCAAGCGGCGCAAGACCATCGGCACCAAGGAGATCGAGGCCGTGGTGGCCAAGATCGCCCGCATCCCGCCGAAGAATGTCAGCAAGGACGACGCGAAGGTGCTGAAGGATCTGGAGACCACGCTCAAGCGGGTGGTCTTTGGCCAGGACAAGGCGATCGAGGCGCTGGCCTCGGCGATCAAGCTGGCCCGTGCGGGCTTGCGCGAGCCCGAGAAGCCCATCGGCAACTACCTGTTCGCCGGGCCCACGGGCGTCGGCAAGACCGAGGTGGCCAAGCAGCTGGCCTCGACGCTGGGTGTGGAACTGCTGCGCTTCGACATGTCGGAATACATGGAGAAGCATGCGGTCAGCCGCCTTATCGGCGCACCGCCCGGCTATGTCGGTTTCGACCAGGGCGGGCTGCTGACCGACGGGGTCGACCAGAACCCGCATTGCGTGCTGCTGCTGGACGAGATCGAGAAGGCACATCCGGATGTGTTCAACATCCTGCTGCAGGTGATGGACCACGGCAAGCTGACCGACCACAATGGCCGTCAGGTGGATTTCCGCAACGTGGTCCTCATCATGACCTCGAATGCGGGTGCGGCGGAACAGGCCAGGGCCGCCATAGGCTTCGGCCGCGAGCGGCGCGAGGGCGAGGATACGGCCGCGATCGAGCGGACCTTCACGCCGGAGTTCCGCAACCGTCTGGATGCCGTCATCAGCTTCCAGCCGCTGCCGCGGGAAACCATCATCCAGGTGGTCGAGAAGTTCGTCCTGCAGCTTGAGGCGCAGCTTCTGGATCGCAACGTCAGCATCGAACTGACCCAGCCCGCGGCCGAATGGCTGGCCGAAAAGGGCTATGACGACAAGATGGGCGCGCGGCCGCTGGCGCGGGTGATCCAGGAGACGATCAAGAAACCGCTGGCCGAGGAACTGCTGTTCGGCAAGCTGGCCAAGGGCGGCGTCGTCAAGGTCGGCGTCAAGGATGGCGAGATCGACTTGCAGATCGAGGAGCCCGAGAAACGCCGGATCGACTCGAAGAAGCCGCCTTTGCTGACGGCGGAGTGATCCCGCGCCCTTGTGGCGATGAAAGACATGCCCGCGGCCTGACCGGCCGCGGGTTCTTCTTTGGCCGCCCATATGCGGCCCTTTCCTAACGCTCGGTCAGTTTCAGTTCGATCCGCCGGTTCTGGGCGCGCGCCTCGTCGGAGGCGCCTTGGGCCACGGGATGAAACTCACCGAAGCCGGTCGCGGCCAGACGGTCGGGGGCAAAGTCCAACTCGTCGATCATGTAGCGCACGACTGAGAGCGCGCGCGCCTGGCTGAGCGCCCAGTTGTCGGCGAACTCCGCCCCCGGGGCCAGCGGCACGTCGTCGGTATGCCCGTCGACGCGAAGGATCCAGTCGATCTCGGCGGGGATGTCATCGGCCACGTCGCGCAGAATCGTCACGACATTGGCGATCTGCGCCGCCCCATCAGGCGAGAGCTGCGCGCGGGCGGTCTGGAACAGCACCTCCGACGAGAAGACGAAGCGGTCGCCGACGATGCGCACGCCTTCGCGCCCGGCCAGAAGACGGCGCAACTCTCCGAAGAATTCCGAACGGTAACTCTCCAAATCCCGCTTTTCCTCGGCCAGTCGTCGGGCTTCCTCTTGCAGCCGGATGCGCTCGGCCTCTTCGAGTTCGGCCCGCGCGCGCTGTTCGGCGGCGGCGCGGGCAAGGGCGGCGTTCAGCCGATTGCCCAGCGTTTCGATCTGTACCTGTGCGGCGGCGTCGCGCTCGTCGGACGCTTCGAGCAGCGCCTGCAAATCCCCCAGTTCGGCCCGGAGCGCGGCCAGTTGCCGGTTCAGGAGGATCACGCGGCGCTGGCTTTCGGCCGAGGCGGCCTCCTGCTCGGCCAGCGTGCGGTCGGCCTGCGCCAGAAGGGCGGCGCGCCGTTCGGCTTCGGCCTGCGTCTCGGCGGCCTGCGCCTCGGCCGCGGCGCGGGCGGCATCGGCGGCGGCCAGCAGGGTCAGGGTGTCTTCGGCCCGCGCGCGTTCGGCCTCGAGCGCGAGGCGCATCGCGGTCAACTCATCCTCGGCGCCCGCAAGCCGGTCGCGCAGCGCCTGTGCGGCGGCGGCCTCGGCCAGACGGGCGGCCTCTTCTTCTGACAGTTCGGCCTGCAAGGCGGCGACCTCGCCCGCCAGGGCGGCTCGCGCGGCCTCGGTTCCAGCCTGTTCGGCGCGCAGATCGGCGATCAGGGCTTCGAGCGCCTCGCGTCGGGCGGCGGCCAACCGGGCAGCCTCGGCCTGGGCATCGACCTCGGCGCGGGTCGCGGCGAGGGTCCGGGCGAGCCGTTCCTGCTCGGACAGAAATTCCATGCGTTCCCTTTCGAGCGCCGCCACCCGGGCGGCACGGGCCTCGGCCTCGGCCCGCGCCGTGCCCAATGCGCCGGTCAGGGCGCCGACCTCCTGTTCGAGGTCGGCGGCGCGGCTGCGTTCCATCCCGAGCGCATCGGACAGGGCGGCGATCTCGGCCCCGAGGCGGGACAGTTCGCTGCGCTGACCGGTGATCGTCTCGCGCAACATCTCCTGCACGATCATGAAGATCGAGAGCACGAACATCAGCACCAGCAGAAGCGCGGTCATCGCATCGACGAAGCCCGGCCAGATCGAGGCCTGGAACCGGTTGCCGCGCCGGGTCAGGGCCATGCGATCAGCTCCATTTCCGGTCTTCCGGCGCCAGACGCGCAAGCGCCCGGCCAAGCGCCGCGAGATCGCCACGCAGGTCGGTCACGGCTTCCTGCCGGCCCGAGGACAGCTCTTCGAGAATGCGCAGAAGCTGCATGTCGATCGAGCGCAGGCGCATCCGCGCCTCGGCATCGGCCATCGCGCCCTCCTCGCCCATCCGCGCCTCGATCGCCGCGGCGGCGCGTTCCTGGCCCTGGGCCACGCGGGACAGCGCGGCGGTCACGTCCTGGCTGTAGCCAAGCTGGGCCTCGATCGCGACGCCCAGGGTTTCAACGGCATCGGCCAGCGCCGCGACACGGTTTTCCAGTGACTGGCGGGCCTCGTCGGTGCGGGAGAAGAGCGCGTGCATGCCCTCCATCTGCTCGGCCAACTGGTCGAGCGTGGCGGCGAGGATCCCGGTCTCGGTGCCGGTTTCGCCCTCGCCCTCGCCCGCCGACAGGCCAAGCCGCGTGATGGTCGACAGCCATTCCTCGAGCTCGCGATAGAAGCGGTTCTGGCCATGGCCCGCAAACAGTTCCAGCAGCCCCACGACAAGCGAGCCCGCGAGCCCCAGCAGCGACGAGGAGAACGCCACGCCCATGCCGCCCAGTTGCGCCTCGAGCCCGGTCATCAGCCGGCCGAACACCTCGACACCGCTTTCGTCGGCCTGGGGCGCAAGCGAGCGGATCGTCTCGACCACCGCGGGCACGACCGTTGCAAGCCCGTAGAAGGTGCCGAGAAGACCGAGGAAGATCAGAAGGTTGACGATATAGCGCGTGATGTCGCGGGCTTCCTCGATCCGGGTGGCGAGCGAGTCGAGGATGGAGCGTGCCGAGGCCGCGCCGATCTGCATGCGCCGCCCCCGGCGCTTGCGCAACAAGGCCGCCAGCGGGGCCAGAAGGCGCGGCGCGCGGGTCAGTTCGTGACCGGGGCGGCCTGCGGCGAAATCCTCGATCCAGCGCACCGAGGCGATCAGTTGCACCACCTGGAGGAAACAGGCCACGACGCCCACGACGAACACCAGAAAGATCGCGCCGTTCAGATAGGGATTGGCCAGAAAGACCGGCGCGACCTGCGGATAGGCCAGGTAGGCGCCGGCCGAGAACAGCGTGATCGACAGCAGCATCAGGAAGATCTGGCGCCGCGGCCGGGAGAATTGCGGATCGGCCTCGCGCTCGGTCATGGCCATGGGGGCGCCCCGTCCCGATTGATGACGCCCCTAATTCTAGTGTATCGGACCCGGCCGAACAACAATCATTAGGCCTTGAGTGACCGAACCCGTTGCGCCAGCCAAGTCAGGTCGGCATCCTCGATGCCCAGTTCGGTCAGGTGATCGACGGTGTTGAACAGGTATTCGTCATTCGGCCCCATCCCGCCGCGAGCGCGCGCGATGATCTGCGCCTGCTCTTCCAGCGGCAGGCCGCCGCAATATTGCACATGGTCGGGGTCGATCACATAGGCGGTGCTGGTCAGCCCGTCGGAGCCGTCCTGGAACACCACGTCAAGCTCGGTCTCGAAATAGGCCGAGGAGATCAGCTCGCGCTCGCGCAGATAGGCCAGCGTCGCGGTCTCGGTGCCGGGTTCGGCGCGCAGCACGACGCCGTGGCAGCTGGCGCCGGGGGCGGCGTCCAGCGCCAGCACCAGCCCCGGATCGATCTCGGTCCCGCGATGGTGGATCGAGCGCATGCAGAAGCTGCGATGCCATCCATCCAGCCGCGCCAGACGGCGTTCGGCCACCGGAAAGCCCGGCTTCCACAGGAGCGAGCCGTAGCCGAACACCCATAGCCCACCGCGCATCGTTCTGGTCCTTGTTGCCCGGCCCCTGTAAACCGCAAAGCGGGGACGGGCGAAAGGGGGCTGCGGATGCGTCTGATCCTGACAGTGGCGATTCTGGCCGCGGCGCTCTGGTCGGGCTACTGGGCGCTTGCAGCGCGCGGGCTGGAAACCGGCATCGCGGCCTGGGTCGAGACGCGCCGGGCCGAAGGTTGGGCGGCGGATTACGCGGACGTGCAGGTGGCGGGGTTTCCGCTGCGCTTCGAGACCACGCTGAGCGATCTGGCGCTGGCCGATCCCGGGACAGGTCTGGCCTGGACCGCGCCCGCCTTCCGGATCGAGGCCGAGGCGCACCGGCCGAACCGGGTCCTGGCGATCTGGCCCGAGGTGCAGCAGATCGCGACGCCGGTCGAAACCATTGCCATCGGCGCGCAGCGGATGGAGGGGCGGCTGGGTTTCCGGCCCGGCCCGGCGCTGGAGGTGATGCAGGCAGCCTATGCGCTGGAGGAAGTCTCGCTCGCCTCGTCCCTGGGCTGGGAGGCTTCGCTGGCGCGGGGCGAGTTGAGCGCCGCGCTGGTCGAGGGGCGCGAGGACACGCACCGGATCGGATTTGCGGCCGAACAGGTGCGGCTGCCCGCGCGGCTGGTGGCGCTGGTCGACCGGGCGGGCATCCTGCCGGGGCTGTTCGAGCATCTGCGCATCGACGCGGTTCTGGCCTTCGATGCGCCTTGGGACCGCCGCGCGATAGAGGAACGGCGGCCGCAGATCACCCGGATCGAACTGACGCGGCTGGACGCGAAATGGGGCGATCTGGAGCTGAGCGCGGCGGGGGTGCTGGATGTCGATGCGGCGGGCCTGCCCACGGGCACGCTGACGGTGCGGGCGACGAACTGGCACGACATGGTGGCGATTGCGCACGCCTCGGGCCGGTTGCCGGGCGGGCTTGCCGACCGGCTGGAAGAGGCGCTGGGGCTGATCGCCGGGCTGTCAGGGCGACCCGATACGCTGGACGTGCCGCTGCGCCTTGCCGCCGGTCAGACCTGGCTGGGTCCGGTGCCGCTGGGGCCGGTGCCGGACTTCACGATCCGCTAGCGGCAATAGGCGCCGTTGCGGTGACGCGCGGTATCGAAGTGGAAATGATCCTGGTGGAACCGGTCGGATTCGGGGCCGAGGACGGTGCCGAAGGGGCCGCAGGCGGCCTTGTGAACCTGACGCAGGATCTTGCCCTGGGCGGGATCGCGCCAGCCGCCCAGAACGGTGATCCGGCTGCCATTGGCCAGCGTCAGCGCCGAGATGTCCACCGCGCGCCCGCGGCCATGTTCCGAGATCCTGGCCCCGGCCTGATGGTTGCGCGTCCGGCAGACGTAATGCGCGGCCACCTCGAGCTGGGCCAGGCCGCCGCCCTTCCTGCCGATTGCGGGCTTCGCGCCTTCGGTGACCCAGCGGCGCAAGGCGCGCGCGGTGTCGCAATCCATCGTCGCGGTCTGGCTGAGCCGCACGCCATCGACCGAGGTCACGCGCACCGGGCGATCGACGCCGCAGCCCTGCACCTGGCTGAGGATCGGCGCGATTTCCTCGCCCCTTATCCGGTCATCGCCGCAGATCGCCCCGCGTTTGGCTGTCAGCACGTTCGCAGGCTGGGTGGGGATGGCGGCGGCCGACAGGGCCGCCGTCTGGAAGCTGCGTTCGGGCCGCGGCTGCGGTCGCAGCGAGCGGGCCAGCGCGGCGGCGGACAGGCGGTCCGCTTCAGCCGCACGCGGCGGCACGAGGCGCAGGGCGGCGGGAAGCTCTGCCGGTCGGCTGGCGGGCTCGGCGCGAGCGACCTGGAATTGATCGGGCGCCGGGCGCGGTTCGGGACGCGGCGAGGTTTCGAGCCCGGCCAGCGCGGGTGTCGCGGCCAGAACCAGAACCAGCGCGCCGCCCCACAGCCGCCTCATTGCGGCTTCCTCGCGCGGCCGAAATCGGGTGCATCGGTGTCCTGCCCGGCCTCGATGATGCCGCGGCGGATGGCGCGGGTATGGGTGAAATAGTCGAACAGCATGTCGCCCTGCCCTGTCCGGATCGCCCGTTGCAGGGCGAACAGCTCCTCGGTGAAGCGGCCGAGGATGTCCAGCGTCGCGTCCTTGTTGGCCAGGAACACGTCGCGCCACATGGTCGGGTCCGAGGCCGCAATCCGGGTGAAATCGCGAAAGCCCGCGGCCGAATACTTGATCACCTCGCTGTCGGTGACGCGTCGCAGGTCGTCGGCCACACCGACCATCGTATAGGCGATCAGATGCGGGACGTGGCTTGTCACCGCCAGCACCAAGTCGTGGTGATCGGCATCCATCTGCTCCACATTGGCGCCCATCTTTTGCCACAATTCGCGCAGCCGGTCTACCGCCACGCGATCTGTTGCGTCCACGGGCACCAGAAGACACCAGCGGTTGTCGAACAATTCGGCAAATCCGGACCGGGGGCCGGAATGCTCGGTGCCCGCCAGCGGGTGGGCAGGGATGAAATGGACGCCCTCGGGGATATGGGGGCCGACCGCGTCGATCACGGCGCGTTTCACCGATCCCACATCGGTCACGGTGGCGCCGGGCGCGAGATACGGCGCGATTTCCGCGGCCAGCGCGCCCATCGCCCCCACCGGCACGGCCAGCACCACCAGATCGGCCCCCGCGACCGCCTGCGCTGCGGTTTCGGTCACCCGGTCGACCAGCCCGATCTCGGCCGCGACGGCGCGGGTTTCGGCCGAGCGCGCGGTTCCCACGATCTCTCCGGCAAGACCCGCGCGGCGCATCGCCAGCGCCATCGAGCCCGCGATCAGCCCCAGCCCGATCAGCGCCACGCGGTCGTAGATCACGCTCATCGCGCGCCCTCGCGGAAGCGGGCGATGGCGTGGGCGACGCGGCGGCAGGCCGGTTCGTCGCCCACGGTGATGCGCAGCGCCTCGGGCAGCTTGTAGCCAGCGACCTGGCGCACGATCAGGCCCTGGGTTTTCAGGAAGGCATCGCATTCCTGCGCCTCGGCCGGATCGGCGAACCGCGCGAGGACGAAATTGGCAAAGCTCCGGTCGGTCGGCACGCCGATGCCGTTCAGCGCCTCGGTCAGCCAGGCGCGCATGCGGGCGTTCTCGGCCTGGCAATGGCGCGTGTAGTCGATGTCGCGCAGCGCGGCCTCGGCGGTGTCAAGCTGGGTCGTGGACAGGTTGAACGGCCCGCGGATGCGGTCGAGCACGCCGATCAGGTCGGCCGGGCCATAGCCCCAGCCGATGCGCAAGCCCCCCAGCCCGTAGATCTTTGAAAACGTGCGCGTCATCACCACGTTCTGCCGCGCCTCGACCAGCGCCGCGCCGCCGTCGAACCCCTCGACGAACTCGGCATAGGCGCCATCGAGCACGAGGATCGCCTGCGGCGGCAGCCCATCGGCCAGCCGCGCGGCGTCTTCGGCGGGGATCATCGTGCCAGTGGGGTTCGCGGGGTTGGCGATGAAGACCAGCCGCGTGCGGTCGTTGCAGGCGGCAAGGATCGCATCGACATCGACCACGCGCGCACGCTCGGGCACCTCGACCGGCGTGGCCCCGGCGGCGAGCGCGGAAATGCGATACATGGCAAAGCCGTGTTCGGTATGGATCACCTCATCCCCCGTCCCGGCATAGGCCTGGCACAGAAAGGTGATGATCTCGTCCGAGCCGGCGCCGCAGATCACGCGGGCGGGATCGACCCCGTGGATCTCGCCGATGGCGGCGCGCAGCTCGGCATGGTCGGTCGAGGGGTAGCGATGCAGGCTGTGGACGGTCCGCAAGAACGCTGCACGCGCCTTTTCCGAGGGGCCAAGGGGGTTCTCGTTCGACGAAAGCTTGATCACGTCGGACAGCCCCGCGATCGTCGACTGCCCGCCCACATAGGGGGCAATATCGAGGATCCCGGGCTGGGGCATGATGAGGGTCATCGGCATCTCTCCTTGCCCGGCATCCCTAGCCGAGCGGCCGGGACGAGGCCAGCGGGAAAACGGGTGGCGCGGCTAGCCTTTTCTGGCCCGCGCCGAGAGCCAGTCCATCGCCGCCATCAGCACGCCCGACAGCACGAAGACCATGTGGATCACCACCAGCCGGAACAGTTCCTCCTGTCCGAAGACCGCATCGGCGGCCTGCTGGCCGATCTCCATGAAGCGTTTCAGCAGGTGGATCGCCGAGATCGCCACGATCGAGGCGATGAGCTTCATCTTGAGGCCCGAGAAATCCACCGCACCCATCCAGTCGGGGCGGTCGACATGCTCGCCGATATCGAGTTTCGAGACGAAATTCTCGTAGCCCGAGAACAGCACGATCAGCAGAAGGTTCGCCGCCAGCGTCAGGTCGATCAGCGTCAGGATCGCAAGGATCGCCTTGTCGCTGGACATGGCCAGCACCTGCGGCGCGTAATAGGCCAGTTCGCGCAGGAACACGATTGCCAGCAGGCCCAGCGAGACGACCAGCCCCAGATACATCGGCGCCATCAGCCAGCGCGAGGCGAACAGGCTGCGTTCGAAATTGCGTTCGAGCGCCGGTTTTTCGGCTATTGCCCGGGTCCCTTCTGTCGGCGCGCCCGGCCCGGGCGATACTGCCGGCAAGGCAGGCTGGCAAGCGGCAGGCAACGCAGACGGCCCGCCCCTGTCCGGGGCGGGCCGTTCGGGCCGTTTCGCTGCGCGGAAGGATCAGTTCTGCGCGTAGAATTCGATGACGAGGTTCGGTTCCATCATGACCGGATAGGGCACATCCGACAGGCCGGGCGTGCGCAGGAATTTCGCGGTCATCCTGGAATGATCCACCTCGATGTAATCGGGCACGTCGCGCTCGGCCAGTTGCACGGCTTCGAGCAGGGCGGCCATCTGCTTGGAGCGGTCACGCACCTCGATCACGTCGCCTTCCTTGACGCGGTAGGAGGGGATGTTGACCCGCTTGCCGTTCACCATCACGTGGCCGTGGTTCACGAATTGCCGGGCAGCAAAGATCGTGGGCACGAACTTGGCGCGGTAGACGACCGCATCAAGACGGCGCTCCAGCAGGCCGATCAGCAGCTCGCCGGTATCGCCGCGCTGACGCTCGGCCTCGGCATAGATGCGGCGGAACTGTTTCTCGGTCAGGTCGCCGTAATAGCCCTTGAGCTTCTGCTTGGCGCGCAGCTGCGTGCCGAAATCGGACAGCTTGCCCTTGCGGCGCTGGCCGTGCTGGCCGGGGCCGTATTCGCGGCGGTTGACGGGCGATTTCGGGCGGCCCCAGATGTTTTCGCCCATCCGGCGGTCGATCTTGTACTTGGCAGACGTGCGTTTGGTCACGGCTGATCTCCTTCAATCGGGCGCCGCCCGCGGGCGGCAATGAAGGGCGTTGTCCTTTGCCCGGGTCTGATCCGGGGCCGACAGGCATCCCCTTGCGGGGGCCACCAACACCAATGAAAGACCCGGCCACGGGGGCCGGGATGGCGCGCTTATACAGATGCAGCCCGTGCTGTCAATGGCCGGGCGCGGCTTCGGTCAGCCGAGAAAGGCCAGCGCCACGCCGCCTGCGGCCGCCAGGATCACCACCGCCCAGGGCGGGGCCTTCCAGCTGACCAGCAGCACGAAACAGGCCAGCGCAAGGGCGAAATCGCGACCATCGCCGATGGCGCCGGTGAAGACCGGGGAATGGAGCGCCGCCGCGAGGATGCCGACCACCGCCGCATTGGCCCCCTGCATCGCCGATTGCGCCTGGGCCAGGGCGCGGAACCGGTCCCAGAACGGAAGCCCCCCCACCAGCAGCAGGAAGCCCGGCAGGAAGATCGTCGCCAGCGCCAGCGCAGCCCCCGCGATGCCGTTCGGCGCCGGGTCCAGCACCGCGCCCAGATAGGCCGCAAAGGTGAACAGCGGCCCCGGAACCGCCTGCGCCGCGCCATAGCCCGCCAGGAAGGCATCGGACGACACCCAGCCGGGCGCGACCACTTCCGCCTCGAGCAGCGGCAGGACCACATGGCCGCCGCCGAAGACCAGCGCGCCCGCGCGGTAGAAGGCGTCGATCACCGCCAATGCCTGGTGATGGCCCGCGACCAGCGGCAGCAGGATCAGCGCCGCACCGAAGACCGCCAGCGCGCCAAGCGCCACCCCGCGCGACACCGGCATCGCCAGATGCCCGCCGCCCGTTGTCCCCGCGCCACGTCCCAGCCCAAGCCCGGCAAGCCCGCCCAGGCCGATCGCGGCGACCATTCCGACAGTGCCCGGCATGAAGGCCAGCACCGCCACCGCCCCGACCGCGATGGCCGCGCGGGCGCGATCCGGGCAGAGGTTGCGCGCCATTCCCCAGACCGCCTGCGCGACGATGGCCACGGCCACGATCTCGAGCCCGGCCAGCGCGCCGCCGCCCACCGGCCCCGCGATGGCCGCAGCCGTCAGCGCGAAGACCAGCAGGATCACCGCCGAGGGCATGGTGAAGGCCAGGAACGCTGCCAGCGCCCCCGCCCATCCTGCGCGCATCATTCCAAGCGCAAAGCCCACCTGGCTGGAGGCCGGGCCGGGCAGGAACTGGCAGAGCGCGACCAGATCGGCATAGGCGGCCTCGGACAACCAGCGCCGCCGGATCACGATCTCTTCGCGGAAATAGCCCAGATGCGCGATCGGCCCGCCGAAGGAGGTCAGTCCCAGCTTCAGGAATGCCAGAAACACCTCGGAGGCCTTGCCCCGCTGCCCCGTCACCGCCGAGTCGCCCTGCCCTGCCATGCCCGCCCCGTTTCACCGCCCGGCCCGGCCGGGACCGACCCGAACCGCGAATCCATCTTGCCCATGACGGACGCTCTCGTGCTAGCGTTCCTTGCAGCGAACAGGCAGGATGCGATGTCCAGCACGAAAACCGAGGTCGAACAGGCCAACGCGGCCTATGCCGCCGGCTTTGACAAGGGCGATCTGGCACTGCCGCCAGCGCGCGGCTTTCTCATACTGACCTACATGGATGCGCGGCTTGATCCGGCGCGATATGCCGGTCTGTCCGAGGGCGACGCCCATGTCGTGCGCAATGCGGGCGGGCCACCGACGACGCGATCCGGTCGCTGGTGATCAGTCACAAGCTTCTGGGCACGCGGGAATGGTTCGTGATCCATCACACCGATTGCGGCATGCTGTTCTTCGACGATGCCGTTATGGGCGATCTTCTGGCGGGGTCGCTGGAGGCGGCGGAACTGACCGAAAGCGGCTTTCGCAATGCCTCCGAACCCGGCGGCTCGCCCGAGGGGCGCTATGTCAAATGTCAAATGGCACACGATCCGTGACCAGGAGGCGGCGGTGATCGAGGACGTGATGCGCATCCGGGCGCATCCGCTGGTGAACCCCGCGATCCCGATCTACGGCTATGTCCATGACGTGCGCACCGGGCAACTGAACGAGGTGGCCCGCGCGACCGAGGCGGGGCGGCCGACCGGCTGAGGTCAGCCGAGCGCGCCAATCGCCGCGATCAGCGCGTCGGCATCGGCGGGCCCGACATCGAGATGCGTGACCATGCGCAGGCGCCTTGGGCCGACGACCGTGACGGTCACGTTCCTTTGGCGCAATTGCCGGGCGGCTTCACGGGCATCGGGCGCGTGATCCGCGAGATCGGCGATGACGATATTGGTCTCGACCGGCAGCACCCGCGCGATGGCGGGCAGCCCGGCCAGGCGCACACCGATGGTGCGGGCCAGCGCGTGATCCTCGGCCAGACGGGCGACGTGATGGTCCAGCGCGCAAAGGCACATCGCCGTCAGCACGCCGGTCTGGCGCATGGCTCCGCCCCAGCGCCGTTTCAGAAGCCAGGCCTTGGCCACGAAATCGCGTGAACCCCCAAGCACCGCGCCGACCGGGCAGCCCAGCCCCTTGGTGAAGGCGATCCAGGCGCTGTCGAAGCCGCGCACATAAGCGGCCGTGGGAATGCCCGTCGCGACCTGGGCGTTCAGCAGACGTGCCCCGTCCAGATGCGTCGCAAGCCCGGCGTCGCGGGCCGCCTGCGCCACGGCGGTCAGCTGATCCAGAGGCCAGATCGCGCCGCCCGCAAGGTTCGCAGTCTGCTCGGCGACCAGCAGACGCGAGCGGGGCGCATGGGCCGAGCGCGGACGGATGGCGGCCTGCACCTGTTCGGGCGTCAGCATGCCCCGTTCGCCGTCAATCGGGTGCATCATCACCCCCGACAGGGCCGCGGGTCCGCCGCTTTCGGCAAAGATGATGTGGCTTTCGCGGGTGCAGATCACCTCGTCGCCGGGGCGGGTGTGGACGGCGATGGCGATCTCGTTGCACATCGTACCCGAGGGCAGGAACAGCGCCGCCTCCATCCCCAGCATCCCGGCCACCCGTGCGCAGAGCTCCAGCGTCGGCGGGTCCGCGTCGTGGCTTTCGTCGCCAAGGGGGGCGTCAAGCGCGGCCTCGCGCATCGCCCGTGTCGGGCGGGTCTGGGTGTCGGAATAGAAATCGTGCATCGTCCTGCCTTTCACCTGCCGCGATGCGCAGACGATAGCGCCGCCCCCCGATCCGTCGATGCCCGCGCGGCGCGACGTTGCGGGGTGCGGGGGCGGATAAGTATGGACATGTGCGCCCGAAGACCCTAGCCATGTTGCCTTGCCGCGCCATGCTGGCGCCCTGGCCGCACGGATGTTTCCCGGATGATCCCGACCCTTTCCGAAGCCCTCGCCGAGCGCGGGTTCGACACGCTGACCGAAGTGCAACAGGCCGTGACGGCCGCCGAACTGGCCGAAGCCGATCTGCTGGTCTCGGCCCAGACCGGGTCGGGCAAGACCGTGGGATTCGGCCTCGCCATCGCACCGACGCTGATGGGGGACGAGGCGCGGCTGGGTCTGCCGGGTGCGCCGCTTGCGCTGATCGTGGCGCCGACGCGGGAACTGGCCTTGCAGGTGCAGCGGGAACTGGCATGGCTTTATGCCAGGGCGGGCGCGCGGGTGGTGTCCTGCATCGGCGGCATGGATGCGCGCGAGGAGCGCCGCGCGCTGGAGCGGGGCGCGCATATCATCGTGGGCACGCCGGGGCGACTGCGCGATCACATCACCCGGGGCAGTCTGGATCTGTCCGCCATTCGGGCCGTCGTGCTGGACGAGGCCGACGAGATGCTGGATCTGGGCTTTCGCGAGGATCTGGAATTCATGCCGGGCGAGGCCCCGGCCGAGCGGCGCACGCTGATGTTCTCGGCCACCGTTTCGCCCGCGATCGCGGATCTGGCCAAGGCCTACCAGCGCGACGCGGTTCGCGTGACCACCCTGTCGCGCAGGACGCAACACACGGATATCGCCTATCAGGTCGTGCTGGTCACCGCAGCCGAATCCGATCACGCGATCATCAACCTGTTGCGCTTTCACGACGCGCCCACGGCCATCGTCTTTGCCAATACCCGCGCCGCGGTCGCGCGGCTGGCCGCGCGGCTGGCCAATCGCGGGCTGCCGGTGGTCAGCCTGTCGGGCGAGCTGAGCCAGGACGAACGCAGCCATGCGCTTCAGGCGCTACGCGACGGTCGCGCGCGGGTCTGCGTGGCGACCGATGTCGCGGCGCGCGGCATCGACCTGCCCAATCTGGACCTGGTGATCCATGCCGACCTGCCCACCAATACCGAGGCGCTGCTGCACCGCTCGGGCCGGACGGGGCGGGCCGGGCGCAAGGGGATCTCGGCGCTGATCGTGCCGGACCGGGTCACCGCCAAGGCCACGCGGCTGCTGAAATGGGCGAAGATCGAGGCCGAATGGACCGCAGCACCCAGCCGAGAGGAGATCCTGGCACTCGACGAGACCCGCCTGCTGGCCGATCCGGTCTGGGAGGACGCCCCGTCCGAGGCCGAAGCCGCCTTTGCCGCGAGACTGCTGGCCGAGCATGGCCCCGAACAGATCGCGGCCGCCTGCCTGAGGCTTTACCGCGCGGGCCTTTCCGCCCCCGAAGAACTGAACGCGGCCCCGGCCCGAACCGAACGGGCGGAACGGGCGCCCTTTGGCCCCTCGGCCTGGTTCGAGCTGTCGATCGGGCAGAACCGCCGGGCCGAGGCACGCTGGATCCTGCCGCTTCTGTGCCGGGCGGGGGATCTCGACAAGACGCAGATCGGCCGGATTCGCATCCTGCCCGAGACGACCCTCGTGGAGATCGCCGAACCCGCCGCGCCGGGCCTGATCGACCGGCTTGGTCCCGCCGGAATCCTCGAAGAAGACATCACCGCAAGGCAGGTCGAGGGCACGGTCGAGGAC
>Ga0209614_1000537_pt1 | contig 32795 bp, 32 predicted proteins | sample BlaSprsedimmetaG_FD_185484 | JGI IMG/M metagenome (GOLD analysis project Ga0209614, IMG submission 185484) | Hot spring sediment bacterial and archeal communities from California, USA to study Microbial Dark Matter (Phase II) - Blank Spring... ... | reverse complement strand
AGCCAAATCACTACCCCTTGCCTCGAAGATTCTTTCATTAATGAAGATAACACAACCCAACAAGGTAACGCCTCAAGAAGAACTCGCTCTCTGAATACATAGTTTGTAGTGGCAATATTCTTAGTTTTTGAAAATGCTTTGGCTTGTTCAGCTGTTTTCAGAAGATTAAGTGATAAACTCAAGATAATTAACCCAGATACTTTCCAAACGTCCCTAAATGGTCTTGGAAATTACCAACAGATTTGGTAAATTTAAATGTAGTTACCACATTGTTGAATGTTGTTCTATATTATTGAACTATTCGAACCATTTCCAATGCGTACTTTTTAGGACGCAATCCATACGTGAAAGGGGAATTGAGATGAAAAAACTGTTTGTTTTGATCGTTGTAGCCTGTATGTTTGTTTCGTTTGGTCTTGCAGCTACAACGCTGGAAAACGTAGTTAAGAGCGGAAAGTTGACCGTTGCAACTGATATGACTGCTGTACCTATGCAGTACAGGGACGCTTCGGGAAATCCAACGGGATTCACCGTCGAGCTTATGGAACTTGCAGCCAGCGAGATGGGTGTCGAACTGGTTTGGCAGGACATGGCATGGGAAAGCCTTATTCCTTCATTGCTCTCGGGAAAAGTCGACATGATAGCTGCAAATATGTCGATGACTCTAACGAGAATGAAGTCTATAAGATTCTCCGACCCATTCTTCCTTACGGGAATTGTTGCTATTGCCAGAAAGGACTCTCCTCTTCAGAGCTGGAAAGAACTCGCCGATCCTTCAGTCAAGATGGGCGCGACAATGGGTTCTGTTCACGCGGATTTCATTGAACAGGAATGGGGCAAAGATGCTTCTCTGTACGACAATCTTGCAGAATGGATGACGGACATCAAGTTGGGTAGAATTGACTCGGTCATGGACGATGAAATGATATGTATCGAGCTAGTCAACAAGAACCCTGATCTGAAGATCTTGGACGGTTATGTGAGACCCGACACTTATGGGCTTGCTTTCAGGCAGGACAAGGATTCCGACTCTCTGGTCGAATGGTTCAACTGGTTCCTCAAGTGGGAAAAGCTGACTGGAGAATATGGAAAGATTTACGAGAAATACGTAGGCAAGGCCTGGGAACCATCTTTCATTATTGATTAAAGCAAGAAAATCGTTATTTCAAGATGAGATGGGGGGCTAGCCCCCATCTCATTTTAGGAATCGAAAGGGGAATTCTGATGGAACCGATTGTTCGAATTCGAGGTCTCAACAAGTCTTTTGGCAAGCTTCACGTTCTCAAGGACGTCGAATTAGATGTATATGAAAGCGATGTGCTGGTCCTTTGCGGACCTAGTGGGGCAGGAAAAAGCACTCTTCTTCGCTGTATAAACATGCTCGAACACTTTCAAGAGGGTTCGATCGAGGTTTTGGGAAAAGACATAAAGCAGACAAGAGTTAACCTGAATTTCGTTAGAAAGAACTCGGGAATGGTCTTTCAACATTTCAACCTCTTCCCTCACATTTCCGTGGTTGACAATGTCACTCTGGCACCCATACTAGTTAAGAAAGTACCTAAACATGAAGCCGTTGAAAAAGCAAAGAAGCTTCTGGATCTGGTGGGATTATCGGCGAAGTATGATGCCTTCCCTCCCCAACTCTCCGGGGGGCAGAAGCAGAGAGTTGCAATAGCAAGAGCTCTGGCAATGGATCCAAAACTGATGCTCTTCGACGAACCAACGTCAGCGCTAGACCCGGAAATGATAAAGGAAGTACTGGATGTCATGACTAAACTCGCGCGCGGTGGTATGACGATGATAATCGTCAGCCACGAAATGGGTTTTGCGCGGCAGGTTGCCAATAAAATTGGTTTCCTGGATGACGGAATAATAATAGAACTTACGCCTAAGGATGAGTTCTTCAACAATCCCAGGAGTGATCGAACCAAGGAATTCCTGAGCAAGATACTTTAGGTGATTTCATGCTTGACATGAGAATGATCTCACAGTATCTTCCCGATTTCTTTGAAGCCTTGCTGGAAACGTTAAAAGTTGCGGCTTTGAGTGGTATCTTCTCCCTCATTATTGGAACGGTAGTGGGTATCCTTTCAACGATGAAGTCCGGGTTCGCCAGAATACCCGTAGGAATATATACTGGGTTCATAAGATCGACTCCATTGCTTGTACAATTGTACTTCGTCCACTACGGCCTTCCGATAACAGGACTGATGCTTACTTCATTTCAAAGCGCGATAGTCGCCTTTTCTCTCAATAGCGGCGCTTACATATCCGAAATAGTGCGTGGTGGGCTTATAGCCATAGACAAAGGCCAGGCAGAAGCCTCAAAAGCACTCGGTCTATCTTGGTTTCAGACGATGAGGAAGGTAATCCTGCCTCAGGTCTTCAGAAACATCCTGCCACCGCTGATCAGTCAATTCTCTTACTTGATAAAAGACACAAGTCTCGCGGCAGTTCTGGTTATCCCCGAGCTGACATATACTGCTCGAAAGATCGCTGCGAGAACCTATATGCCATTCGAATCATTCGGCGTGCCGATGCTAATGTATTTCGGAATCTATCTGATTCTTGCTCTTCTGAGCAGTCTAATAAGCAGGAATCAGAAATCGAGACAGTCGGATGCGAAGCGATGGTTCGGTCTTAAGAAGGTGGTATGATGCAAGACATATCTTTACTACAGCAGATAGTTAGGCTCGGAGTCGCCTTCCTTAACAACCTGGCCTTTCTTCCATTCGTTCTGGGAATCGGCATAGTTCTGGGAATTGCGATCGCCCTGATTCGTTTCCATCGAATCCCCGTTGCATCGCAGCTTCTAGCCATCGTTGTGGAGATAGTCAGGGGATCACCCTTCTTGATAATCGTCTATGCGATCTACTTTGCGCTGCCGTACGTTGGAATTGAATTGGGGGCGTTTCAGACGGGAATAGTTGTTCTTTCAGTTACGGCAACGGCTTACCTCTCAGAGGTTTTCAGAAGCGGACTTCTGTCTTTAGATAAGGGTCAGTTTGAAGCGGCTGAGGCTCTTGGAATGAACTACTTCCAGAAACTAGTCCATGTTGTTCTGCCCCAGATCATAAAGAGTACCATGCCGTCAATTGTCGGCCAGATAGTGATGACGATAAAGGACACTTCAATAGTCTCACTCGTTGGAATGGTTGAGATCGTTAGAACCTCCAGACAGATAATGCAACTGACTTTGAGCCCGTTTACTGCGTTCAGCATAGTGTCTGTGTTCTTCATACTTGTGTGCTATCCGCTAATTGTTGTATCTAAAAAACTAGAGGGAGGGAGTAGCAAATGAAGTTTCAGCTCGAGTCTTCCAAGCTTGAGTTTTTCAGGCCCGATGCCTTTGGATTCATTAACGGCCTGAAGAAAGAACCACCAAAGCAGAAAATGATCAACCTTTCAATAGGTGCCCCGAACAGACCCACACCTGAATGGATAGTCGAGGTAATGAAGGAGAACCTTTCGAATCCTGCCTACCATACTTATCCTCCGCAGCACGGGGCTCCCGAGCTCCTTGAGGCTGTCGCTGACTGGTACAGGAAGCGTTTCGGAGTCACGCTGAATCCCGAAGAAAATGTGCTTGTGACTGTCGGAATCAAGGAAGCTATTTTCAATGCATTGCATGCACTGGTAAATGCCGGTGATTCGATTCTTGTTCCTGATCCAGGTTATCCAACATACTTCGAGGCAGTTCTTTTCACCGGAGGAAAGCTTCTCACTTACGACGGCGATGTTGATCCGATGGCCACTCTAGACGAGATCGAGAGTCTTGCCAAGTTGCACAAGCCGAAAATGGCAATCGTCAATTACCCCTCAAATCCCACCGGCCGAGTGGCAAACAGAGAATACTACGACCGGCTTTCAGAGCTTTCCGGCAAGTACGGTTTTGTCGTGATGAGTGATCTTGCATACTCCGAAATAGCCTTTGACAATTTTGAAGTCAACAGTTATTTCGAAGCGCGCCAGAATCTCGAACTGGGATTGGAGTACTTCGCCTTCTCAAAGACCTATAACATGGCCGGATGGAGAGTTGGGGCAATAGTGGCCGAGAAACGGCTTCTGGACGCTGTGAAACTTTACAAATCCAAGATTGACTCAAATGTCTTTTACCCTATACAGCTCGCCGCTGCGGCAGCTTTGAAGACTACCCCCGATTCCTATTATCGTGATCTCAGAGAGATGTATCAGGGAAGGCGGGATGCGATTATAGAAGGCCTGAAGGCATCGGGATTGACTTTCACCGCTCCCCAGGGGGCGATGTATGTATGGGTTTCCACTCCGGAAGGCACTGATCCCTGGAGTTTCACCGAAAAACTATACAGAGAATACGGTATTCTCGTTGTTCCTGGAACTGCCTACGGCCTAAATGGTTCAAAGAAGGTCAGAATGGGGTTGGTTCAGGAGTTTGAAGCAATGAAGGACGCAGCCAGAAGATTGGCAGAAGGGAGATCATGGTGAGTAGACTACTTGAAGGGGTCGGTGTAGCTCCGCTAACTCCGATGAATGATGATGGTTCCTGTGTTGAATACAATGCAATAGAGTCTTATGTAGACTTCCTGGCTGAGAAAGGTGTCGACGGAATATTTGTGCTCGGCACGACCGGTGAGGGGACGTCCCTCCCATTGGCAGAAAGAAAGAAGACTCTAGAGTCGTTCCTCGACGCAAACAAAGGGAGAATGACCGTTGTTTCTCATTGCGGAGCTGCAGTGATTGAAGATATTATCGAACTGCTTAAACACTCAAAGGAATGTGGAGCAGATGCTGCCGCGGTAGTTTCGCCTTTCTTTTTCAATCACAAGCAGGAGGAGCTCTTCAGTTTCTACGACAAGATAGCGGACGCCGTAAGCGACTTTCCTCTGTACATTTACAACATTCCCTCTCTAACAAAAAACCCGGTTAGTGTCGATGTAATTGCCAGACTCCACGAAAAGCATAAGAATATTGTAGGTTTAAAAGACAGCAGCGGCGACTTCGTCAATTCGTTGACCGTGATTCAGGCTCTGCCGTCGACGTTCAGCACGGTCGTTGGATGCGATGCAGCATTCGCATCGGTTCTAATCGCCGGAGCCAAGGGCTGCGTTTCGGGACCCGGAGCAGTCTTTCCAGAATTCTTCGTCAAGGTCCGGGATGCAGTGAAAGATGGTGACTTCGACAAGGCATTTGATTATCAGAAATCCTTGACAAAGCTGACGATGGCAGTGGGAAACGGTGCTAATATTCCATACATGAAACATGTTCTAGAAAGAAGGGGTTTGAAAATGGGCAGTGTGAAGACTCCCCTCAAGAAGCTGGAGAATTCGGAAGTCGAATCTCTCGACAGCAATCTCGTCAAAGTCATGGAGGACCTTGGGATAGATTTCTAGTTCTCTCAATAAAAAATGCGTCTGGAGAATTTTCCAGACGCATTTCTTTATGATATTCAAAGAACTATCGATTCGCCGTTTCTTATTTCGATAGAGTTTCCGAGAAGATCGCCGAATTTCTCGACAGGTTCGCTGGAGACTATTCTAACCCCGTCCCTCTCGTAAAGAAACAGGGCGTGTTCCGTGTCGTCTCTCTCTGCGTTCTGCCTTATTGCCCAGACGCTTTCATAGTCCGTGAGAAACGCGTTGATAGATGTGTAGCGGTAGTATTCTGCCACAAAACCCACGGTGACTTCCAGAGCTCTCTTCGTTTCACATATCTCAAGATTGCTTACCAGAAGCTCGAGATATCTCTGTGTATCTGTCGTTCCTTCATCACTCGCGAAGTCGTATATCGTTCCGTTGTGGCAGAAGGCGTAGTTTCTCCCCTTGACCGTGGCGTAGAAGGGATGAACGTGTTCGAGATCTATGACGTATCCCTTCGAGGCCTTTCGAGAATGAATTATCCCGACCCTGCTTTGAGGGAGCTTCTTATCGCTATCAAAGATCGCGCCGGAACTGTTATAGGTCTCTCTTCCTTCGCCGCAAACGGCATAGCCCCAACCGTCGCTGTGAGGACTGGAAATGCCTTTCTCGGAGATGCCCTTTAGAATGTCCAGAATCCAGTTAGTATCTATGTTCCTATCTGCCTTGAAGGCGATCATTCTGCACATTTTTCAATCCTCTGTTCAGCCGCTTCGGCGATCTTTAGAAAGTACCGGTGAATCCTCAGATCTCCGGTAAGTTCGGGATGGAAGGAGGCTGCCAGCACGTTGCCCTGGCGAATGAGAACCGGCGATTCTTCGTAGCTTGTAAGGACTCTCACTTCGCCACCTATCGATTCGATCTTTGGAGCTCTTATGAAGACTGCCCTGAATGGTTCGGGTCCGATCTCGTCAATCTGTAGATCGACCTCGAAGCTGTTGATCTGCCTGCCGTAACCGTTTCTCCTGACGCTAATGTCTAGAACTCCCAAAGAGTCCTGATTAACGACGTTTTCGATCGTCTTCGACAAGAGGATCATGCCCGCGCAGGTTGCCAGGACCGGCATTCCATCTTCTATCCTATTCCTGAGGGCCTCCCACATTTCGAACCTCTTCAAGAGCTTGATCATAGTGGTCGACTCTCCGCCCGGCATTACCAACGCCGCGACGGAGTCGAGCTCCTTCCGGTCCTTCACCCAGGTTGGTTCCACTCCTGCCTTCTTTAGAGTCGATAGATGTTCCTGTATAGCGCCCTGAATCCCGAGAACCCCGATCTTCAACCCTTACCAGCCTCTTTCTTCCATTCTAACTTCAAGAGTCTCGATCTCGAGCCCGTCCATTGCATCTCCTACGTTCTCGGAGATCTCTGCCAGCGCTTCGGGATTGTCATAATGCAAAACTGCTTCGACTATCGCTTTGGCCATTCTTGCGGGATCCTTTGACTTGAAGATTCCAGAACCGACGAAGACTCCGTCGCAGCCGAGCATCATCATGAGAGCCGCGTCGGCCGGTGTAGCCACTCCGCCTGCGGCGAAATTGACAACTGGAAGCCTTCCCAGCTCTCTTACCTGACTGAGGATTTCGACAGGCGCACCGATTTCCTTTCCGTAGTGGACGAGTTCGGCATCGTTCAACATCTGGACCTTTCTCACTTCTTCATTGACGGTTCTCATGTGCTTGACTGCCTCGATGATATTGCCGGTACCGGCCTCTCCCTTCGTTCTGATCATCGCGGCTCCCTCGGCGATTCTTCTGACTGCTTCTCCGAGATTTCTCGCTCCACAAACGAAGGGGACGGTAAATATTCTCTTGTCTATGTGATATTTGTCATCTGCAGGTGTAAGAACCTCCGATTCGTCGATGAAGTCAACGCCAATAGCCTCAAGGATCTTCGCTTCGGCGATGTGTCCGATTCTCGCTTTAGCCATTACTGGGATAGTAACAGATTCCATGATCTCCTTGATCAGTCCAATTTTTGCCATCCGGGCTACTCCGCCATCTTTTCGAATGTCCGCCGGTACTCTTTCAAGAGCCATTACTGCGGTAGCTCCGGCATCCTGAGCTATCTTTGCCTGCTCGGGATTCGTGACGTCCATGATTACGCCGTTCTTGAACATTTCAGCGAACCCTTTTTTTACTGTCCAGGTTCCCTTTGCTTCCATTTTCAACACCTCTCCTCTTTATCGTTGTTCCAATAGTTACTCGCTACTTCTTCCAATCTTGGAGTCTCTTTCTTCCCTCTTCCGACTTTTGCGCAGGGTTCTCCCTCGACTTCCACGATATCTGCCGTGAAGTCCAGCTTGTTCTTCAATAGAGACGAACCGACTCCATAAACATCTGCTGGGACATTGAGCTTCTCGAAGAGATCTATCTTTTCCGCCGTGAAGCCGCCCGAGACGACTATCTTCAAATCTTTCATTCCGCACTTGTCGAATTCTCTTCTAGCCCTCCAGACCAGTTCAGGACAGACTCCCAGAGAGGAAGCGTCTTTCGGGACGACCGAAACGTCTCTCAGACTTCCAGACGTATCGAATCTCACGCCCCATATCTTTCCCTTTCCCGGACCTATAACGACCGAAGGATCGGTCTTGCCGGGTATGAAGTTTTCACCGGTCTCGGCCTTATACGTGCGGGCAACGCAATCGACCGTAGTTCCGATTACGTCGTTGTCCCAATCGACCAGGATTATTCGATTGACTCCGCCCTCTATGTAACGATCGAAAGCCATTGCGGCCTCGGCCGTATCTCCGTCATACACTGCGATAAGCGCGTGAGGTATCGTCCCCATGCTCTCAACGCCCCAGTAGTCGGCATTCGCGTCGGTAGAGACTCCAAAGGCCCCGGCCTTGAGCGCCGCGTATCCGTCCGTTGCCTGAGTCCAGAAATGATCGAATCGCGCGCTGAAGAAGAGTATCTCCTTGCCTCTGGCGGCCTTCACGACGGACTTGACGGCGGTGGCCGTTGAAGACGCTCTCGCTATGACACCCAGCAATATGGTTTCGAGATACGAGAAATATCTGGGGTCGCCTTCTATCGTCATAACAGGTTCCATATCCTTTGCTTCATCACCATCATACAAGGCGCGAACTTCTAGTTCTGGCCATTTGTCGATCCAGAGATCATTCAGCTTCATCTTCAGATCCCATTTTCGAGCGGTCAGCTCCACCAGTCCATGCCGATTCATCTCCCAGGCTGCGTGGTTGACTTCCTTCTCAGTCTCGAGTACCTCTTCGAAGAGTCTCTTCGCCTCTCCTTCATTCGAGTAATAGCCTGTCCCAAAGCGAAGGATGGCCAGCGCTTCATCAATTCCCACTATTGTCGCGTCTCTCCTGGGGAAGAGCTGGTAGAGCACCCTTGACTTCTTATCTGCCTTCTTAAGGACTTCGACAAGTCTCGTGAAATATTTGTCAGAATAGTAGCCGGCTCTCATCTTGTCAATCGGTACTTTGAAGATCCTCGGGTCGATTCTGCACTTGTCCACGGAGCGCCCCCTGCCTCTGTCATGGTTCGCGAGCAAAAATTCCGGAAAAAACGTATCCGGTATCCTGATTATATAATAATAAACGACTTTCGACTATTGAACCCGGCTGATCTTTGCCAAACGGACCGGTCCAAAAATAAACCGGCCACAAGGCCGGCAAAGAAGACGACTCTTTTATATCCAGTCGATAGAGATCTTCGACATATCTGACTTCACGTTAATCTGGCATGTGGTTGCAGCTCTATCGATGTTATTGGAAACGTATCCCTTTTCTCTCTCCACGAGGTTGTTGAAGTTGCTCCAGTTCAACTCCCCTTCGTGAACAATACTAAGTCCAACATCTTTTGGAGCCCTTATGTTCAGAGAAGTAACTTCGCAATCGATATCTATTATCGAGTCACGCCGCTCAGAAGGGATTATTGACAGCCTGGACAATGAGGTCTTGATTGTAGCCCTATCCAGATTGAGATTCGAAAAATCAAGAACTGTATCGGCTCCATCTAATGTGGCCTCAACCCTTAGAATGGGGTCAGCGTTGATCTCAAGGTTCATTCTTGACTTGGAGAGAACACTCGAAACACCAGATTTTGCCTTACACTTAGCCTTCAGAACTCCTCTAGCCTTATCCATATCGTATTTCAGATCTCCGTTGAAACTCAACTTGTCAAAACTAACATTGGCGTCGATTCCGTTTGAAGTGTTGTCCATCAATAGTACCTTTGTCAGGTTTGCCTCCAGTTCTATTTCGAGCTCATCAAACTCCTTTGGTCTCGAGATGTTCAAAACCTGTCTCGTGGAGCTTTGTGTTTTTCCTAGCTTAAAGCTTTTTCTGAAAAGAGTGACTATGCCCCAACCAACTATATAAGATCCTATCATCGCTACCACAAGCTCCCAGAATCCCCATCCTCTGAAGCCCTTGATAACATTCCAACCAATCAAAAGGTCAGTAACAAGAATCGCCCCGAAGATGAGACTGCCCATATATTCCGCCTTGAATCTTCTGAATATCTTAAGTCCCTGATAGAGGAATATAATGGCAAAGAAAATCTCTATTGCAAACGCAAAGCTAGGAATTATGTGCGTAACCGACAGAATGATCAATATCCCCAGAAAAATCGCGAATAGCGCTCCGAATTTCATTTTATTATCACCTTCTTCTCCAATCAGATCGATTTCGGTTCTTCGGGAGCATCCGGTCGTTCGGGTGCCTCCGGCTCTTCTGGAGCTTCGGGAGGCTCCTCATCCTCAGCGTCTTCTTTGATTACTACATCTACTGAGTTTTTGAGCTTCTGAAGCTCTTCGTCCACTTCAAGCATCTCTTCAATCTCCTGCTCCGAGTATCCGAGAATACCGAGCATCTCAAAGGCGTACTCCTTCGTAAGTTTTCCTTCTTTGAAGAGAAGAAGAATCTTACTCGTCTCCTGATCCTGAAGGTTTTCCTCGACAACGGTCGATCTATGACCCTTCTTCTCTTCTGAAGGGCCGGTTCTAGATTCAACCTTCACTTCCTTCGCTGGAGTCCCCGTGTAATTCGTACTAATTATGAGATCTCCCGAAACACTGTTCATTTTCAGATACTCCTGCGATTCCCCGTTTCCTGATCTATAGTGTTTCTTATCTACCTTCACAAGCCTGACATCGGATGAGATGTCACCGCTCACAGAGGAGATTGTGGCATCGAATTTAGGCTCTCCCGAATAGGAGACGATGGCGTCTCCGCTAACTGAAGAGACTATCGTCTCTCTTTCCATCGGAGGAAGGCCCTTTATGCTGAGATCACCCGATACTGATCCGAATTTGCCCCTGCGGTAATTCGATGCAACGAAAGTCAGATCTCCACTTACCGTACTCAAGTTAAACTCGTTCATTGAACAGTTTTCAATCTTCACGTCACCGCTAACATTGTTTATCTTCAGGCTCCTCAAATCGAAATCTGAAATGTTGACATCACCGGAAGCGTTGTTTGCATCGAGTTCTTGAATGTTCTTTGGGACAAGAAGCCTTACGTTCTTAACGTCGGCCCCGCCGTCGAACAAATTCTTTATAAAAGGAATATTGATGTTGGTACCCTTCTGGAATCTTATCGTAAGCTTCTTTCCTGACCTTTCAGCTTCAGGAACGTAATCATTCGAATCCACTTCAACAAATGCAACCACGTTTCCCTCTTCAACCAGGTCGATCTGAAGATCTGCGCTAGCCGAGGTAACCTTCAAAATTTCAATGCCGGCGCTTTCGAATTCAAACTTCTTTTCCACGACCATACCTCCTCATTCCTCTACCTTTATCGTCACTCTCTTGTCCTCGGTTTCAATTTCAACCGACTCTCTAGTCTTGATTACCTCGTCAAGCACTTCCTTTAGGTTGTAATCAACCACTTTTCCACCGATTCTGAAATTCGCGTCCTTTTCTTTAACGAAGTTTCCTACAAACCTTGCCAACCTAACGGGTAGCTTGATATTTGCTTCCACTTTTCCAGTGAAGTTATCCACAACCTCTATGACAAACTTTCTTCCAGATCTTTCATCCGAATATGATTCGATAAACTCTTCAAGAAGATCCCTTCCCTGCTCAGGAGAGATTTTGCCGTCGGCTATAAGCTTCAAGATCTTTAAGACTTCTTCTCTATCCATATAAAACCACCTACTTCTTTTTTCTGACTCTTCTTAGCATCTCAAGAGCTTCGTCGGGCTGCAGTTCCCCAGATTCCAGTTTCTCAAGAATTCTGGAAGCCTCTTCTCTGTCTTTGTCAACAACCTGATATCCCATGGCTCTCACAATATCCTCGAGTCTGTTTCTGGCTGTAGGATAGGAAATATCCAGTTCTTTCTGAACCTCTGAGAGATTGCCTCGATTCTTAATGAAAGTCTTGAGGTAGTCAAGTTGCTCGGCAGAGAGTTTCATGATATCGTCAAGCTCAAATCTTCCCTTAATCGTTGTTCCACAACTATCGCACTTGTACTCTGTGATTGTCATTTTCCCCCCACAGACGGGACAGTTGCTTATTGAGTATTTCATCGGTCCACCTCCAAAACATAAGTTGAACATAAATAGTTTTCAACTATGTTCATTATACAACTTATAACTTGAAAAGTCAAATTAAGCCTTAAATATATTTAAGTTGACTTCAATTTCTTGTACTAAGAATCAATTATTTTAGTTGTGAATTCCCAATAGATGAAGACTGCGTTCTCGTTTTTCCTCATTTGGAGAGGTTTAGATGGATTGAAGATCGGAAAGGCGTCGAAGCAACAGATTCGCCAGCGGTCTTTTGGGGTCTAGATGGAGAGTGGATACGTAGAGGGAATCATCTACCATATCGATATAACCGTAGAAATCGGTGAGCCATCCATACACAACACCGGAAAGTCTTCCGCTGTAGCCCGAGCTGCTTATCATTGGCCTATCTTTTACTAAACTGTGATGACATCTCCTGAATAGTCCACCGGGGAATACGTCAGAGAGCAGTTTTGAGTTCCAGAAGATTCCAGTAATCCAGTCTCCTGAGAGCAAATCCTCCTTCGCAGCAGTTGACGCTTTGTATCCATTGTGTTCAAATACGGCGCCCGGTTTGTTCAGCACGATAACCGATTTTCTGTCAATCGGTTTCTGCAGTCTGAAATGAGGATTACTGATGATCACAATCTCGGCAATCTCTTTGCGGGAAAGAACAGCGTGGAGAGTTGCAATACACTTATCGAGCGAAACTTGGATCTCGATCAGCCCTTCGTTCAACCTGTCCGTATCCAGAGATACTCTAAGCGTGTCGCCCTTCTCCCCAGATACTGCCCTCTCCTGGATCTCTTCTCCAATCTTTATCCTGAGTATTTCTTTCTCTATATCCTTTAGGAGAAAGATTCTGAGGTTAGCCTCTTCTCCGATCCAAAGTTCTTCTTCATCGAGAAGGGCAACGAATAGATCGTTGTCCAGAATTGCTCGCATTCTTTCCGGATTGACCTTGAAGTTTCTATCGAAGTCAAGAAGACCATTGCATTCCCAGAAGACATCGCACAGTTCCGTTATAACGAATCCCCTGATATTCTCATGAAGTCTTACCTTGTCGATTTCTATGTTTAGGTTTTCCTCCTGGTTTTCAACGGAAATTTCGAAAAGTTCTCGATAACTGTACTCTTTCGATATCTCGCTTTTGTCGAATCTCTCTAGAGCCCCTTCCGGTTTCGTCATAGGAACTTCATTAAATCTATGATTGAACCAGTAAGGTTTTTCTTTCTTTCGCAGCCAGATCTCGGGGGGCAACGACCAGTTTCCGAATTCAGAAACGACAAGGGGGCTTCCTTTTGCATTATCCTTGTATTCATCAATGTAGAAACTATTGGGGTTTCTCGAGTAGAGTTCGATAAGCGAATTCCACTGATCCTGCCTGTCAATGGAGCTTACATAAAAGTGGTAGTCATTCAGGTCGCTCTTCAAATGGAAATTTCCCATACAGGCGGAGTTATCTATCCAAACGATGCCTGGGAATCTCTCCTTGAATCTCTCATACGCTCCGATTAGCCATTTCAGCTGCTGAGGATCTGTCTGATCTATTCCCCAGGACTCGTTGATTATCGAATAAAGACATAGCGATGGATGGTGAGAGTCTCTTTTCACTGCGCCATCGATCACTTCCAGAAGCTCTTCGCTTCCCTCACTAGAAAACAGATCAAAGTGCGGCGCATCCTGCCAGACGATCAAACCAATTTCATCTGCAATCTCCATATATTTGGGATCGGGAACCTTCACATGATGTCTGATCGTGTTGATACCAATTTCCTTCAGCTTCACAAAACTCTCCCTCAAAAACCGCTCTGAAGGGATCGTGTAAAGGGTTTCGGGATAGAAATCCTGATCGAGAACCGCTTTCATATAGAAGTCGCGGCCGTTCAGAAAGAGCTTCCCGTTTTCGGCTGCGAAGTCTCTGAACCCGAACTTCATCTGGACGACATCTCTGCTCTTCCCTGCTTCCAGAGTAACCACTAGTCTGTAGAGATTGGGCGTTTCGGGAGACCACGGAAGACAACTGGGGAGGCTAAGCAAAAGACTCTTGTCCACGCTTCTCTCTGAGCCCAAAAGTCGGTCTGATTTGTCGAATATCTCTATGCATGCTCGATCGAATTCTTCATTTGTGGTAAATGAGACCTCCAGGCTCTTCTTGAGATAAGAAGTACCAACTCTCAGATGGCTGATGTGGACCGGGGGTCTTTCTTCAATCCATACTCCTTGCCAGATGCCCGAGATATTCGTGTACCAGTTTGGATCTCCATTCTGTTTTCCGTGAGGAATATGTCTGAAGTCAATCTTCTTTTCGTCTATTGGATCAAAGACAAGAACCTGGAGTTTGTTGCGCGATGAAAGTACTCCGGATATGTCGAATTCAAAAGAGAGATACCCTCCCCTATGGCTGCCCAACTCGCCACCATTCAGAAAGACTCTGCAAAGATAGTCTACTGCTCCAAACACTAATACCGTACTGTAATCCGAATTCCCTTCATACTCAAATTCCCTTTCGAAATAAAGATATCTCTGAGAGGAGGTGACTTCGGGATACTTACTCTCAACACATCCTGGAACATCAATAGTCTTTGACGGCACAATTTTCCCAACGTCTTCTGGTTCATTCTCAAGGATTTCGAACAGCCAATTTCCGCCAAGATCTACCCTTCTTCTCACAGTTCTTAACCTGCTTTCTAATGTTCTCCATAAGTGACCTTCGTAAATACTACTCTTCACCTCGCAAGTCTTTCCTCATAACAGTTGCAAGCTCTCCTGAAGATCTTTTGAACTGCCTGGAGGGATCCATCTTGAGATTGACGAAACCCATCGGTTCAACATAATTCTCCACTGGCTCGGATCCATAGCGATAGTCCCAGTTTATCAAATCTATTGCGGGAAACCACGTATATCCTCTCAGGTCTATCCCCCTATCTACTAGATTTTCTACGAGTCTGAGTGACTCTCTCCACCAGAGAATCTGATGATCTGGCTCGCCATTTGTGCTTGTTTCCGTCAGAAAGATCGGACCACCGTATCTCTCGTGATAACTCAAGATCAATTTCTCGAGATAATCTGTCCCGCCATAGAATGGTGTTGTGCTTACCTTCCTCTTTTCTTTCGAGACTTTGAATACACTTAATTGTGGGTAGTAGTTGACCCCGAATCCCTCGACTGTTATTCTGTTTTCTGCGAACCAGTCGAGATCTTCACTACCAACCCCGTTACTGTACAGGTAATCGAAAAGACAATGCTTAGTATCTACCTTTCCCTGTATAAGATCATAGGTCAAATATCTAATTTCATTCATCTTCTTTACTTCTTCTTGCACTTCCTGGTCGGCCGAAAAGAAGATGCCCGACGCTTCGACGTGAAGTGCGAATTTGTCAGGCAGTTCTCTTTTTATAGACGAGACTGATTTCATTATCCCTTTTGCCGTCGAGATGAGCAATTTTACAAAACCGTCATCACCACTCAAGTAAGGAGGCCAGAGTGACAGGCGGCCGCAGAATTCCTGGGTAATGAATGGTTCATTCATGGGGGTGAAGAAATCAATTGACTTGTTATACCTTTCAAGAACCTCCAACTCATAATCAGCCATGTAATTCGGAAAGCAGCTATTGAGAAAGCCATTGTCCATCCAGTGAGGTGTACCGTAGTGAATGAAGTCTACTATTGGAATAAGGCCCCTCTCACCCATGAAATCGAAGACTCTGTCAGTCCACGAAAAATCAAACTTCCCTCTTTCGGGATTCACAGTATACCAGGGAATTCCGTACCTAACATACTTGAACCCCGTATCCGCGATGATCTCCAGATCTTCTTTCCAGTTCGAGTAATGTTGTGTGAGTTCATACTCATCAAGAGTTCTGGCCGAAGTCTTATCCGTCTTAGTCACAAATGTGTCTTCAATTCCCGCTATCCACATGAAGTCTTTTTTCATCATACTCACCTGATTTGCTAATGATAATTTGTTTGGCCCGATACTTTGAACTGTTTAAGACGCCCTAATGTGAGAGGGTTCCTTCTCTTTCTTTCCGAAACTCAGAAAAGCCAATAATTTCTGCCCTAATTCAGAATTCTATCCTGTAAAGCTTGTATGCAAAACTTGACTGATCTATCGATAACTCCAGAGAGAAGTCATCTGCTGAATCGAACTCATAAGTGCCCAAAATGTAGGAATCGACATCCCTTTCGTATCTGTCGCTCCATATCTCAAGCAAGTAAGTGCCCTCATCAAACGCAGAAGATTCGATAACTACATTTCCAATTGTCTCTTCGGAAGAGACCCATCCAATAGCCGCCGTGAGATCTTCGAAACTGTTCCCGCTGCATGTATGAAATATGTCTTTATCTGAACTAACGATGATTTCGTTATCAAGATTGATTCCCGAAAAGTCGAGCCAGTCGATTCCTTTCGATTCTATGAACTGTGAGATCGGTTTCAAAACTTGCAGCAGATAATCAGGCATCAGATGGGGAGAAGTGTATGGCCAACGCATTCCGATTCCCGTACCTCCCGAAGCAATGTGAGCCCAGGAAAAGGCCTTATAACAGGCCGCGTCGAATCTGGAGGGTTGAGGCCATCGATCTATTGGGCCGCTTTCGCTATCCATGAATGGGATAGAATCGTTGAAGAGATAATTGTGATAATTTATGTTCATTACGACGTCTTCCGCGATTTTCATGGGATCCTTTGGATTCATTATTGTGTCAAAATAGAAATGTGTTGTGAAGAAATCAATGTGATCAAATCTGTAGAGTTTTCCAGACAGAATACCAGTTAGGGCAGGTTTCGCAGTCGAGACTGTCAAGATGTGAGTTTCTCCGTAGAGATCAATCTCCAGCGCCCTTATGAAAGTCGAGATCTCTTCGATCCATCTTCTCGCTTCATTACCAACTGAGTAATCGGCCTTATAGAAGACATGACCGTACCATAACTCGATTTCGTTGTTTAGTTCCCAAGCAAGAATCTGCTCGCTGGATCCATATCTTTCGATCATGAACCTGAATCTGGCCTTCTGCCATTCAAGCGTCTCTTCATCCGTCAGAAACTCGGCCATTGTAGATATTGGGCCACCGTTGTCGGAGTTGTAAGGGTTCACATCCCAGTTTTCGTACATCCAGAACGGGTCCCAGGGCGTTATGATAAGGTAAATATTGTACTTCTCGGCAAGAGAGATTATATTGTCCCATATACTTATTACGGTGTCGTTGTATGTTCCTAGCGGTGATTCGAAAAGCGCTAGACCAGATCTGTCCTGTGCATATTCAAACATGATCCTCAGTGTATTCACTCCATAGTAGGAGAGCTTTTCAAAGTACTCCTCGGCGGCCTCCCTGTTGCCATAGCTTAGGGAAATTAATGAGGGCCAGGTTATTGCGTCATTGAATCCCACGGGAATAATCGCTCTTCCGTTGTGTTCGAAATGTTTCCCCGAGGGTGATATCTTAACAAACGAGGCTATTCCGCTGAAAGCCACCGCCGAGAACAAGAAAACAACAAACAGTCTCTTCATAAACATTACTCCTTCACTCCACCGCTTATATCTATTCCTTTAATGTAATACCTCTGGACCAGGAGGAATATCAGTATTGAGGGAACGGCAACAAAGAGAGCACCGGCCATCAAAGGGCCGTATTGTGTAACGTACTTCCCCTGAAGTGTTGAGATTCCAACAGGCATAGTCCTCATCTCAGGAGAGTAAAGAACGACAAGCGCCCAGAAGTAGTCGTTCCAGTTGGTCATGAAGTTCATTACCCATAAAATGATTATTGATTCCTTCGCAAGGGGCACAATTATGTATAGGATTCGCTGTCTTATGTTTGCCCCGTCTATTATCGAAGCCTCTTCGATTTCTCTTGGAATGCTAATGAAGAACTGCCTCAAGAGAAAGATTCCAAAAGTGGATGCCAGACCCGGAACGATTATCGCGATAAGACTGTCCGTCCATCCAAAGGCGTCTATCGTAGTGTAGTTGGGAAGAAAGTGAATCATCCCAGGTACCGCCATAGAAACCAGCATAAGCTTAAAGTAAGTATCTCTGAATCTGAATTTCAACCTTGCAAGAGCGAAAGCGGCAAGAATACCTACAAAAACTGAAAGGCTTGCATAGCTCACGGCGGCAATCACACTGTTCAAGAACCACTGTAAAACTGGAGTGTCGTGAGGATGTGAAAGAACCTCCGCGAAATTAGAAATCGTAAGGTTTCTTGGCAAGAAGTCAGGTGGCCATGCGAGTATCTGGGCCTCAGTTCTGAATGCGGTGAGAAAAGTCCAGTACAGCGGGAACAGGAATATAAGAGAGATCAGCAAAGCAACTATGTTTATTCCAAAACCCCTTCTCCTCATCGCCGATCCTCCTTGGTATTTCTTGTGAAGAGATAGTACTGGAGGAAGGTTACTGAAATTACTATCACTCCCGTGATCAATGACATAGCTGTTGCGTAGCCCATTCTTGGCCTGGAAGGATTGAACGCCTCTCCATATATGTGGAGCATTATTGGAATCGTCTCCCTCCCGGGACCCCCGCCTGTCATCAGCTGAGGCTGAGCAAACAATCCAAATCCCGCAAGCACCTGAGTTATGACTACAAACATCATCACCTGCTTTAGACCGGGAAGCGTCACATAGAAAAACCTTTGAATAGAATTTGCCCCATCGACTTTGGCAGAATCATACAGAGAATCGGGAATCTTTTTGAGCCCGCCCAGAAGGATCACGGTGTTCCAGCCTACCGTCCACCATACTGTCGCGATGACAATAGATAACCAAACCCAGGGTAGATCTGTGAGCCAGGGGATTTTGCCGATGCCGAAGAAGCTAAGAACGTAGTTCAGTAGGCCGGAGTGATTGTTCAGTATCCACCTCCACATAACAGCCACCACGGTTACGGAGAGCGCCGTAGGAACAAAAATCGCCGTAAGATGCAGACTCTTTGTCTTCAACTTCTTGCTATTCAGCATTAGTGCCAGCCCGGTTGCGACAAAAACGAGCACGGGCACAGAATAGATAACGAACTGAACGGTTACCCATATTGCCTTCCAAAAGTATTCCGATCTATACCCACTGAAATCGAAGATCTTCCCGTAATTGTCCAACCCGACATACTTAATCATGCCCTGAAACAATCCCCACTCTGTGAGGCTCATATAAACACTTTTGAACAACGGGAAAATGAAAAACACGCCAAAGAACACCGCATGGGGCAAAATGAGAATATATGGAATAACCTTCTTTGTTCTCAAGAGAACCTCCTCAATGAATGTCCCTTCCGGAAAGCCTCTCCGGAAGGGACATAAGGTTCTGTTAGTCTTGAAGAATTTCGTTGCTTATTCTTTCTGCGTCGCTAAGAGCTTGTTCAACCGTTTTTTGCCCTAAAATGGCAAGGTTCAACGCTTCCCATATTGGTCCTGTAGCATCGCCGTACTTTGGGAAGAAAGGTGGGAAAACAACGAATTGGGCACCTTTGGCAATTGTGCTGTGATAGGGCAAAGACTGGAACTCCGGGCTATTCTGAACAGAGATGTTTGCGGGAATCTGGCCTGCAAGTGCCCATTCGTAGCTGTGATTGCTTATCCAGCTGACGAACTTGGCAGCGGCTTCAGTTCTTTCTTTGTCCTGTTTTCTCTGTCTGTAGATGACCATAGTGTGGGAGCCGGCCCAGTTTGCCGGCCTTTCAGAACCGAATTGTGGAACCGGTCCGGCGCCGAAACTAACTCCTTCAACTTTCATGTAGTCAGTAAGCATCCAGATTCCGTTGAATTCCATTGCGCAGGTTCCTCTCTTAAAAGCGTCGATGTCTGCGTCGACCTGTACCTTTTCAGGTGAAACCTTATGCTTGAAAACCAGATCTACGAAGAACTGCATTGCATCGATTCCGGCAGGACTATTGAAAGCGGCTTTAGTCAAATCCTCATTGAACAGTACCCCCCCATTGGAGAAGAAGGCGGAGAACCACATGAAGTAGTTGGGCCAACCTACTGGAATCATTGTGCCCCATTGGTCGATTGTTCCATCTCCATTAGTGTCCTTCGTAAGAAGCTTTGCGGCTTTAATGAATTCATCTCGAGTCATCGGAGGATTCTCTGGATCGAGACCGGCTTCTTTGAAAAGGTCTTTGTTCCAGTAGAAGACGAGAGGATGGACATCAAGTGGAATTCCGTACACGTTTGAGTCTACATGAACGGCATCCCATACCGAAGGAACTATGTCTCCCTCTTTCATATTCATGATCTCAAGGTACTCATCCAGAGGCAGAAGCATTCCCTGACTTACAAGACTTCTGATGTTATCCACATGTGCAATACCAACATCCGGTCCCTTTCCGCTCGCAAGTGCTATAGGCACCTTTGTGTTATAGTCCGCCCACAGCATGGTGCTCATGTTCACCTGAATCTCGTCCTTGTGTTCTTCGTTGAACTTGTCAACAAGTTCCTGCATAAAACTACCGTCGGGCCCTGTAAAACCCGTCCAGTATTCGAGAGTAACTAATCCAAAAGCAGAGACTGAGAAGAAAAGCAAGGCTAACAAAGAGAAAACAAACAGCTTCTTCATGAAAAAACCCTCCCTTGTTCGGTTATTCCTACCCAGAGTCCCTAACTCTGAGAACAGGTTTCTGCACATATCTTTTCTCTCTAATTTTCTTGCCTTTGATCATCTTGATGAGCATCTCGGTACTTGTTCTTCCGAGCCAATCCTTATCAAGCGCAACGCTAGTAAGCGTTGGACAAACATAGACTGAATAAGGTATGTCGTCATATCCGACTACAGCGATCTCTTCGGGAACTCTTATATTCTTAGAACGTAGTCGGGCGATTATCTCGAGAGCGTACATGTCGTTGTAGGCAAAAACTGCATCGCAAGCCCCACCGGATTCAAGATACTCCAGAACAGCTTCCCCGGCGTTTTCCGGAGAAGACTTGAGTTCGCTGGCCGAATTTGCAATCTCAGCGGAATATTCCTGAAGCGCCTTTCTGTAGCCGAGACTTCTTCCACGGGTAGGAAAGATATTCATGTCCGGTTGAACGGTGATGACATTTGAGCGACCGGATTCGAGTAAGTGTCGCGTCGCGACGTATCCCCCAAGTTCCTCATCATTGTAGACTTCACAGAAACGGCTCTTCTCGAAGTGCCTACCGACTATTACAAAAGGTACCTTAATGCCATCCATCTCGGCAGGCTTCGTATCATCGACCGGAGCGATTAGGATTCCGTCTACTCCCTTGTTCTGCAAGAACTCGATCGCAAAGACCTGTTCCTCGTAATCGGCAGCAGTATTCACAAGAAGAAGGTGAAATCCATGCTTCTTGGCTTCTCTCTCCATACCCTTAACGACTTCCGCATAGAAAGGGTTTGTATTGTCATCAATTATCACTCCGAGCAACCCAAGCATCTTCCCCTTTAACGCCTTTGCCATCATGTTTGGCGCGTAACCAAGTTCCCTTGCTCTATTCTTAACCTTCTCTCTAGTTTTCTCATCAACATCCCCTTTATCATTCAGGGCTCGAGAGACCGTCGATACTGAAAGCTCAAGTGATTTTGCAACATCCTTTATGGTGATTCTAGCCATTCAGAACACCTCCAAATTCACCAACGATGCCGCAAACGTTTGCGGAAACGTTTGCATTTATTCTAACATCTTAGTAACTTAGATCCAAAGCAATTCTAGAACGTTAATCAGCGTTCTAGGACATCTATGGTCGAATAATGCAGAATGATTCGGTTATTCTGTTAATATCTTATTATGGTAATCTCTAGTAAGGCAAGACGTAGATAAACATCATCAAAAGGAAGGTGAGATTGCCCAGCATGACAAGAATATGCCAGATTTCGTGGTTGCCAATCTTGCCAGGGAAGGGATTCGGTTTTTCTCGTATGAAAATTACTGCACCAACCGTATAGAAGGAGCCGCCGAGAAGCAGAAGAAGAATAGCGGACAGTCCTAGTCGTATGTAAACGCTGTAGATAAGTGCAATTGAAAGCCATCCCATCGAAAGATAGCCTCCCATCGATACCCATAAAGGCATGGTGGAGAAGAAAACAGACTTTAGAACTATGTTGAGGATAGCAAGTCCCCAGATTATCGCAAAGACAGTCCAGCCGACCCAGCCTCCGACAACAACGAAACAGAAAGGAGTGTAGGTGCCAGCGATGAGCAAGTATATTGCGCTGTGGTCGAGGATTGCGAAGACTTTGTAATACTTTCTGAACCACAAGAAGAAGTGGAGAAGACCGCTTAAGGTCATTGAAACGACAACGGTCGTCCCGTATATCGAAAAGCTTACCAGATGGAGCCACTTCTGTTGAACGGCGGAAAAAACAACTAGCAGGACCAGCCCGACAAGACCGAGAACAGCGGCCAATATATGACTTATCGCGTTGAATCCTTCGTTGGAGTTTTCGCTAGATACAAGCGGATCGACCCTTCGGCCTTCAATTGTACTCATTGAGAATCCTTTCTGAAGAAACATTTGTAGCTCAATTATAGCCTATAATCTACTTCATCGCAGTTAAGTCTTCTAGAATAATCGTCTTCTACGACTCAAATCTCTAGATCAAGAAGAGCGATGAGGAAAATTTGAAGATCTATGAGTAGCGAGCCGCGGTTTTAACCGCCTCGATCAGGTTTGTGGGATCAGCGATTCCCTTTCCGGCTATGTCGAAGGCCGTTCCGTGATCCACGGAAGTCCTAAGAACAGGCATTCCCAAGGTTACCGAGACAGTTCTCTCGAAATCGAGGGTCTTAGTTGCAATGTGTCCCTGATCATGATACATAGAGATGATGGCGGAGAAGGCACCTTTTCTAGACATGTTGAAAATCGAATCAGCGCCTACGGGGCCTACAACATCTATGCCCTTCTTTCTTGCAAGCTCTACTGCCGGGATAATCTCTTCGATCTCTTCACTTCCAAAGAGACCTCCTTCTCCCGCATGAGGGTTAAGAGCGGCTACACCGATCGGCTTGAGTCGTTGAATGCCGAGCTGTTTCAGAATCGCTTCGCATCTCAATATGTAATTGTAGACCCTGTCTTTCTTCACCATTCTGCAGGCATCTATGAGTGAAAGGTGTCTGGAGAGGAAGAAAACTCTCATCTCTCCAGCAATTTCGAACATCGTCAGGGGATCTATTGTTTCCGTCAGAGCTCCGAGAATCTCTGTGTGACCCGCGTAAGGTATTCCCGCAGCCTTAATAGAAAGCTTGTTTATCGGGGCGGTTGCAATTGCCGATATCTTTCCCTCTTCTGCCAGCTCAACCGCCTTCACGAGATATTCAAAGGCAGCTCTTCCACAGGCTCTATCGACTTTCCCATATACTGGAAGTCTATTCGGCGTTCCCATGTCGATCAAAGTTAGGGTGCCTGGGAAGAATTCAGTCTGATCGGTTATCTCGGAGACTGCTTCTATCTTTATGCAGAGATGGTTTCTGTCTATTTCTCTTTGAAGAATTCCGAGTTCTGCTATCACGATCGGCCTGCATATCTTGAAGATCTCCCCATTGGCAACTGCCTTCGACACGATTTCCGGACCAATCCCCGCAGGATCACCGATGGTAATAGCTATTGCCGGCTTCTCTGATATCCTGTCTGGTAGAACTGGCTGCTCCATAGGTTTTAGAATCAAACAGTACCTCCCAAATGTTTCTTCGTCCGAAAACGTTTCACTCTCCGAATACTTCCGTCCTGATTCTGGCCATATACCAGCCGAAAAGTTCCACGCAGATTTCGGCGGCCAGCTTGTTCTTCTCAGAGGCAGCGTCGTAGAGTTTCGTTCCTATTGAAGATATGAAGTCGAACCCGCAGCATCTTCCCTCGTTATTCAAGTCTTGAGCAATTTTCATCATTCTTTCGAAATCATCTGTGACAAGTGCCTCTTTGAGGGACTCGACATCTCCGTGTCTTATCAACAGGAATTTGTCAACAGTACCTTCCATGCTGGCCTCAATGGTCACCGCAACTCTTTCCACCTGCCACCTCCAAGAAACAAAGCAATGGTCTCAAAACTCCGGTCAACGGGATCATCATATGTCATGTTTTACTACTCGTATTACCATTCTATATGATTAGTCTGTTTTCATGAAGTCAATTTCCCACCCAAACTACACCCAAGAATAAAGAGTCTTAATTTAGCCCGACTGTTACAGGTTCGTTCGTTCAAAGACTCTATGAAATTGTTTTGGTGGCGGCAAGTCTTTTTTTGTGCGAGAAACGGAATTCCCAGGAATGATCTCTTTTGTCTTGCATAATGGCCAGTATAGTGCTGGATTACGGCAATGAGCTCTACTGATCTTGCCTGTGCAATTGTTTCCGAAGTTTTATTTGGATTAGTACATATTGTATAATCATACTAACAATATAGGTCATCGTTTCTTGTTTTTCTTCATTTTCTATGAACGGCAAGAGTGTTCTTTATCGTGTTTTGTTTGATCTGTGATAGGTCTTTTATGGAATACCGCAATTATGTTCTCAACTTTATTTTGTAGGAGGGGAAAGTATGAAGAAATTCTTGTTACTGGCTTTGGTCGCGATCATTGCAGTAAGCGCATTTGCCGGCAAAGTCACCATCTGGAGCTGGCGAACGCAGGATGCTCAGGTTTGGAAAGATGTCGAAGCAGCCTTGAAGAGCAAGGGCCTCGACATCACGATCGAATACACAGCCTTCGCACCAACCGAGTACGACTCCAAGGTTGCGCTGGCACTTCAAACAGGGGAAGGACCAGACATAGTATACTCCAGAAGACTCCCGGGAGGAAGAACTCAGGTACTCATCGAGAATGGTCTTTATCTTCCGGTCAATGATTTCGTTGATATGTCGAACTTCCCTCAGGCTTCGCTGAACTCAGTTACATGGGAAGATCAGGTGTACGGAGTGCCATTCGCTGTTCAGGTAGTTGGAATATTCTACAACAAGGACTTCTACGATCAGTACGGACTGGAAGAACCGGCAACCTGGGATGAACTAGTTGCCAATGCAGAAGTCCTCAAGAAGAATGGTATTGATCCCTTCTTCGCAACTGGAAAGGAAGCCTGGGCACTCACGATGCAGCATGCAATGTGTGGTGTGAGCGTTCTTGGACCGGACTGGATAAAGGCGCTAACTGAAGGAGAAACGAACTTCCTTGATCCAAAGTTCACTGATCTGAATAAGAAGCTCAACGACCTGAAGGTCTATTATCAGGATGGTTTCATGGGGAACACGACGGTCGATCAGGACGCGGCATTTGCTTTCGGTCAGACAGCAATGGTTTTCTATGGTGTCTGGGGTTATCAGACTTGGAAAGATCTGAATCCAGATATCAATGTTGGCTATTTCATGGTTCCGACCGCTACTGCTGACCAAACTCCATATGCCTACACTTATCTGGATGGGGCAATAGCGCTGACATCGAATGTCAAGAATCTTGAAGACTCTAAGGAAATTATTAAGTTCTGTGCCACACCGGAATTCGGCACGATTTTCGCCGGAATCACTTACAACATCCCTGCAGTTGTAGGCGCATCGATTCCGTCCGATCCTCTTCTGGAAGAAGTTCTAGATGTCTACAACAACAACGCTTCTCCATGGGTCTACTGGGTAGGGTCTGTCTTCACGACACAGAAGCCTTCTCTTTATGACGACGTTCTTAGCCCAGGTATGCAGGCTCTTTACGCAGGTCAGCTTACCCCAGAAGGACTCTCACAAATGGCTCAGGATGCAATTTCTCAATGGTACCCACCTTTGATGAATAAGTAATTCATTTATCCTTCTCTTCCCCGCCGGTTGGCGGGGAAGAGTTCATTGAGGAGAAACGAAGATGCAAATAAAACTTAGATACCTTCTCGTTTTTATCTTGCCGGCTCTGATTCTGTACTCGGTATTCATAATATATCCTCTCTTCGACAGTCTTATACTGAGTTTCTTCAGCTGGTCCGGCGTGGGAGCAAGAACTTTCGTAGGGCTGAAGAACTTCCAGACCCTTTTCACCGGGAGCTTTTCAAAAGAGCTTTTCAATGCTTTTTTCCATAACGTGTATTTCTTCATAATGCTTACTATTCTAGAACTGGGTCTAGGATTTCTTATTGCCCTGATGCTGGCAAGCAAGATAAAGGGGGCCGGAGCATTCAGAGTAGTCACTTATATCCCGAATATGATACCCCTTGTCCTGGTCGGCTTCATGTGGGTCCTCTTCCTGAATCCTCAGGCCGGCCTCGTTAATCAATTTCTCAGACTAATAGGACTTGGGAAGTTTGCTCAACCCTGGCTCGGTAATGCCAGTACCGCTCTCACTACGATCATACTTGTCAATGTCTGGCGAAACCTTGGATTCTACGTGCTTGTAATTCTAGCGGCGATACTGGATATTTCGCCTGAACTGATAGAAGCTGCTTATATCGATGGAGCAAACAACTGGAAGATAACATGGAGAATAATATTCCCCTTAGCTTTTTCTACATTTAGAACGCTAGCAATTCTCCTTTTCATATGGAGTTTCAATATATTCGACATGGTCTACGCACTTGAAGGCGTGCAGGCTGGTCCGTACAGATCTACGGACGTTCTCGGGACTCTCTTCTATAGAACGGCTTTCGGGGGATTGGGTAGCGGAGCTGTTGATATGGGGTTGGGAGCTTCGGTAACCGTCTTCATTTTCGCCATAGTCATGCCTGTCTCAATACTGTATGTGTATATTGTTGAGAAAAGGCAGAGGGGTGTTTGAAATATGTTGAAGCTTAGTCTTTTCGGAAAGATAATTGTCTATTTCCTGCTTGCCGTCTATTGCCTGATTATTCTGGTTCCCTTCTTCATAATGATCATGAACTCGCTCAAATCAATGAGAGAGATCTATCTGCAGCCCTTTTCATTCCCATCAAAGGTTCTGTTTGAGAACTATTCAAAAGCCTGGCAACAAGCCGGTATAGGAACAGGTTACAAGAACAGTCTCATTGTTGCCGGGACTTCCGTTATTGGTATTGTAATTGTTTCCTCGATGTTCGCTTACGCGATTTCAAAGTACACCTTCAGAGGAAGAAGATTCCTCTTCATTTACTCCATGCTGGGACTGGCTTTCCCGGCAAGACTCGCGATTATCCCGATATTCATAATGATGCGGAATTTCGATCTAACGAACTCGCTTCTGGGACTGATAATAATCTACACTTCAATCAATATCCCGTTCTCCGTGTTTCTTCTGAAGAATTTCATTGACGGAGTCCCGAACGAGCTTTCAGAAGCAGCTAGAATCGACGGCGCTTCTCCGATGCAGATATACTGGAGAGTCGTTCTTCCCCTCATAAAACCCGCCCTTTCCATAGTGTCTATCGTAAGCTTCGTAAACGTATGGAACGATTTCTTCTTCCCGCTTATTTTCATTACGGACAGATCGAAGGCGACGATCACTCTAGCCGTTTCGATCTTCTTCGGGGAGTATGTAAACCAGTGGCATCTGTTGTTCTCAGGACTTACGCTGGCCGTCGCTCCAACGATAATACTCTTCCTGTTGTTCTCCAGGCAGTTCATAACGGGTATGACGCAGGGAGCAATAAAGTGAGGTGCCGGGCATGAAAGTTAAGCTTGGAATCGACTGTCTCATAGATAGCGACAAACTAAGAAAGGAACGGATCGGGTTGCTGACAAACTCGAGCGGCGTAAATGGAGATCTGAAAATCAATGTTGACCTGATGCTGAACGGTGGATTTAACATCGTGAAGTTGTTCGGACCCGAACACGGTATCTCGGGAGCCGCAGCCGATGGAGTTAGCGTCGACAACGCAGTGGACCCAAAGTATGAAATACCGATCTACTCTCTCTTCGGAGATGTGATACGACCAACAGAGGAAATGCTTTCCGGAATTGATGCCTTCATTTATGATATTCAAGATGTTGGACTCCGATTTTATACGTATCTCTATTCTCTTGTCTATTCAATGGAGGAGTGCTCGAAAAGGGGGATAGAGGTAGTTGTTCTCGACAGGCCGGACCCGCTTTCAAGTAAGATCGTGGGCCCCACAATAAAGAAGAGGCTAGACAGCATTGTTGGAGGGTATGGTCTTGCCTTGAGATATGGCATGACCGTTGGTGAGGTGGCAAAGTACTTCAACAAGGTCTTCGATATCGGCGCGGATCTTACAGTAGTTCCGATGGAGAATTACGAGAAGTATATGTACTATGACGAAACCGGCCACCTTTGGAGCACGCCTTCCCCGAACATACCCTCGCTAGAGCACGCAATACTCTACTCGGGCTTCTGCCTATTTGAGGGCACGAACCTATCCATGGGGCGCGGTACCGTCCATCCATTCAAATACATAGGAGCGCCATGGATCGACTCGGCGCCGCTTTATAAGGAACTGAAAGAGCATGATCATCCCGGTGTTTCCTTCAGAGAGAGGAGTTTCATTCCCGGAGCATTCAAGCTGCACGACCAGCCATGTAATGGCCTCGAGTTCTATGTTACGGATAGAAACGCAATCAAACCACTGGAACTTGCTCTTGACATCATTGCCACTCTCATGAAGCTTTGGCCGGAAAAATTCGACTGGGATGTTCATTATCACGGGACCAGCATTCCCCTAAACAAGATGTGGGACGGCAGGTACCATTTCGACCTGATTATGGGAGACGAGCATTACAGAGAAAGGCTCCTGGAAGGAGCAACGGCCGCCGAACTTTCCGGACTGTGGAAAGATGAGCAAATAGAGTTCGAGAATCTGGTGAAAGAGTTCAGGATCTATTGAGCTTCTCAAACATCTGCTCGGCTAGTATCTCATCAACATTTCCGGTGAAAAGCGAGGTTCTGTGACTGTTTATCATCTTTGAGAATCTTTCGTTGTAATAGGCGGAAGCAAAAGAGCCGCCGAAGGTGTGTATTGTGTCAACCTCTCCAGTTCTTTCAAGAACTCTGAGGGTTCTCTTGGCAAGTATTCCGATCCCTTTATCCGCTACGATCTTAACCAATTCGGAGGGATCTTTCAGAGCAACTTTACTAAAAGAAGCAATCTTTGTCTTCATGTCGGGTAGAAGCGTGAGATTGACGAGCTCTTCTATGTTATCTGTTTCAAAGAACTGGACAAGTTGATCGAAAACGGGATCGTGAGGAATAAGTCCATCCCTGTACTTTAGAGAAGCGGCGATCAGCTCTTTAGAGATCCAGTAAGCGCTTCCCTCATCATCAAAAATGTGTCCCCAACCGCCGGATTTAACCGCTACACCTGCATGGTCATGACCATAAACCGTTGAGCCAGTACCTGAAACAACAACGACACCTCTTTCTTCGCCAACCGCAGCTCTGTAAAGACCTTCAATATCCATAATTACCTCAATTTCCGAGTCTCTGAAAACAGATTCCAATGCCTGTCTCAACTTTCCTTCGCGGATTCTGTCTCCGGCACCGGAGAACGCAGCAAGTATGACGTCCGGAATCCAAATATCGTCGCGGACTAATGAGAAGATCGATATAAGATTACTGGAACTAACTGCAGTAATATTCACTCCCGTGCTATAACTCTTCCTTTTCTTTCCTTCACTTGAAATGGCAGTTACCCTAAGACTAGTTCCGCCGCCGTCCATTGCAAGTATCTTCTTGCTCATTCTACTCTCCTCACTACCTTTAGTCTGTAACGATCCCCTCTGTATACTGATTTGACTACTTCAACGCAAAGGTTCCTATTTGTAAATGTCTGTCTTTCACGAGCTATGCCGTAACTTCCCTCTTCTACATTAAGATGAAATGCCTCTTCTTTGGAAAGTCTGCAGACTTCAATGTTTTCCTGAGCGTAATCAAGGACTAATGACAGCTCATTCTTTAGAATAGCATACAGAGACTCTACACTCATATCTCTGCTGACTATGTTGAGGATCCTGATATCTGCCAGAGGATTCAAGTAAGCCATCTCAATTCCGTAGGGTTCGTCATTCAGATATCTCACTCTATGTAGAAACACTACCATACCATCGGTTGGAACACCGAAGTTTTTAGCAATATCATCAGGAGGAACAACAAGCCCAACACTCAACACTATTGAGCTGGCCCTAAGTTTTTCTCTAGCTGCCTCTTCAGTGAACCCTGTTAGCTCGCTTATGCTCTCTTCGTGTTTCTGTTCAACAACGAATGTACCACGACCCTTCGAAGACTCAATTACTGCCTCTCTCTTGAGCTCGTCAAGTGCTCTTCTCAGAGTAAGCCTACTTACGCCGAATTCATTGCATAGTTCCTTTTCGGTTGGAATCTTCTTCGAATAGACTCCCTTACTTATTCGATGCTTCAACTCCTTATAAATCCGGTAGTAAACCGGTGTACCGGTTTCTCTCAACTCACTCTTCCCAGTTCTTTGAGAGCCGAGCGCACATGGCCTCTATTATTTTTGAGCGACTCCTCGCACTTTTCCTTACCGAGTCCCGTAAGGGCCATGAGAATCGCAAGGGGGACCTCTCTGCCTGAGGCTTCAAGTATCTTCTCCGATTCTTCGTAAGAGAGATCGCTAATCTCAGAAACTATTCTAGTTGCTCTATCCACCAACTTTCGATTGAGGATCTTTACCCCTATCATGTAGTTCCCAAAGACTCTGCCAACCTTAACCATCGTGATCGTGCTGATCATATTCAAGACCATCTTCTGAGCCGTACCAGCCTTCAGCCTTGTACTGCCCGTAATGACTTCGGGACCGGTCCTGACAGCTATCGTAACATCGGCAAGCTCTGTAAGCCGGGGAGTTCCCACATTGCATATCAAGATAGTTCGGGCTCCCTGCTTTCTCGCGTACTTCAGTATTCCTTCCACATAAGGCGTCCGTCCCGATGCCGAGATCCCTACTACCGCGTCCTTTTCAGTTATACTTTCCTTTCTTGCCTCTTCCTCGCCTAACTCGATGCTGTCCTCGGCTTGCTCGACGGCGTTTGCGAGAGCTTCCTGGCCCCCGGCTATCATAGTTACGAACAGATCTTTCGAAACCCCAAAAGTGGGAACGACCTCCGCTGCATCAAGGACGCCAAGACGTCCGCTCGTGCCTGCCCCGGCATAGACAATTCTTCCTCCAAGTTCTAGAGACCTCACGCACAACTCAACCGCAGAGGCGACTTCATTTAGAACTTCTCTAACAGACAGTGGAACTGTCGCATCCTCTTCGTTCATAATCCTAAGCATCTCATACGTCGATAGTTCATCAAGATTTTTCGTTCTGGGATTAGATCCCTCTGTCTCAAGTTGATGAAACTTCACATTAGACCTCCTGCGGTATCCTTACCGGAAGTTTTCCTTGCGTTTTGATCGTGCCGCATAGAACCTTCTTAAGGCTCCTTTGCGAAACCGCTTCGTAACCGTAGCTGATTACGCAGTTCTTAACGCCTTTCAGGAAAGCATCGTATGGATTTCTCAATGCGATTACCAGTGTTCTTCCCGTTCTTTGCGAAAGCTTCAAGAGAAGCTCTCTCTGACCTTCGTGAAGGTGAGCGTTCTCCGTAAAGACCAGCCTCACACCCTTTCCAGGAGTATTGGCAGCCAGTCTGTCCGCTTCTTCAACGGTCAAATTGGCCGAGAAGTCAATTATCGGGCAGTCTGCCATCTGCGCGATCTCTCTCGCTACCGTGGGAACTCCTTTTTGAGGACCATCTTCAACTTGAACAAGTCTTGAAAGCCTTACAGAGAGTATTCCGCTCACACTCTCGATTGGAAGGGGAAGAAGAGAACTGTCTTCCAGAATGGCCGTGATAGATCTATCGGAGATCTCCTGCATCGCCTTCAGGCTTTCCTGAGAGGCGATCTCTTCGATCGATAACCTGTCAACACTCGTCGCTTCTACCCGAAACTTCTCCACTCTCTGGAGAGATTCCTGGAAGCGTCTTTTCAGATCCCGGGATTTTTCTATCTCTCTAATCAAAATCTTCTTGACTCTTCTCTGAACAACCGGATCATGGCAGTAAGTCAGATAATCCATTCCGTTTTTGAGACCCTGCATAGCGGCTTCCTCGGGCGTGAAATAATTGCTCACTCCCCCCATTCCCAGATCATCTGCGACAAGTACTCCCCGGTAATTTAGCACTTTCCTCGCAAGGTCCATCAATATCTCTCTCGACATTGAGGCCGGAACCCGGGAGGCCTGTATCTGTGGCATATATATATGCGAAGGCATTATCGAGTCTGCGCGGATCTCCTTGAATGGCCTCAGTTCGTATTCATAAAGCAGAGATTTGGGTATATCCAGAGTCGGTAAGTCCAGATGAGCGTCGACATCTACTCTTCCCTTGCCTGGAAAATGCTTCAAACAGCACATCACTCCTCCGATTCTCATTGACTCTACAAAGGCTCTAGCATATGAAATCACCTGATCAGGAGAATCGCCAAAGCTTCTAACGCCAATGCCCGGGTTCCTTGGATTACAATTGATATCAACAACCGGAGCAAGATTCCAGTTAATTCCGACTGCGTTCATCTCTCTAGCCATAATTCTCCCGGCAATTGATGAATTCTCAACATCTCCGCTAGCCGCTATCGCCATCGCACCCGGAGAAACGGAGAAGCCCTCCCTAAGTCTGCTGACGATTCCACCCTCCTGATCTGTAGCTATTACGGGCTTGTATCCCAGAACTCTTTCAATTTCGTCGACTAAATCTCTTATCTGCGCTGAATCAACGATGTTTTTCGAGAAGAGAATAACAGCACCTGGCTTTACTTCTCGAAGAGTCTTTTCGGTCTCGCTATCGATCTCAGGTCCTGGAATTCCAATCAGAAAGAGTCTTCCTACAGCCTCATCTAGATTCATCTTCATCTGCTCCTCAATTCTGGGTACACTTCCATTCTAAGTTCTGAAGACTTGTATTGTCAATTATCTATTTGTATAGTATGAATATACATAAACTCCCATATCGTTGCTCATCGATATTATTCACCTATAGTCCCCTATAAGTATGCCAGGAAAAACTTGTATACAGCGCGAAAATGGTTTAGCATTACTGTTGAAAGG